>JAEEGL011876856.1_pt1 | contig 20321 bp, 18 predicted proteins | sample 9134231 | NCBI WGS metagenome assembly JAEEGL01 (sample SAMN16246548, study PRJNA631951) | gut metagenome | biome: gut microbiome; feature: rumen; material: fiber-attached | host: Bos | place: Iran: Karaj | collected 2018-10 | reverse complement strand
CCTTGCTCGCGCCCCGCACGAGGCCTGCGATATCCACGAATTCAATGGTGGCGGGGGTGATCTTGTCGGGATGGTGCATTTCGGCCAGCGCGTCGAGGCGCTTGTCCGGTACCGCCACCACGCCCACGTTGGGCTCGATGGTGCAGAAGGCGTAGTTCGCCGCCTGCGCCCCGGCGTTGGTCAGTGCGTTGAAAAGGGTGCTCTTGCCTACGTTCGGCAGGCCCACGATGCCTAATTTCATTTTTTATCACATCTCCTTTATTTACAAAGGGTTTGAGGGGTTTTGATTTTTAGTTTACGCCATTTTTACGCCATTTTGTTTCAAGCATACGGAAATCATAGAGCAGAATTGTTAGCTTCAAACTGCTTGATTGCTTTGCTGACGGAATCGTCTGTCACATGAACGTAGGTGTCCATTGTGGTTTGAATGCTTGCGTGTCCTAAGAGCTTTTGCAAAACCTTCGGCTGCATGCCGCTTTCAATCGCTCTTGTTGCATATGTATGACGTAACGTGTGCATGGAAAAGGGAGGAATACCGGCAGATTCACACAGCTTATAAAGATGGGTGTCATAAGAACTGTTTTTTGCGGGCATCCCGGTTCTGAAATTGATGAATACCAAATCGCATAAAGCAAGAGATGAAGTTTGTCCTGTCCGTCTGTCTGTGTAGGTCAGCACCTGCGCGAGATTTTCGGACAGCTTTTGTGTTTTTCGCATCTCCCGCAGTTCGGTTAATATCTCATACGCGCGGGCTGTCAGAGGGATTGTTCTGTAGCTTGTTTGGGTTTTTGGTGGACCAGCCCGCCAAACTTGCTGATTATGCCTGAATTCCAAGGTTTTATTGACTGTGAGGGTATGCTGTTCCCAGTCTATGGCATCCCATGTTAAACCAATGATTTCGCCTGTTCTGAGCCCTGTTTCAAGGATGAACGCATATTGATAATAGTTGTGGGAATGCCTTGCCGCTTCAAGGAATTTTCGTTGTTCCTCAACGGTCAGCACCCGGTGATCGTTCGCAGCCCGTACGGGTTTGGTATAACGTACGCCATCCATGGGGTGTTTTGAAATCACGTCGTTCATGACCGCCGCCCGAAACATCGTCCCCATTGCTATATATGCCTGCCTGATGGTAGACCCTGCGTAGGTGTTCATCATACCGTTGAGGATCATTTTGCAGTGCATGGGCTTCACATCGGATATGCATAGTTTGCCAATGGTCGGTTGGATATTCTTCTCGTACCGCTCCTTGTAATTCCGCCTTGTATTCGGGGACAGATCAACAATCAGGTTGTTGTACCAATAATAAAACCATGTGTCAACCGTAGCGGTTGAGGACACGCCAGCGGTACCGTGGGAATCTTCATATCTTGAATCCGCAAGCCAGTTCCTCGCCTCAGGCAAAGTATCAAAATATTTCTCTATCCGCTTCCCGCTTTTTGTAACGTATCGTGCAGAGTATTTCTTATCTTTACGCTGGGAAAGTCCTTTTCCAAGTTCTCGCCCTTTTAAGTCTTTTGCCATATTTGAATCCTTTCTGAAAGAGGGAGAGAAAAGAATCAAATACAGATATAATAATTATATCACACAGATTCTTTTCCCTCAATAGTTTTTTGTGTTTTTTCGTCAGAAACGAACGCCTGTTGTTTAAATATTCAACTGTGTACTGATGTATTTTTCAAACTCTTTTCTTTTTACAAGTTTCTTTGTCCCGACAAAAAGAGCGAAGGGACAATTCGGAGTTCTCAGCATCCGATCAATACGGTTAATTCCTATGTTGGAATATTCAGCTGCTTCATGAATCGTTAAAGCGAGCTTTTCTGAAATAGGGACAATGGTATTGTTATTATTCATGTTCTATTCCTCCGATTTTTAAAAAGTAACATTTTCATCTTCATTATCGCCATTATCTCCATTTTCATTGGAATCAAAGGATTCTTGCGATGAAGATACATCTGCAGAATGGATTTTATCTACATTGGTATCACCATTTGAAAATCCCAAGATATCAACGGGATTGATCCTTGCTGGAGCAAATGGAGGTAAATCTTTCTTAATTGTTATATATGTCCCGTCTGAATGCTTTTTGTTTAATTCAAACGAGATCCCTGCGTCTTCCAAATTGCTTCTCATTGAATTTAGCCGCCTTGAAAGATGATTAGGCGCCTGAGGGAGATTTTTGTTGTTTTTGCTTATCCCCTGTTTCTCCGCTTCATTTATCAGCTCCTGATACAAAGAGGAAATCCGTCCAGACCATGTTATGTTCCTGCTCAAGAACTCAACAAGCAGAGAAGAAACCAAATCGGCATTGATTGCTTCGTCGTTTTGAATCTTTTGATTCTCTTTATACTCTTTTAAGAAGACTTCACCGGAGAGCTCAAGCGCTTCCGCTATGGCATATCCCCACCGGCAAAAATCCGCCATTCGCGGAAGCTTGTCCAGCTTTACAGTTGGGTATATCTTCATTGCTTTTGTCAAGGTGTCAAAGATAACGCCAAGGAATAAGGGTCTGTCCTCCTCGAAGGAAGCATAAATCTCCTTTAGTTCCTTTCTCTTGTTCTCCGGTACGCGCTCCAACTCAAAGAGAATTGCGCGATCAAGCAGGTCTGCCCTGTTGGCAACGTTGTTGATTCCGTTCAACGCAAGACAGCGGTTGAAGGAGAAAATATAATCTTCCCCGTTGGTGTGGAGCTTTCTTTGCTGAATCGCGCCACCCGTAATTGCTCTGCAAAGGATATCACTGCTGTCGTTACTAATAGCTGATACGTTATCAAATGGCAGATAATAATGTTGTTGTAAAGAAACAATCAAAGATTTTTCATCTTTACAGAGAGAAAGCGTTGCCATGACAGAGGGATCAATCATCCGCTTTGTCAATACGCAAGCAGTACTTTTTGCTGCCCCTTTTTCGCCGTAAAAAATAGGCATCGCATGGGGGATATCCGGCACATAGCAAGATACCAGCCAACACAGAAACAACGTTTGAAACCGCGTCATGTTAATGTAATTAAAAATATTATTCAGATCCCCGCCTTTTTTGGGCAGCACCTGCGGAGCTTGATGCCTGTATCTGCAAAACAGCTTCGGAACATCATGTTCAACTGTCCATCCGTCAGAGTTGATCCGAATGGCAGACCAATCTTTATTTGTCAGATCATACCAAATCGCATTGTCTTTTAGTGCAACCCTGTTTTCCAAGTGGAATATCCTGCTGTCTTCAAATTTGGCGTTGCCGGTCAGCAAATCAACAACTTGCACCAAACTCTCTCTGCGTATGGTTTTCCCGGTGGATTTATAAAAGCTTCTTTGCGCCCACAGGGAAAACTCCTTGCTTCCGATCGCATGATATTCTTTATGATTGTCTATTTGTAATGTGACATAGGGCTCGTTGTTTTCATTCAGAAACAATTCAATTCCAGCCTGCTTTATAATATCAAGCAGTATTTCACTCTGCGGTCGTCTGTCTGAGGAAAACTCCGAGTTGCCTTTTTCAGGTTGGTCTTCTTGCTCGGTTGTTTGAACCTCGTTGGTTGTCTCCAATATGGTATCAATTTCAGTCATCGAGTGACCGGCTTGCAGCCAATCAAAAATGTCCTCCTTCTCTGCAAGTCCCGGCAACCGAATAATGGTCGCGCCGGGAATACGCTTCGCAAGCTTCATTGCATATTTTTCGCCGGGGTCATCATTGTCCGGCACAATAATCACGCGCTTGTTTCTGAAATAATCATTATAATCACTTTTCCATGTGGAATTTGACCCGGAATCAAGGGTAGTCGCCGTATGTCCCGTTCTATTAACAGCGTCGGCACATTTTTCACCTTCTACGAAATAGATGGTGTCCGCTTTCAAAACAGCAGGCAGATTATATGGGTATCGTTTTACGCCCTTGATGTTCGGCGTGCCGTCGGGCTGTTCAAATCTATAGGTTTTTCTGCCGTCAGTTTTGTCAATGCGGTACTTTTTGTATGCCACGTTGCCTTTTTCGTCATAATAGCTGTATTCTGTTGTTCCATAACTTTTTTGATTATACATTGAAGTGCTCTCCTTTAAACATAAATCTTTTTTTCTCAGCCCTACACTTTTCAGAATGCTGTCTGTATCGCATCCGGTAAAACATTTAACTGTTGCCCAGTCTTTGTTAAAATAAATCGCCAGGCTGGGATCGTGGTCGTCATGAACTGGACATAATGCGGAATAATATCCATCATGCCTTTTTGTGTTCTTAAAATGTAATAAGATTTCTTCTTTGGTCATTTGTGCATTCCTTCTTTTGTTATATTTTTCAAGAAGTACTTGCATTTTTCAGCGTATTAACCTATAATAAAAGAGGTTTAGGCATTATTGGTTAATGTCGTACTTCTTCTATCGTTTGGGTATTGGCGTACTCAAACGATATTTTTTTGCGAATGAGCTTTTCCGTGTAAACATTATCACCTCCTGTTCTCGGCTCTTTCATTTTCGCGAGGCAGATTATATACGGTTTTATTGGGTAGAGTCGAGGACCTAATGGTTCAACATTTTTTATGATACTGAAAACTATTTGTTGCATATTAAACCATAAGTTGATATAATGGGGATGGTTAATATGTTATGTTAGAGGGAGTTCATATGAATAAGGAATTTGACAAAAAGATTTTCGCTACAAGATTAAAAGAAGCAAGAGATAAAAAACAAATAAGCCAATCAGATCTTTCAGATAATGTGGGGGTTTCACCGCAAGCGATATCTAATTATGAAAATGAAATGAACAAAAAACTGCCCAGTTTGAAACACCTTTATAAAATCGCAAATGCCTTGAATGTTTCACTGGATTGGCTATGCGGTTTTGAATCTCACTCCAATTATTTGATGTCTCTTTGGAGCGTATTGGAGCAGACCTTACCATCTATCAGCTTTTCTGAAAATGAGGATGGGAAATATGCTGTGCTGGAACTGAAAAGCAATGAGATGATATCCTGTTGTCAATGGGACGTTGCAAACTTTATCGAAAGCTATCTGCAAATCAAAGAGTTGGAAAAAAGGAAACTTGCAGACGAAAAAATGATTGCACAGTTACAGGCTGCGCTTTTCTTAAAGTTTCAGAATTTGCCTGAACTGCCTGACTATAACATTGAGGATTACTACCGCTTTCACGGAGAAAAAAAGAAGGCAACCGACAAATAATGCAAAAATTAAAACAGCCGCTGAAACACAGTATTTCAACGGCTGTAATTCATATTGAACGTGTAATGACAAGAATCTCTGTCTGCGCTTCTTTGTGTAGATCAAAGCATTATCCCTCTTTGTGTTAATGTGCTGTTTCCGCGATGTGAAGATACTTGTAGATTGTGGGGTAAGACAGGCTGCAAAGTCTTGACAATTCCTTCTTGTTTATAATCCCCGCCTTGTATTTCGGATAGTGCTTATAAAAGATATAGGGGAGATCGTCAGCCGTCACGGCAGGTCTGCCAATCGCCTTGCCCTTTGCCTTCGCATTCTCCATTCCGCTTTTAACCCGCTGACTAATCATGTTGCGTTCCAGTTCGCTGAACACGCCCATCATTTTCAACATACCCTCGGTCATGGGGTCAAGCTCTTTCGTACAATCAACAACAAAACTGCCGAACACCAATTTGATATGCTTCTCTTTCGCCAGTTCTATAATATCGCATAGCTGCCTTGTGCTGCGGGTAATACGGCTGACCTCGGTAGTAATAATCCAATCCCCCGGTTGAACCGTATCTAACAGTTTGTTAAGTTGAGCACGGGAAATCACCGTACCGCTCATATATTCCATGTACAGGGTACCGTCTGTAACGCCTTGCTGTTTCAGCTCCCTGACCTGCCTCTTGATATCTTGATAATCCTCTGATGTGGAGCAGCGAGCATAACCGTAAATCATATAGTACTAACCTCCTGTTTAAAATGTTGTGTATTATAAGATATAAATGAAAAGAAGTCAACTGTTTCTTTTATAGAAATTGGTTTAAATTTATAATCAAAGCTGCCCGATTCCGGGCGAATCGGTAATAAAGGAAAAGAACTGTTATTGTTTATAAAAAACAGCGACCTGGTCGGAGGCAATCCCCGAAAAAGTCGCTGCTGTTTTTTATTGTAAGCCTCAATCGAATTTTTTGCTTAACTCTTCAAACATCTTGTTTGTGCTCTTCAAATGTCTATTGGTATTATGCCTTTGCACGCCGGCGATCGCAATTCCCCGGGCAAGATTCCGTCTTGTTTTTGCCAATTCGGACGCCATATCAGACATTACATAATTGCCTTCTTCGATTGCAGAATAAACAGAATTGAAACCTGCCCGCATATCCGCGTGCATACTTTTGATTGCTGAAGTTGTTGCGGTTGTCGCTGCAATTTGTCTCTCATTATTCAGCAAATCTGTTGCACGTTCAATATCATGCTCCGATGTGCTCATATCATCATAAAGCCAAATCAATTTTGGCAGGCTGCGGTTGTTCTTTGAAATTAAAGCCGTCGTTTGATACAATTCTTCCAAGGCATTTTGGTTGGATTTCAGGTCGTCGCTGATAACCTTGATTTTTAATTCATGTACAGACGTCCATTGTTCCAGCTCTTGATTATACTGCGGTACCACAATCATCTCGTAGTTTTCTTTTGCCTCTTTGTATGCCCGATCTAAGCTTTCCTGCTTTTCCTTCAGTTCCACCGCCATAGCAACCTCTTGTTCTTTTGCCTTACGCTCTGCCGCAATTCTTGCGTTAACATACTCCGGCTGCTTCGCAAGGGCAGCATTCAATTCAGCCCTTTTTTTCTTATAGTCAGATTGTTTCATAAACCAATATACAATCGCCCCCGGAAACATCAATCCGGAGACTGCACCGCATAAGATTGCTGGGATAAAGAAGATTTTCATGATAACGCCCAAAGCGCCATTTCCAAGATAGCAAAGTGCAATAAAAACGCTAAACAGCACGCCGCAAATCACTTGAAGAATTATGCCGCGAACGAAAGGATGGGATGAATAAATTTTACTGAATATGGATTTATTGCCTTTTAAATCTTCTTCAAGATACTGTGTAAAAGAATAGTTCGTTTTCGGAGCCTCAGGATACTTCGGTTTTACGTGCTGCACTGTTTGATTGATGATCTTTCTTTCCGGTGCGGAAGGACAGCTCCTGAATCTTTCATTCCGAAGGCGGGACAATTCTGTTTGTTCGCTCTCAATTGCCGCTTCGAGGTTTAATGCCCACCTGACAATTTCAGTTTGTTCTTCTTTTGTAAATTTACTCATCTTTCTAAACCTTTCGTAATGATAATAAAGCCCTTATTTATTAAAATAACAGAATTATTATATCACTTGAATCTCGTTCAGTCAACGATATTCTCGTTTTTTTTGAAAATATCAATTCCTCTTCCTTTACAATAAACAAGAGGTGATAAATGTGAGTTTCTGTGAAAAACTGCGTTCTCTAATCGAAGAGCTTGACCTGACGCAAAAACAGGTTGCCAATGATTTAAATATAGCACCGTCAACAATGGGGGGATATGTTCAGGGCAGCAGCGAACCTGATTTTGAAACATTGAAAAAACTTGCAACCTATTTTCGTGTTTCAACAGATTTTCTTTTGGATTTACATGCCAATAACAGCAACACATTTATCGAGGATGAATTATTGCGCGTCTTTCGCGCAATGACGTCAGAACAACAATTACTTTTTATTGAACAGGGGAAGGTTTTTGTTAAATCCAATCAGAAAGACAAGGTCAAATCGTCATAGTTGATTTTGGTTTAACCGACCTTGATGAATAAACTGTGAGAATTTCAGGGGGGCATTTGGCTCTCCTCTTTTTTCGTTTTTCGTCTTACGAATTGTCAAAACCTTTTATGATATCCGAACGCGGATATATAACCCGTAGATGTGCGTTCCGTTCTCGTCCGTTGGAAAAACGTTATCCGGCAGAGAGCAACACAAAAATAAAAAAGGAGTGCCGTATATGTAGGAATGAAATTCTCATTTCCGTTACAAACGCACTCAAACTGTGAGGTAAAACCAATGAAAAGAGTATTAAGAGAAGGGTTGAACAAATACGAAAACGCTTCAAACACGCAGGACGCAAATTACAACATGTTTTCGCCAATGGATATTCTTGATCTGTTAAAGGGTATTCGGGAAGTTCAGGACAAGGATATTGACATTGTGGAATCCTGCAACGGGGCCGTCGGCTTCCAAATAGGTGAGCAATTCTACAAAATGAAAAAATCCATTTCATAAGCAACGAAAAAAAAGCTGTGTCTCGTGAGTGAAACACAGCTTCCTTTTTTGATGATTGCGGTAAAAATGCCTACGCCATTTTTACGCCATTCTGCTATTTGGTTATGTTGAGATATAAAGAGAAATATCCGGCAAAATATCTGTTTCTTCTTTTGTTTATTGGGGTTTATAAAGATTCATGGAGCTATGAAAAGAAATGGATCATCGTCAATTTACAACGATGCCTAATTTCATAATATATCACGTCTCCTTATCTTCATTATATCTTGTCATACTGAAAAAATCAAGCTACAGGACGGAATAAGAAAGCCGGAAGGCGTTACCGGAGCGTCATGGTCAGCTCGATCTCGTCTTCGTCCTGTTCGCCGGTCTCGGCGAAGCCTCTGCTTTTATAAAGCGCCAGCGCGCGGGGATTGTCTTTGTTGCAGGTCAGGGTCACCCGGCCCGAATCGCCGAAGGGCTTGGTGCGGATATAATCAAGCACCCGGTCCAGCGCGGCGGCGCCGAAGCCGCGGCCCTGCTGCGACATATCGATCATCATGTGCCAGATATCGTATTCCGGGATATCGTAATCGTAGATCACCATCACGTAGCCCACCATTACGTCGTCGTTACAGATGCCGAAGGGCTGGCACTGCTCCCTGTAAACGTAGGCCTGGGCGAGGCTTCGGATCGGATGCGAAACGAAGCGTTCCTGCCCGGGGGCGAGCTTCAGGTTGAACGCGTCGATAAAGTTGTCTTCCGTGATTTTTCTGAGCCGGATCATTTTCCCTCCGTAAAAAAAGCCGTGATCACACGGCATACTGCTGTGCAGACGAATTTTCTGATATCGTCTGTTATGTCTATTATATCATATATAATGAGCGATTTCAATACGCCCCGCTGCGGCTGCGGCCCGCAGAAAAGCTTCGTGAATATTTTTTTTGGTTTTTTTCGCATTGCAGAAGATTTAAGCCGGAACGCCCCGCGCGGTATGCTAAAGTGTGCTTGTCGGTACGGCGGGGAACGGCCCGCTTCCCCGGCGACAAACAAAAAAAAGGAGTAATGTAAAAATGAAAAAACCCGTTGCTGTGATCCTTACCGTTCTCACCCTGTTTTTCACCCTGTTTTCCGTAAACGCCTTCGCTGCGTCCGACGCGCCCACGTACGAATCCGCGCTGTTCCCGATGAGCGTGGTATATATTTCCCGTACGAACACCCGGCTGAACAAAAGCCTTTCGGTTGAGAAGAACGGCGGCCACGGGGATTTCGCGTGGGATCTCATCGGCTCCGATACCGCACTGGAAGCCCCCTTTACCGGCAAGGTGCTGTTTATCGACAAGGGCAATGAGCACGCCGTGTTCTTCCAGAGCTGCGATAAGGTGTATTTGCCGGACGGCAGGCTCGATTACCTCACGGTGATGTTCGTGCACGACGATGACGTGAGCAATCTGAAGGTGGGCCAGGTGATCAAACAGGGGCAGCACCTGTACGATCAGGGCACCTTCGGCCGGGGCAGAAAGGGCTGTTTCGGCCGCCACGTCCATATCGAAGCTGCCGTAGGGAAGCTTGCGATCTCCACGAAGAATACCGTGGGCAAAAACATTGCCCTCATCCGCAATAAGAATGCAGGCGTTCAGCTCTTCGACTGCTTCTACCTGCAGGCGGGCACGAAGCGCCAGAAGGACTGCGATAACAAGAGCATCGCCTCAAAGTTCACGTGGAAAACGATGGTAAGCATGAGCAAGACCGCCGTTACCGGAGGCGCCGCCGTGTACACGGGCAAGAACATCGACGTAAACGGCCTCGTGACCGTGAAGAACGGCAAGACGCAGCTGAAGGCCGGCAGGGATTATACCGTAAGCGTTGCCAACGTAAAGAACGTGGGCCGCTATGACGTGACCGTTACCGGGATCGGGCAGTATGCGGGCACGGTGAAAACCACCGTTACCGTAACGCCGAAAACCGCCGCGATCTCCAACCTTTACGCGATCAAGCTGCTGCACAGAGTGTGCGTATCGTGGAACAAGGTGTCCGGCGTTTCGGGGTACAAGGTGCAGATCTCCCCGAAGAAGGATTTCTCTGTGGTGCATACCTCGAAGGTAGACAGCTCCGTTACCAGCAGAAGCTACGCGGATACGAGCTGGGGCGCGGTGAAGAGCGGCCAGACCTATTACCTGCGTGTGTGCACCTATACCAAGGTCAGTTACGGCGGCAAGACGGTTGAGATCTGCAGCCCCTGGAGCGAGGTAAAGACGATCCGTTTCTGATTCGCGAAAAACGCGCCGGATAAAAAACACGGGGTTGACAAACGCTGCAAAAAATGGTTCAATTTCAGTAGATGAAACACGCGGCGGCAGGGGGAGCGATCCCCTTACCGCCGTATGCAGGGGAGTGTAACACCGTGCCGGGAACATACTGTATCAAATGCTTTCAGCCTTTGGACGAAAGAACCGCCGTCTGCCCTTACTGCGGCTGCGATAACGGCGCATACCGTTATAAGCCGAGTTATCTGCCGGTGGGCGCGCGGCTGCAGAACCGCTACACCGTTGGGCAGGTGCTGGGCGAGGGCGGCTTCGGCATCACTTACGCGGGCTTTGATACGAAGCTGGAGCGCAGAGTGGCGATCAAGGAGTATTTTCCCTCCGGCTGCGTCAGCCGCGACGCGGGAAGAAGCCTGCAGGTGACCTGCTCCGAGGCTGAGGATATGCGCACTGTGTTTGAAACGGGCAAGCTCAAGGCGCTGCAGGAGGCGCGCAGCCTTGCCCAGCTGGACGATATCAGCGATATCGTACGCGTACTGGATTTCTTTCCCGAGAACCGGACCGCCTATATCATCATGGAATACGTTGAGGGCGTCACCCTGCACAGTTACGTGCAGGAACACGGCGTTCTGCCGTGCGAAGAGATCGTGGAGCTTCTTACGCCGCTCATGCGCGCGCTGCAGACCGTTCACACCCGTGGCTTCGTGCACCGGGATATCAGCCCGGATAACATCATAGTTACCCCGCGCGGGCAGATGAAGCTGCTGGATTTCGGCGCGGTGAAGGTGCTCGGCGATGAGAACGGCGGTTATACCCAGAATGTGATCGTAAAGCGCGGCTTTTCACCGCTGGAGCTCTATTCCACCACGGAGCTGATCGGCCCCTGGAGCGACGTATATGCCATGTGTGCCACGATATTCTTTCTGGTGTGCGGTGAAAAGCCGCAGGATCCCATCGACCGCCTCAGAAACGATACCGCGCCCGAAACGCTGGATAGGTTCGTAAGCCCGCAGTACCGCGACGTGCTGCTGAAGGGCCTTGCGCTGCAGGAAGACCGGCGTTACCGGGATATGGGGGAACTCATTGCGGCGCTGGAGAATGCAGATAACGCCCCCGCTTTCTTTGTGCCTCCTGTGGTCTCGCCCGACGACGCAACGATGATCGGCGCTCCTGCCCCTTTTGTACGGCAGCCAGACCAACAGGCAGACGCGTGGGACGACCTGTCTGCAGCTTCGGAACAGAGCGCGGAGGAACCCGCCGATAAATTCGCCGAGGAATCTGCCGAGGAATCCGCCGAGAAAGCAAATCAGGCCGATAAGCATACGAAACTCCTGATCATTCTGGGCGCCGTGCTGTGCGTTGCGGCTGCAGCGCTGCTGCTGTTCCTGATCCTGCCCGATCTGAAAAAACCAGACGGCTGCAACCTGAATGCAACGGACACAACGGAATCGGTCACCGAGGCGTCAACGGACGCCGTGGTTTATGAACCGGGCAAATACACGGTGAACGCAACGGTAACGATGCGCAAAGACCATTCTGTGGAAAGTGAGCGCGTGAGATACATCAACGCGGGCGCAACGCTGACGGTTACAGAGATCTACAGAGATATCAACGCATCCGATAAAACGCTCGAATACTGGGGAAAATGTTCGTATCACAGCTACAAGGGCTGGATCGCCATGGGAGATCTTACGCCCGCTGCCGACGCAACGGCGGGCAGCGCCTCCGGAACCACAAAAAAGGGGTCGACCGACACAACTGCGGCCACCGCTGCCACGGGCACAACAATCACTACGACCACTACGACCACCACGACCACCACGACCGCGGCAGCGTCTTCGTCCGACGGGACCACAAACGACGTTCTCGTTCCTGTGCCCACAACCAAGGATGAGATCATCAGGTTTTACGCCGACGCGGTGAACAGCCTCAGAAACAGCGGTTCCGCCTCCTACATGAAGAAGGAATACCAGACGTTAAAAACGGTGAACGAAAACGTCGTAGACGGCGTAGACGGCATTATAACGGACTACGCGCGCAGATATTTAACGGACGAGGCCCATGCTGTTCCGCAGACCGTGGCAAAAGGCGAGGCATCCAAAAGGGAAATGCCGGGCTGGACCCTGAAAGATAACGCCAAGGTCAAAAGCGCGGCGCTGAACAAGCGAGACGGATGTTACGATATCACCATTTTGATGGAAGATGAAAACCTGTCGTACGACGGCAGCTCCGTATTTGACGCGGTAGGGTCCGCAGACCTGTGGAAGGACGTCTCAAACGAACTGAAAAACAATCCGGCTTTGCCGGAGGGCAAAACCGTGCCGGTGGGCTGCCTCGGTTATACCATCACCGCCACCGTTTTGCCGGATGGCAGGCTCGTCAGTTTAACGCACCGTTACAGCGTAGGGGTGTACAGCTTCGAGACCGCAAAGGCGTCTATTTCTTTTTTGGATGTAAGCTTTGCGTTCGAGAATACCGCCGAGTATTACAGCTTTGAATATTGACGGCGGGAAACTCAGTTCTGCCGTTTATGATCAATCGTCGGGCGGAAGGGCGTTTGTCCTCTGCCGCCGAAAAGGAGACTGAAAGCATTGCCTGAAAAGAATACGAACCGTTATCGGCAAACGGGCGCGCCGCACGGCGGAAAACGATCGGCGCGGGTCGTATGCGTTTGCTGCGCCGCATTGGCGGGAGCGATCCTGCTGAGCGCGGCGTCCTGCGGCAGGCAGGAGAATAACGGGCAGACAAGTACCGCGGCGCAGACGACCGTATCCGTTACAGCTGCGGAGCAGACCACTACCGCCGTACCGGCGACCGCCGCCGAGGCGGTTACGGAGACGCTTGCGCCTTCCGCCGCCGCGGAGCAGACGACCGCAGTTGTACCTTCAACCACCGCTGTGCCTTCAACCACCGTTGTGCCGAGTTCCGCCGCCACGCCCACGAGCGCCGTGCCCTCTGATAAGGCAGAGATCGTATCGTTTTTCGCCGCCGCGGTGAACGATATCAAGTTTAACGGCTCGGCCTCGTACGACAAGGTGGAATATCAGAAGATCCACGACGTGAACATGACCGGCAACGCCACGGTGGACGGCATGATACGGAACAGCATCGGCAGCTTCGCCAAGGACGAGAACACGGCTCCCCACGTTGCCGCGCAGAAGGGGACCGCCTCGAGCAAAGAAAACATGCTCGGCTGGGGCCTTACGGACGACAGCGCGGTGGTATCTGCTTCGCTGCAGCAGACCGGCGGCAATTACCTTATTACCCTCGTGATGGCGGATGAGGACACGCCGGACCGCTCCGCACCGCGGCACCTGGAAGCGATGGGCAGCGTGATGTATCTCGACGAAGTGGAGGGGGCGCTCGGCAGCGTTCCCCAGATGAAGGAGTTCGGCGATATCCATATCATCTATACCGGCTATACCGTAACAGCCGAAGTAACGCCGGAGGGCAGGCTCGTCAGCCTGAAGCACCACAGCAATGTGGAGATAAAGCTCGGGCATATGAAGATATTGGTGATCTCGCTGGACGATAAGAGCATATCGCTGGAAAACTTCGTTATATTCAATGATTTCGTATATTAAGGGATAACAGAAACGGACCGCCGCGGCGGTCCGTTTTCAGCTTATTGCGCTTCCGGTGTGAGTTGTCAGTTGTCAGTGTGCAGATGTCAGCGATATATCGCCTTGCGGCGATGCGATATATTTGTTTTGCAAATGCGATATACGTTTCACTTCGTTCCACGTGCGATATGATATGAATTCCTTTATAACGTCCCGCAGGGACATATCGCGCTTTTTGCATATCTCGCCTTTGGCGAGGATGCAAAAGTATATCGCATTCTGAAAGAATATATCGCGAATTCCGGCAGGAATTCATATCGCTGTCGGGCACAGCCCGACATATATTCACTGTTGTATCGGCGGCAGCAGCTCGAGCACCGTATCCATGAACATCTGCATCTGGGGGGTGATGGCCTTGCCTTTCAGGTACACCAGCTGGCTCCACTGCTGCAGCTCCAGCCCCGGGATGTCCAGCGCGGCAAGGGTGCCCTCGCTTACGTATTTGCGCACGGCGAACACCGGCAGCATGGTAACGTAATCTTCCGCCGTTACGAGCTTCAGAATGGTTTCGGTGTTGGCGATCTCAATGGAGGGCATCGCGTAGAGGTTGCGCTTGGCAAGCTCGTCGTCAAACAGGTAGCGGTAGCCTTCGCCCGGGGGCATCAATATCAGCCGTTCGCCGATGATATCTTCAAAATTGACGGTCTTTTTCTTCGCCAGCCTGTTCTTAGGGTTGGCAACGAAGATGATGGGCTCTATCTCTTCCCGCACGCGCACCCACTCTTTGCGGGGCACCTTGTAATCGAGCAGGTAGGCGAAATCCAGCTCGTTGGCGCGGATCTTGGCCTCGATATCGCGGGCGGAGCTCACCGATACACTGACGTCGATGTTCGGGTAGCGGCGGTTGAATTCCGGCAGTATCGAAATGAAGCAGGCGTTGAGGATCGAATCCACGATGCCGAAGCGGATGTAGCCCTTCATGTTCTCGGCTTCGGTGGAAAAGGATTCCGCCTTTTCGATGGCTTCGATCACCTTGATCGCGTAATCAATGAAGTTGAGGCCGTACTGGTTGAGCTTGATGTTTTTGCCGATGCGGTCGAACAGGGGCAGACCGAGCTCGGTTTCGAGCTGCTGCATCTGCACCGTAACTGCGCTCTGTGAATAGCCGAGGGATTGCGCTGCTTTTGTAAAATTATTCAGTTCAGCTACACGGATAAACGTGCGTAAATTACGGATATCCATCGGGGGCCTCCTTCAATCATGAAAGAATATAATTAAAATAACACCATACATAAATATATTATAAGTAAATTTAATTTTTGTCAACCATTTTCGGCGTTCGTTTACAATTTTTTAAAATTGCATCATTCGAAAAAGTGTGATATAATGCGATATAAGCAGATTTCGCCTTTTTTTATCGCCGGAAACGCCCTTTTTTCGCAGAAAACAGTATAAATATGCACACATCATGCAAATTGTGCATACGCCCCGCAAGGGGCAAGGAGCCAAAGTGAAGCCGCTGAACCGAAACCATCTGAAGATCATCGCGTGCGTGTCCATGGTGCTGGACCACATGGGATTTCTGCTGTTCCCCCACGTTGCCGCGCTGCGTTGGGCGGGGCGGCTCGCCATGCCGCTGTTTGCCTTCTTCATCGGGGAGGGCTGCCGCTACACCCGGAACCGCAGAAAGTATTTTTTAAGCGTGTTTTTGCTGGGGGTTTTGTGCCAGGCGGTGTATATCGTGGATACCCTGATCGAGACCGGGTACCTCGGCAAGGGCAGCGACGCGTGGTACCTCGATATACTGCTGGCGTTTTCGGTTTCGATCCCCCTTTGTTACGCCGTGGCCGACCTGAAAACGGCGCTTGCCGCAAAAGACCCCGTAAAAACCAAAAGGGCCGCCCTGACCGCAACGGCGGGGTTCTCGGCGTTTGCCGCAGGTACGGCGCTGGTACTGTACCTGCAGAGCCGGGGCTGGAGCCTGCACTTCGATTACGGCGTATGGGCGATCTTGCTGCCGGTGAGCGCCGTGCTGTTCGATAAACCCTGGCCGAAGCTGATTTCGTTTACCCTGTGCACGCTCACTTTCTGCCTGTTCACCCGTAATATCATGCCCTACGTGTGGTTCTCGCTGCTCGCCCCGGCTTTATTGCTGCTTTATAACGGCCAAAGCGGCAGCAAACGGCTCAAATGGGGGTTCTACGTGTTCTATCCGGCCCACCTGGCGATCCTGTACCTGATCGATCTGTTATTTTTTTAATCAGCTTTTATTGTAAATTTCAGAAAAGTGTGATATTATTAAACGGAATAAGAAAAGGCAAGGCACGGATTACGGCAAATTGGGATTTGTCGGAATGAATGAACAATGAAAAATTAACAATTAACAATTGATGAAGGGGTGCGGGTCTCCCCCGGAGACCCGCACCCTTACGGAAGAGGCCTCCCCCGGAGACCCGCGCCGTTTTCCGAAATTGTTAATTGTTCATTGTTAATTATTAATCGAACAGCGCGATAAATTGTATTTTTCAGAGTATTCCCGTCTGCCGAAAAAACCTAAAAGGAGACCTGTCACATGAAAAAAGTACTTATCTGCATCCTCGTCTGCCTGATGGCGGCGCTGACGCTCACGTCCTGCAAGGGCAAGAAGACCGACGCCACCAAGGCCGTGGAGGCCATGATCAGCGAGCTGGGCGAGATCACGATCGATTCCGCCGACGAGCTCAAAGCCATTGAAAAAGCCTATACCGCCCTTTCCCCGGATGAGAAGGACCGGGTGAAGAACTACGATAAATTCCGCGAGGCCAAAGAAGAGCTGAAGGCGCTGCAGACCAAGTTCAAATCTTACGACGAGATGAACGAGACCATTCAGCAGATCATCAACCTTGCCTCTACCACCTTCTCCCGCGACGACGCCGATTTTTCGGATCTGATCGCCAAGGGCAACGCCATTCTTGAGCAGTATAAAGATCTGAGCAAGGAAGAAAAAGCGTACGTGAACGTCACCGACGAGTTCAAAGACGCGCTGAAAGCCCTTACCGACATGGTGGGTTCCACCGAGAAGTGCGCTGCCGAATACGTGAAGGCCTTCAACCGTATTTACGCGGACCAGCATTACGAGCTGAGCGCGGTTTACTGCATCAAGCAGCTCAGAGACGACGTGCAGTACCATATCTTCGCCCTGACCTATAAGGATGCGGACGGCAACGAGCACAACCTGTATGCCAACGCCAGATGCTCAGACGGCACCACCGCCGAAGTGATCGAACAGAACAAGGACGTTTTCTTCGCCGAGACTGCCGCCGATTACAGCTTCAACGCGGTGTTCAACGGCAACGTGGATCTGGATCTGGAAGCCGTTCTGAAACTGGCGAAATAAAGGCACATACCCTGAGGAGATAAGAGATGGACTGCAAGATCATAGCGCACAGGGGCTCCAACAAGGTGGCCCCGCAGAACACGCTGCCCGCGTTTCAGTGCGCGATCAACGAAGACGCGGACGGATTTGAGACCGACGTGCACGTCACCAAGGACGGCAAGCTGGTGATCTGCCACAATTATACGGTGGACGCCACCTCCGACGGGCGCGGCAACATCACCGATTATACGCTGGGCGAGCTGAAAAAAATGGATTTCGGCTCTTACTTCAGCGCGGAGTTCAAGGATACGCACCTGCCCACCGTGGACGAATTTCTGGACCTCGTGGGGCCCTCGGCCGCCGAGATCATCAACATAGAGCTCAAAAGCCCGAAGCAGAAAGAAACGGGCATGGTGCAAAAAACATTGGACGCGGTGAAGGCCCACGGCCTTTTGGACCGCTGCCTGATCTCCAGCTTCGACCCGCGCATCTTAAAGGAAGTAAAGGCGCTGGACCCCCGCTGCCGCACCGGATTCTTATATCCCACCCTGCAGGCGAGCGCCTGCCGGTTCGTGTATAACCCGTTCCCCATCGCGAAGCGCATTGCGGCGGATTATATCCACCCGATGAGCGTGGTGGTGAACCCCATGCTGGTGCGTGTGGCCCATAAGCTCGGCCTCGGGGTGAACGTGTGGACGGTGGACGACAAAAAGACCGCCTGCTCCCTCGCCGCCATGGGCGTGGACGGCATCATCACCAACTGCCCCGGAAAGGTGAAAGGGTACCTGAACGGGATGAAAAATGAATAATGAAAAATGAATAATGAACAATGAAAAACCGGCTTCCGAGAGGAGGCCGGGTTTTTTAATAGGAGTTGTGTTTAAATTTCAGTTTGTCGCTGCGTTCCGGATTTCTCCGTAGGGGGCGGCGTCCCGACGCCCCGCATACTTATCTTGCATAATTATGTTATTTTTGAAGAAATGCTTATAAGCAATATCAATACAACAGGTGAATATCTACCCAACGATGCGGGGCGGTGCGGATCGCCGGGGGCGATCTCTGTGGCTCAAGCCACAGAAGCACTGACTGAACCGGCAGGTGAGACCGGGACGCCGCCCCCTACGGAAATAATCAAAACGCGTAAACGTTTTCCGAAGATGTTAATTGTTCATTGTTAATTGTTAATTAAACAGCGCGACAAATTCCAATTTATCGCATTTCCTCCAGCAGGGCCTGCAGCCCGGAGGGGGTTTTGCCCGCCTCTTTTACGCTCTGACCGGTGAGGGCGTCGGCGTCTTCGGTGGTGAGCGTTATTACGCGTGTTTCTTTCATCCCCTCGGGGGTGTTCATGGTGTACCGGAGGCAGATACCGTCCAGATTGCCGATGGTGGCAAGCAGCAGCACCGCGTCTTCGGTGAGCAGCCGTTCAACGGATTTGTAATACAGCGCTTCGTCTTTGCTCTCCAGCGTCAGGGTCCAGATATACGGCTGCACGGAGGTCTCCATCTCGTGCCCGCCGGACGTGAACACCTGATAAAGGCCGATCGCCTCGGCGCTGGCGATGTTCTGCGTGATGTCGCCCATATACGGGTGGGCGTACGCGAAGGCAAGCCCGGCGCGCTCCGAAATGACTGTGCCGTTTTCCCACAGCGGCACGTCGCCCAGATAGATGCTCTTTATTTCCTTCCCGCTGTCCCAGTTTGCGGTGGTGGGGGCGGTGTTGCCTTTGCGGGTGTAGGATTTATAGAACGTAAAGGTCAGGCGGCCGGTGGCTTCGTCGTATTTTACGTCGGAATCGGGGTACCATACTGCGGTATCGTCCTTCAGCGTCAGGGTGAGGTCCACCCGGCACCCGTCCGTAACCTGCACCTCCGCGTCCACGTCCCCCCGCTTCACCGGGAGCTTGCTGCTCTTCATCCGCATATAGTACAGCCCGCCGAACACGCCGCTCACCAGCAGCACGGCGGCCAGCACGCAGCACAGCGCCGAGATCAGGTGCTTTTTTTTCACCTTTTTCAGAAAGGCGAGCTCTTTTTCGTCCTTCGTAACGGTTTCCGGCACGGGGGCGGGCGCTCTCATGCGCTCAAATGCCGTGCGGCAGCCCTCGCAGGTCTCTATATGCCGTGCAACGGCGGCGTTTGTCTCGTCCCCGGTGAGCCCGTCCGCGTAGGAGGGCAGAAGGTCTCTCACAACGCCGCAGGTCAGATCATTTTTCATCGTTCATGGCCTCCTTGAGTTTTTCTTTGCCGCGGTAAAAGGTGACGCGCGCCCAGTTTTCGGTTTTGCCGAAGATGTCGCCGATCTCTTTGAAGCTCAGCCCTGCGAACAGCCGCAGGTATAATGCTTCGCGGTAGGGCTCCTGCAGCGCGTGCAGCTGCCGGTAGAGCGCAGCCTTCGCTTCGCCGCTGATCGCTTCGCTTTCCGCCGACGGGGCGGTCTCGCGCAGAACTTCTTCCGTCAACTCCGCCGCGGGCGGGTTCTTCCGCCGCCACACCTTCAGCTGGTTTTTGGCGATGCCGCAAAGCCAGGTGGAAACGGCCGATCTGCCGTCGAATCTGTTTACGCTCTTCACGGCCTGATAAAAGGTTTCCTGCGTCAGCTCTTCGGCGAGATCCTCGTTCCCGGTGAGGGCGCAGAGGTAACGGAACACGTACTCTGCGTAGTCCCGGTAGATCTTGTCCATATCCTGCATCTGCGCCGCCTCCTTTCGCGGTTCTGCCCATTTGTGCAAAAAAAGCGGGAAACGTTACAGGGTTCCCCGAAAAAAGTTCAAATTTCAGTTTAACGCGCCGTTTAATTGAAAATGGAAAATGGAAAATGGAAAATTTCGGAAAACGCTTGCGCGTTTTGATTATAAAATGGAAAATGTTTTGTCATAGAGAAAACCTCGCAATTCTGGACATTATAATGCCGGCCGCAGGCCCATTAATTT
>JAEEGL013591771.1_pt1 | contig 20322 bp, 6 predicted proteins | sample 9134231 | NCBI WGS metagenome assembly JAEEGL01 (sample SAMN16246548, study PRJNA631951) | gut metagenome | biome: gut microbiome; feature: rumen; material: fiber-attached | host: Bos | place: Iran: Karaj | collected 2018-10 | reverse complement strand
TGTTGCCTCTTCTTGGCACGTCGCTTCCCTCCTTCATAGTAATGATATCATAGGTACTCGAGTGACAAACTCTCGTGGCGCCAACGCAGAGGCATACATAAAGTAATATATATACACTGCATTGGTTGAATTGAATTCAGCCTGCAAGAAGAATGTCTGGTTTGGATTTGCGGCTTATTTCTTGACTTTGGGACGCTTTGCGCCGTACTTGGAGCGGGCCTGCATTCTGCCGGTAACGCCCTGAGTATCAAGTGTGCCGCGGATGATGTGGTAACGCACACCGGGAAGGTCTCTTACACGGCCGCCGCGGATAAGAACCACGGAGTGCTCCTGAAGATTATGGCCTACGCCGGGGATGTAAGTTGTTACCTCGATGCCGTTGGTAAGACGCACTCTGGCGATTTTACGAAGAGCGGAATTCGGCTTTTTGGGGGTAGCGGTTTTAACTGCCGTGCAAACGCCGCGCTTCTGGGGAGAATTCTGCAAGGTCTGCACATTCTTTTTGGAGTTGAGTCCTTTAAGAAGGGCGGGAGCCTTGGGCTTCTTTTCCAGAGTCTGTCTGCCGCTGCGGACAAGCTGATTAAAGGTAGGCAATACGTTCTCTCCTTTCTTTGAATATTTTTATTAGTGAAAAGGGGCTCTTGCGCTCGCAATTGCCCCTTAGACACTGCGTGACAAATATTTTATCATAAAAAATCTTGACTTGTCAACACTTTCAACAAAAATCAGTCAAGATTTTCGCTGATTTTCACAGAAGGATCTGCCTGATAAATCTGAACGTCACTGTAGCACTTCATACCTGTACCTGAGGGAAGAAGTTTGCCGATGATAACGTTTTCTTTCAGACCGATGAGGTAGTCCGTCTTGCCCTTGATTGCCGCTTCGGTGAGCACCTTGGTGGTCTCCTGGAAAGATGCGGCGGAGAGGAAGGACTCCGTAGCGAGAGATGCCTTTGTGATACCCATAAGGGTGGGCACTGCCTGAGCGAGCACGGGCTCTTTGCCGTTTGCTTCCGCCTCGGCGGCAACTCTTTCGTTTTCCCTGATGAATTCCTGCTTCTCAACGATTGAGTCGGGAAGGAATCTGCTCTCACCGGGATCGGTAATCTTAACTTCTCTCATCATCTGGCGGATGATAACTTCGATATGCTTATCGTTGATATCAACGCCCTGCTGACGGTAAGTGCTCTGAACTTCGCGGATGAGGTAATCGTGAACTGCCTCAACGCCGAGAATCGCGAGAATATCGTGGGGGTTCTGCGCACCTTCGGTGAGTCTTTCGCCGCGGGTGACTTTGTCGCCCTCCATAACTCTCTTCTTGAAGCCGTAAGGAATAAGATACTGCTTCTCGGTGCCGTCATCGCCTGTAACGACGATGTGGTCGGAGTTCTTTATCTTGCGGATGCTCGCAACACCGTCAATCTCACTCATGATGGCGAGCACTTTGGGCTTGCGCGCTTCAAACAGTTCTTCAACTCTGGGAAGACCTTCGGTAATATCCGACTGGTCGGCGGCGCCGCCCGTGTGGAAAGTTCTCATCGTAAGCTGTGTACCGGGCTCACCGATTGACTGAGCGGCTATGATACCGACCGCTTCGCCTACGGTAACGGGGTTGCCGGTTGCAAGGTTTTTGCCGTAGCACTTGATGCATACGCCGTGCTGTGACTGGCAGGAAAGAAGGGATCTGATTTTGATCTTCGCCTTCTCGTCTTCGGTAATCTCACCGCTCGCAACTTTGTTGTCGTGATCGCGGCGCACCATAAAGGCAACCTTTGCCGCGGTGTCGTCGTCCATCATGACATCCTTGCTTGCAACAAGTTTGCCGGTTTCACTGTCATAGAAATCTTCAAGCAGATATCTGCCGGAGAGTCTTTCTTCGAGAGAAACGATTCTTCTTGAATCCTTCTTCTTCTCATCGTCGAAGATGTCGTAAACGTAAGTGCCGTCGGTGCAGTGGCAGTCTTCCTCGCGGATGATAACATCCTGGGAAACGTCAACAAGACGGCGGGTGAGGTAACCCGAGTCCGCTGTACGCAGAGCGGTATCGGCAAGACCTTTACGCGCGCCGCGGGCGGAGATGTAATACTCAAGTATGTTAAGACCTTCACGGTAGTTGGCTCTGATGGGAACTTCGATAACCTTACCGGAAGTGTTGGCAATAAGTCCGCGCATACCGGCGAGCTGACGCAGCTGTGAATCGTTACCGCGGGCGCCGGAATCAAGCATGATGTTGATGGGGTTGAACTTATTGAAGCCTGCCTTGAGTTCGTCGAAAACGCAGGAGGCGGTGTCATCCCAGACTTTGATAACCGCTTTTGAACGGCCTTCATCTGTGGTGAAGCCTCTGGCGTATCTTCTGTTGATCTGCTCAACTCTTTCGTCGGCCTCTCTGATGATATCCCACTTGGATTCGGGGATGGTGGCGTCGCACACGGCAACGGTCAGGCCGCTGAAGGTTGAATATTTGTAACCCTGAGCCTTGATTTCGTCAAGCACTTTCGCGGAAACGGATGTGCCGTGAACTTTGATGCAGCGGTCAATGAGTTTGCCGAGCACCTTTTTGTTGACGAGTTCGTCGATTTCGGGTGTGAAGATATTTTCGGGCTTGCTTCTGTCAATGAATCCGAGATCCTGGGGAATGGGCTCATTGAAGATGAGTTTGCCCAGGGTGGTGACGACAAGGGAACTTACGGTCTTGCCGTTGAACTCCTTGCTCATGCGGATTTTGATATGAACGTGAAGGCCGATGTCGCCTTCTTCGTAAGCCATAATTGCTTCGTTTTTGGAGCCGAAGCACTTGTATGAAAGCACGGTCTCTCCGCTCTCGGTTTTGACCTCAAGGGGTGCGCCGGGCTCGCAGGGGTTCTCGGGATTGTAGTCGGAGTTTGCGGGGTTGTTGTCATTTACCATAGTAAGGTAATATGAGCCGAGAATCATATCCTGCGTGGGAACGGTAACGGGTTTACCGTCCGAGGGCTTGAGCAGGTTGTTGGCGGCAAGCATAAGGAATCTCGCCTCAGCCTGAGCCTCTGCCGAAAGAGGAACGTGAACAGCCATCTGGTCGCCGTCGAAGTCGGCGTTGAACGCTGTACATACAAGGGGATGAAGTTTTATTGCTCTGCCTTCAACAAGCACGGGCTCGAAGGCCTGGATACCGAGTCTGTGAAGGGTGGGAGCACGGTTGAGCATTACGGGGTGATCCTTGATAACCACTTCGAGAGCGTCCCATACTTCGGGATTGGCGCGCTCAACCATCTTTCTGGCGGACTTGACGTTGCCGGCTTTTTCGGTTTCAACAAGGCGCTTCATGATAAAGGGCTTGAAGAGTTCGAGAGCCATTTCTTTGGGAAGACCGCACTGATAGAGTTTGAGTTCGGGACCTACGACGATAACCGAACGGCCGGAGTAGTCAACACGCTTGCCGAGAAGGTTCTGCCTGAATCTGCCCTGCTTACCTTTAAGCATATCGGACAGGGATTTGAGGCTCCTGTTGCTCGGGCCGGTGACCGGTCTGCCTCTTCTGCCGTTGTCGATAAGAGCGTCGACGGCTTCCTGAAGCATTCTCTTTTCGTTTCTGATAATGATGTCGGGCGAACCCATCTCAATGAGTTTGGCAAGACGGTTGTTTCTGTTGATAACGCGTCTGTAAAGGTCATTGAGGTCGCTGGTGGCAAATCTGCCGCCTTCGAGCTGGACCATAGGTCTGAGATCGGGCGGGATTACCGGGATTACATCGAGAATCATCCACTCGGGTCTGTTGCCCGAAAGTCTGAATGACTCAACAACTTCAAGTCTCTTGAGAATCTTGACCTTCTTCTGTGAAGAAGCGGTCTCGAGTTCTTCCTTGAGCTGTGCGGAGAGTTCGTCAAGGTCGATGCCCGCGAGCAGTTCCTTGATGGCTTCGGCGCCCATGCCCGCCTTGAAGTCGTCTTCATATCTCAGGCGGTACTCGTCGTAATCTTTCTCGTCAAGGGTCTGGCCCTTTTCAAGCGGAGTGTCGCCGGGATCGATAACGATATGTTTAATGTAATAAAGAACTTTTTCAAGATCCTTATTATTCATATCGAGGATGATGGACATTCTTGAGGGGATGCCCTTGAAATACCAGATGTGTGAAACAGGGCAGGCAAGTTCGATATGGCCCATTCTTTCACGGCGGACCTTCGCCTTGGTAATCAGAACGCCGCAGCGCTCGCACACCTTATCTTTATATTTAACCTTTTTATATTTGCCGCAGTGGCATTCCCAGTCCTTCTGGGGCCCGAAAATCTTTTCGCAGAAAAGACCGTCTTTCTCGGGTTTGAGGGTTCTGTAATTTATGGTTTCGGGTTTCTTTACCTCACCGTAGGACCACGCTCTGATGGTTTCGGGTGAAGCAAGCCCGATTTTTATGGATTCAAATGCGAGGTTGGATTTTTTTTCAACGTTTTCCATTAAACGATGCCCCTTCCGTTAAATTTTGTCGTGCCGTACTTCGGTTGAATTGAATCAATAATCGTCCTCTGAATCTTCACCGAAGTCGAGGCCGAAGTCTCCGCTGCCGTCATCGTCGTCTTCATACATTTCGCCGACTGCGCTGTACAATGCGGAATCTTCGTCTTCTTCCGGCTCTTCAGTCTCCCATATATCGTGTTCTCTGCTTTCGGCGTCGATTTCAAAACCTTCGCTGCCTTCGGCATCGTTAACGGTCTTCATCGCGTCTTTGGTATCTTCGGATACGGAGGTGTATTCACCGTCGAAAGATGTCCTCAGATCGATTTCATCGCCGTTTTCATCAAGCACCTTGATGTCCAGAGCGAGTGACTGAAGTTCTTTAACGAGAACCTTGAATGCTTCGGGAGTGCCGGGGGTGGGAATGTTGTTGCCCTTGACGATGGCTTCGTAGGTGTCTACTCTGCCGACCGTGTCATCGGACTTGACTGTAAGGATTTCCTGAAGGGTGTATGCCGCGCCGTACGCTTCGAGAGCCCAGACTTCCATTTCACCGAAACGCTGGCCGCCGAACTGGGCTTTACCGCCGAGGGGCTGCTGCGTAACGAGGGAGTAGGGACCTGTGGAACGGGCGTGAATCTTATCGTCAACAAGGTGATGGAGTTTGAGGTAGTACATAACGCCTACGGTTACGGGGTTGTCGAACTTTCTGCCGGTTCTGCCGTCATAAAGCACGGATTTGCCGGAGGGATCGATCTTGTAGACCTTGCTCTCGTCAAACTCTTCGCCCTTTGCCTCTGCTTTGGCTTTCGCCTCTTCAACGAGTCTTCTGTTCGCTTCTTCAAAAGCGTCCTGAATATCGCTTTCGTGCGCGCCGTCGAAAACGGGAGTCATCATCTTCATGTTGAGCTGTCTCGCGGCGAGGCCGAGGTGAACTTCAAGCACCTGACCGATATTCATTCGGGAGGGAACGCCCAGGGGGTTAAGGACTATATCAAGCGGTGTGCCGTCGGGAAGGAAGGGCATATCCTCCTGAGGAAGGATTCTGGAAACAACGCCCTTGTTACCGTGGCGGCCCGCCATCTTGTCACCGACGGAGAGTTTACGCTTCTGAGCGATGTAGCAGCGTACTCTCTTGTTAACGCCGGGTGAAAGTTCGTCGGAGTTTTCTTTAGTGAATACTTCAACATTGACCACAACGCCGTATTCGCCGTGAGGCACTCTGAGGGAGGTATCTCTTACTTCCTTCGCCTTCTCGCCGAATATCGCGTGAAGAAGTCTCTCTTCGGGAGTCATTTCGGTTTCGCCCTTGGGTGTAACTTTACCTACAAGGATGTCACCGGAACGCACCTCTGCGCCGATGCGGATAATACCGTTTTCGTCGAGGTTTGCAAGAGCGTCTTCACCGGTGTTGGGAATGTCTCTTGTGATATCTTCGGGGCCGAGTTTGGTGTCTCTTGCCTCGGTGTCATACTTCTCAATGTGAATTGAGGTGTATACGTCGTCGCGGACTATCTTTTCGTTGATAAGAACCGCGTCTTCGTAGTTGTAGCCTTCCCAGGTCATGAAGCCTATGAGAGCGTTTTTGCCCAGCGCGACTTCGCCGTTGTCGGTAGCGGGACCGTCGGCTATAACCTGACCTTTTTCGATTCTCTCACCCACGCCCACGATAGGTCTCTGGTTGTTACAGGTATCCTGGTTGGAGCGCATGAACTTGATTACTTCGTAGGTCTTGGTTTCGCCGCCGTCTTCGAGCACTTCGATTGAATCGGCGCTCACTTTCGTAACAACGCCGCCCTTGGTGGCAACAACGCACACGCCTGAGTCAACAGCGGCTTTGTATTCCATACCGGTGCCGACAAGGGGTGCCTGAGTCTTGATAAGGGGAACGGCCTGCTTCTGCATGTTTGAACCCATGAGTGCGCGGTTTGCGTCGTCGTTTTCAAGGAAGGGAATCATTGCCGTGGCAACGGAAACCACCATCTTGGGCGAAATATCCATATAGTCCGCAACGGAGGGCTCGGTTTCAAGGAAGCCTTCTCTGTATCTGGCGGCTATACGGGAGTTGACAAATCTGTTGTTTTCATCGAGAGGCTCGTTAGCCTGGGCTACAACAAAATCGTCCTCGGTGTCGGCGGTCATATACTCAACTTCGTCAAGCACAACGCCGGTCTCTTTGTCTATCTTTCTGTAGGGGGCTTCGATGAAGCCGTATTCGTTAATTCTCGCGAAAGATGCGAGGTAGGAGATAAGGCCGATGTTGGGACCTTCGGGGGTCTCAATGGGGCACATTCTGCCGTAATGAGTGTAGTGAACGTCACGCACTTCGAATCCGGCTCTGTCTCTTGAAAGACCGCCGGGGCCCAGAGCGGAGATACGGCGCTTGTGAGTAAGTTCGGCAAGGGGGTTCGCCTGGTCCATGAACTGTGACAGCGGCGAGGAGCCGAAGAACTCTCTGATGGCGGTGGTGATGGGACGGATGTTGATGAGGGTCTGCGGAGTGACTTTTTCGTCTTCCTCCTGAGCCTGGATGTTCATCCTCTCCTTAACCACTCTCTCCATTCTGGAAAGACCGATCTTGAACTGGTTCTGAAGAAGTTCGCCCACTGAGCGGATACGTCTGTTGCCCAGATGGTCGATATCATCGGTGTTGCCGATGTGCTTTGTGAGGCAGTTTACGTAGTTGACGCTCGCGTAGATATCGTCCCTGATGATGTGCTTGGGAATGAGATCGTCCGCGTGCTCTTTGAGAGCGTCAAGGATTGCCTGTTTATCGTCACCCGCGTTTTCAAGTATTTCGTTGAGAACGCTGAATCTGACTTTTTCGTTGATAGCGATGGCGTCAAGGTCTTCCTTGGTGATGCCTGCGCTTTCGGGGATAAGGGCAAGGGGGTAAACCATACGGTTTGAAATGACGTTGATGACGGCACCGTCTTCGCACTGTACTCTTACCTTCCACACGCCGTGATTTTCAAGTTCGTCGGCAAGGGCTCTGTCAGCCACTTCGCCGGCTTCGGCGAGAAGTTCGCCTGTAAGTTCGCTGGATACCGCTTCTGCTATTGTGCAGCCGGGAAGACGGTTTCTGAGAGCGAGCTTCTTGTTGTATTTATAGCGGCCGACTCTGGAAATGTCGTACCTGTGTTCATCAAAGAAGAGGTTATCAATGTTCTGCTTTGCCACATCGAGGGTAACGGGCTCACCGGGGCGCATCTTTCTGAATACTTCCATGAGCGCTTCTTCGGTGTTTTTGGTTTCGTCCTTCTCGAGAGTCGCTTCGATTTTTTCATCGTCGCCGAAGAACTCTCTGATATCGGCGTTGGAACTCAGACCCAGTGCGCGAACGAAAGTGGTAACGAGGATTTTCTTGTTCTTGTCAATCTTGACATAGAAAATATCGTTTACGTCGGTTTCGTATTCGAGCCAGGCGCCCCTGTTGGGGTTGATGGTGCTGGTGTAGAGTTCTTTACCGGTCTTGTCGTGAGTCATATCGTAGTAGACACCGGGTGAACGGACAAGCTGGGAGACTATAACTCTCTCTGCGCCGTTGATAACGAAAGTGCCGCTTTCGGTCATAATCGGGAAGTCGCCCATATAGATTTCGGACTCCTTCACGGTGCCGGTGTTTTTGTTTTCAAGACGCGCGGTTACACGCAAAGGCGCTGCATAGGTAACTTCCCTCTCCTTGCATTCCTTTACGTTGTACTTGGGTTTTTCGTCGAGATGGTAATCGACAAAGGTAAGCACAAGATTCTCGGAAAAGTCCTTGATAGCCGTCATATCGCGGAACGCTTCCCTGAGGCCTGTTTCGATAAACCACTGATAGGATGATTTCTGAATCTCTATCAGGTTAGGCATATCCATAACCTCATTGATCTTGCCGAAGCTCATACGAGTGCAACTTCCTCTGGTGATTGGCTTCACTTTGAGCATCTGATAATCCTCCGTTCTGTAATTTCCGTGGGGAAAATCGCCGTTTGTTATCTTATAAAAAGAGAGTAAAATAACAGGGCGGCCTATTCCACAGTAAGCAAGGAAGAATTATAGCCGCCCTTATAATAAAAGTCAAGAAAAAGTTTATTTAATTGTCATATTTTGATTTTTTTGTAATAAGTCACAACTAATCGTGCCTGATTTGGCAAAAGTTTGTGAAAAATCACGCCGCTTTTTTACGCTTTTTTTATCACCGTAAACCTTTTTTCCTCTCCGCCGGGCAGAGGATTTTCGAGCAGGAGCGAGTAAACATCGCCCGCGCGGCACTGGATATCAAACACCCTTTTTGCCGCGTCATCGGCGTCTTTTATATCCGCCGTTTTTGAGATAACCGGCAGTTTTGCGCACTCCTTCATAAGCCTCACGATTTCCGCCCCGCGCGAATTGAAGCCGAGCAGACGGATATAGGGCGCGGGCAGGGAAACATCCTGCTTCGTGATGCCGAGCAGGGCGTAAAGCACAATGCGTCTTATCCGCGCGTGGGTGTATCTCTTGGTCTTGGCGAGGGAATATAATTCGTCAAGCGAAGAGGCGTTTTGCGCGGCGGAAATCAGACGGTTTTCAATGCCCTCCGAAACATCCGGGCACTCTGCGAGCGCCTGAGCCGTAACCGTTCTCATCGTATGCAGGGCAAGGGTTTCAAACTTTTTCATATCAACGGGATTGTCCGTCAGCTGTGAGGGAGATGCGGGCACAAAGGCGCCTATGTCCTCCCCCGCCCCGATGCGCCTGCGGATTTCGGATGACGAAGCAATATTGCCCCTGGTTTCGCTTCCGCCGTGAATACTGCCCTCGCGCTTTACGGCTTCGGGAGTAAGGGTGCTTCCGGTGCTCAGAAGGGCGCTTATGTATTCAACAGCAAGTATATCATTCGGGTTTGCGAGCACATCTGCACAGTGCGGATTTACTTCACGCACGGCGCTTTCACGCGCGGCGGCGTAGGTTACACCGACCGAAAGGAGTTCCACGATTCTTTCGTCTGTTTCCTTGTTTTTCAGTATCTTCGCGGTCTCGGTGAGCAGAGAAACATTGCCGCATTCGCTGCCGAATACAAGCGAATCGGCGCACCCGAGAGCGTCTGCAATACGTACCCCCGCCCCCGCGAAAACAGCGGCGCCGGACACCGAATAAACGGCAGGCAGTTCAACTATGAGGTCATAGCCGTTTTCAAGCGCGGCGGCGGCTCTGAGCGCCGCAGGGCAGATTGCGGGCTCGCCTCTCTGCACAAAGTTTCCGCTCATAATTCCGACCACGTGAGTTGCCCCGTTTTCACGCGCTTTTGACGCAAGAAGGGCGTGCCCGTTATGAAACGGATTGAATTCGCATATAACAGCCGATGTTTTCATCAGGCGCCCTCCTTTCCGTCTTACGATTTACACTTGAAAAATTGATTTCATAGGTATATAATAATTCAGTCAGTGACTTACTGCAAGTAAAATTTAAAATCGGAGTGTAAATTTATGAAAATTCTCGTTATCAACTGCGGCTCCTCATCCCTCAAATATCAGTTAATCGATATGAACGGCGAGGTGCTTCTTGCCAAAGGTATCTGCGAGCAGATAGGCGACTCCAACGCGGCATTCACCCACAAGGTGCCCGCCGACGAAAGTAAAAACATAAAAGACAGACCTCACGAGATGGCTGACCACGGCGCGGCAATCCAGCTTGTGCTTGACACCCTCGTAAGCGCAGAAAACGGCGTTATCGCCTCCATGGACGAAATCGGCGCGGTAGGCCACAGAGTGCTCCACGGCGCAGAGGAATTTTCCGATTCCGTGCTCGTTACTCCCGAAGTGAAGGCCGCCATCAGAAAGTGCTTCAAATTCGGCCCTCTTCACAACCCCGCCAACCTCAAGGGTATAGAGGCCTGCGAAAGGATTATGAGTGTGCCCCAGGTAGCCGTTTTCGATACCGGCTTCCATCAGTCAATGCCCGACTACGCATATATGTACGCCCTGCCCTATGAGTTTTATGAGAAAGACGGCGTGCGCAGATACGGCTTCCACGGCACGAGCCACAGATTTGTTGCGGGCAGATGCATCGAGCTGCTCGGCGGCAAAGCGGAAGGCACAAAGATTGTTACCTGCCACCTCGGCAACGGCTCCTCCATTTCCGCAGTAAAAGACGGCAAGTGCCTTGACACTTCAATGGGCCTCACCCCGCTTGAGGGCATAATCATGGGCACAAGATGCGGCACAGTTGACCCCGCTATCGTTACAACCATTATGAAAGACCGCGGTCTCTCCCCCGAAGAGATGGATTCGCTTATGAATAAGAAGAGCGGTATGCTCGGCCTTGCCGGCACATCCGACAACAGAACTATCGAAAACAGAGCCAAGCAGGGCGACGAGAGAGCGATGCTCGTTGAAAGCATTCTCTGCCATCAGCTTGTGAAATACATCGGCGGTTACGCCGCGGCTATGGGCGGCATCGACGCAGTGGTATTCACCGGCGGTATCGGCGAAAACAACCCGCAGTACAGAACAAGAGTTGCCGAAAAACTCGGCTTCCTGGGTACAGCGATTGACGAAGAAAAGAACCACGTAAGAGGCGAAGAAATCGAGATTTCCGTGCCCGGCTCAAAACTGAGAATGTTCGTAATCCCGACCAATGAAGAACTCGTTATCGCAAGGGATACACTCAAGATAGTTGAAGGCTGAAATACAGAATTAATAAAATAATATAACTGAAGCCCGTGCTCAAAGCACGGGCTTCTTTTTTGTTGCAAATCAAGACTCCGGGCACCGTTTTACCGGTGTCCGGAGCCTCGCGGTTAATTGAATATCAGAACCTGACCGTTACTTCCTTCCACTTGAACATATTGAACAGGAAGTTCTTGAAGAAGGAACTCAGCCTGTTGATGAAGGAAGAGCCGACTTTCACGGAAAGCGTTGATTCGGAAAGGATTGTGTTGCCGTATCTTACTTCGACTTTCACATCCCTTGACGATGAAAGCTGTCCGATTTTTGCCGAATAGGTATTGCCGTTTACATCGGCAGGCTTGCCGTCGATATATACCACCGCGTCGGCGGGCACGTTATAGAGAGTTACGCTCACGGTAACTATGGTCTTGTAATCTGCCGTCTGATCGTTGAATCTTTCGGGAAGACTGTATTCCGGAGTGAGCTTCGTGCCGGGCTTCGGTCTTGTGTCGGTTGCGGTACAACGGTCGCATTTCGCGGTTTCGGTGCCGTCTCTGTCGGCCGTTGCGTCGTTATTGTAAACATAGTTTGTGAAGCTGTGACCGAGTTTCGGAGTTTCGTCACCTCTGTAACTGTCTCCGCAGGAGCAGGTGTAGGTGGTGTAGCCGCCTTCGGTGCAGGTGGCAGGAGTTACAACGGGAGTATAACTGTGGCCGAGAGGATCGGTGGTTATTGTTTCTCTGCTGAGCACATCGCCGCAAACGCCGCAGTATACAACGCTCTCGTAACTGCCGCCCTGAGTATGGGTTGCCGCCACTTCGTTTTCTTTCACCGCTGCAAGAGGAGCGTGCTCTCCGAGTTCTTTGATTTTATGCTCGCTGCTGATTAACACGCCGCAGACGGAGCATCTTATCACGCTGTCATATTCGCCCGCGACTTCGCAGGTGGAGGTGGTGGAATTCTCCACTGCAGGATCGCCGGGTGTATGGTCGCCGAGAGGCAGGTCAACTTTTTCTCTGCTTATCTCATCGCCGCAGACGGAGCACTTGACTACGCTGTCATAACTGCCGGCTTCCTTACAGGTGGAGGCAACTTCGTTTTCTCTCACCGCGTCGGCGGGTGTATGCTCAGCAAGAGGCAGGTCAACCTTTTCTCTGCTTATTTCAGCACCGCAAACGGAGCACTTGACTACGCTGTCATAGCTGCCGGCTACCTTACAGGTGGAGGCTACTTCGTTTTCTCTCACCGCATCGGCGGGTGTATGCTCCGCAAGTTCAAGATCAATCTTTTCTCTGCTTAACTCTTCGCCGCAGACGGAGCACTTGACTACGCTGTCATAGCTGCCGGCTGCCTTACAGGTAGAGGCAACTTCGTTTTCTCTTATCTCATCGCCGGGTGTGTGGTCTGCAAGAGGCAGGTCATTCTTCTCTCTGCTGATTTCCGCGCCGCAGACGGAGCACTTGACTACGCTGTCGAAACTGCCGGCTACCTTACAGGTGGATTCAACTACGTTTTCTATTGTTATCTCGTCGGCGGGAGTATGGTCCGCAAGAGGCAGGTCAATCTTTTCTCTGCTGATTTCCGCACCGCAGACGGAGCACTTGACTACACTGTCGTAACTGCCGGCAACCGTACAGGTGGATTCAACTCTGTTTTCTGTCACCGCATCGCCGGGTGTATGCTCAGCAAGGTCGAGGTCAATCTTATCTCTGCTTATCTCCGCGCCGCAGACAGTACATTTAACTACGCTGTCATAGCTGCCGGCGAGTTCGCAGGTGGAAGCAACTTCGTTTTCTTTCACCGCTTCGCCGGGAGTATGATCGGCAAGCGGAAGTTCCTCATATGTGGTGTAATCGCATCTGGTGCAGGTCTCGTAGGGTTTATATCCCTGCTCTTCGCAGGTAGATGCCTTGCCTTCGTGAGGAACGGGATCGTGGCCGAGAGCGGGAACGGGCTGATCGTAAGTATCTCCGCACTCGCAGGTGAAGGTCTTGAGGCCTTTCTTGGTGCAGGTCGGCTCTTTAACAAGAGATTCGGTGTAACTGTGCTCGTGCTCCTGCCATACGGCGTAGAGGGTGATGTTTCTGTCGAGCGTGAGTTCGTCGCCCGCCGTATACTGAGCCTCGGTGGCTGTTGAAGATTCGGACCAGCCGATGCACAGGTAGCCTTCTCTTTCGGGCTTTGTTGCCGAAACGGTTGCCGTGCCGTTTCCGGTGTGTGAAGCGGGGGCTCCGGTGCCGCCGTTTGCGTCATAGGTGAGCACAAAGAGGTCAGCCGGTGTTTCGCCGCTGTAGGTCCAGGTAGCATTTTCAAGCTGTTCATTGCCCTTATCCACCGTCACGTTCGCCCAATCCTGCTCACTGCCGCCGTAAATTACATTTTTAAGCGGCGGGGTATCGGCAGTTGACAGAGCCTGATATGTGGCAGGCAGATTTCTGTAGTAGGCAATTTCAAGTCCGATATACATCTGCTGCATATCCATAGACGCCTTATACTGATCGATTTGTTTAATCAGCTGTTCTCTTGTCTCAACATGGAAGATTTCGGCAATTTCATCTTCGTCGGCATTTTCGGCGTAATCATACAAATCATCCCAGTCGGTGATTTCGGTATTTGTCATAGCCGAAAGATCTGCGAATACTCCGTTTAAGTCCTCTTCCATATTTTCGAGCGCCTGCTCAATCATCTCTTCGAATTCTTCTTCACTCGGCAAGTCGTCCGCAGAAATTTCCGCTCTTTCTTCCGCGCTCAGAACAAGTTCGAAGGCGTTTTCACCGATATATTTCACGCCCGTGCCCATGGTGACTGTTTCAAGACCGGTACAGCCGTAAAACGCCATTTCGCCTATTACGGTCACGCTGTCGGGTATGATTATTTCGGTAAGACCTGTTGCGCCCATAAAAGCACCGGGACCGATTGTGCGCACGGTATCAGGAATGGCAACTGAGGTTATCGAAGGATTCAGAAGCAGGAATCCGGGACCTTCTTCGGACATGATTGAGGTTACCGGTACACCTTCAATACTTGACGGAATCACAACATCGGTGTCATCGCCCAAATAATACATTACGGCTGCTTCTTTATTCCCTTCATCATCCTCGAGCACAACATAATAGAAGCCGTTGCTCTCTTTGATTGTTGTGAATTCTCCGGTGTAAGAAGTTGTGGCATAAACGGTTTTTCCGCAGTATGTGCAGGTGAGGCCTTTTACGCCCGCTGAAGCGGCTGTAGGCTCCACAATAGTGGTTTCTTCTCCGGTATGAACATGGGTGATTGTAACCGTGCCGTTTTTATCGCTTGATGAATTGTTTCTTATGGAAATCTTGTAGCGCACTCCTTCGCTCAGGGAATACTTGCTGTTGCCGCTGAAGCTGTCGTAGGTATTGCCGACAAAGCCGTTGGTCTGGTTGTAAACATCACTGATATAACAGCCCGAAGTCTTTATGAAGAAATCGGCATCCCTGTCGGGTGTGAAGTAAACGGTGACATAGTCACTGCCCGGAAGATTAACTGTCAGAGGCACATCTTCCTGTGCGTCATATGCTATTACTCTCTCGCAGATATCGCACTTGTAATCGTCGTCGGTATCTTTGTGCGCGTGCTTGAGTTTAACGGTTACACTCGCAAAGCCTTCATGACTGTCATCGTACTCCGCTCTCAGGGAATAAACCTGACCTGCACTCATATAGATACTGCTGTTTGATGAGCCAATATAACTGCCGTATGAGTTATAAACACCTGTGCTGACAGAGTGATCAGAAGAGACATTGAATATGTAATAACCTTCTCTCTGGCAGGTGAAGAAGGCTTCTTTGAAATCTCCCGCAGGCACGGAAAACTGAACCGTTCCGTCTTCTGTAATCGGAACGCGGTATCTCAGGCCGCAGGCACTGCAAACGAGGCTGTCGGGTAAGCTCTCGTGAATATGTTTAACCGTAACTTTAACATCCGACGGAGCATATGCGGAGCAGATCAGACGCAGATAATATGTCTGACCTTCCGTCAGGGTTACTTCGTTGCCTCCATAGCCGACGTACCCTCCGTTTGAATCATATATTTCATAACTGAGTCCGTTAGTATAATTCACTCTGAATCTATACTTGGCAGTATTCCTGCAGGCAAAGACAACGTCTCTCTGCTCGCCCGCGGGAACCGTGAATGTAAGGGTTTGGCCTTCGGTAATCGTATAGCGGAAAGCAACGCCGCAGACATCGCAGTTATTGTCGCCGTCGGCATCCTTATGAATGTGCTTTACCGTTACGGTGACATCGGTCGATTCGTTACTGCTGTTGCTGTAGAGCAGATTCATGGAGTAAGTTTCGCCGGCGGTTAAAGTGTAAGTACCGCTGCTCCAGCCGACGTTAGTGCCGTCGGACTTATAAATGCCGCCTCCGTTGTAGCCGTTGGTGGAACTTGTCGAATAAGTGTATTCGCCGTTCTGAGCCGGAACAAATACTACTTCTCTGTTTTCACCCTGAGGAATGTTTACGGTAACAGATTCGCCGTCTGTTATCGCATAGCGGTAAAGCGTGTCACAGATATCACACTTGTAATTGCCGTCCGAGTCAACGTGTGTATGATTCACGGTGACGGTCAGCGCAGTTGAATCATGATAGGTTTCATAGAATGCCGGTCTGAAGTAATAGGTCTGACCTGCTGTCAGCAATATGGACTCGTCCGCATAGCCCACAACGCCTCCGCTTGAATTGAAGATGGGTGAGCCGGAGTAACTGTGAGTATACCATACAAAGAATGTGTATTTGCCGGTTTCGGTGCAGGTAAAGATTATTTCTCTCTGCTCGCCGAGCGGGATTGTGATGGAAAGAGGATTGCCCTCGGTGATGTCATAGCGGTATGTCGCGTCGCAGATATCACAGGCATAATCGCCGTCGGTATCTTCGTGAGTATGTCTGACACTGAGAGTCACGCTTGTTGAGGTGTAATAATCATAGCAACCCGGTCTGAAGCAGTATGTCTGCCCGGCGGTAAGTGTATGGGCGCCGTTGATACTGCCTACCATAGCGCCGTTTGAATTATACAGATAAGCGTTTGAGTATCCGTTATAACTTGAAACCGAAAATCTGTACTCGCCTGTTCTTGTGCAGGCAAAGACAAATTCTCTCTGCTCACCGGAAGGTATGTTTACGGTAACGCTGCCGCCGTCTTCTATATTGTAGCGGTAGGTGACGCCGCAGATATCGCAGTCATAATCGCCGTCTTTATCTTCGTGGCTGTGTTTCAGAGCGACAGTCACTTCTGTGGAATCATTATAAGAACTGTAATAATCCACTATAAGGGTGTAGGTTCCTCCCTCGGTGAGATTGATTTCGTCGCCCGGGGAACCCAAATCATTTCCTTCAACATCATAGATATATGCATTGTTGTATCCGTTTGTACTTGAAATGCTGAACCTGTATTTGCCGGTTCTTGCACAGCTGAAAACGAACTCTCTGAACTCGCCTGTGGGAACAACGGCAGTTACGCTTGAATCTGCGGCGATTGCATAGCGGTAAACGGTGTCGCAGATATCGCAGGCGTAATCATTGTCATCGTCTTTATGAATGTGGGTAAGTTTTACGGTAACATCGGTTGCAACATAACTTGAGCCGAGCAGGCTGAATCTTATTACATAAGTATTGCCCGCAGTGAGAGAGTAGCCGCGGCTGCCGTAGGATGGGGAAGTGCCGTCCTGATTATAAATACTTCCTTCATTGTAACCGTATGTTCCCGATGCCGAAAATTTGTATTCACCCGTTTCGGTGCAGACAAACACCGCTTCTCTGGAATCTCCCGACGGCACGTTGATTACGGTGCTCACGCCGTCTGTAATCGCATAGCGGTAAAGGGTGTCGCAGATATCACAGATATAGTCGCCGTCGTTATCGGTATGCGCGTGCTTTAGCGTCACGGTAACATCGGTTGACTCATTGTATGTATAAGTATAAGCGGGCCTGAAATAATAGGTATTGCCTGCTGTGAGGCTGACATTCTGGTTTGTATAGCCGACGTTGTTTCCGCTTGCGTTATAAATATTGCTGTCAGAGTATCCGTTGTTGGATTCGGTAACGAATCTGTAGTCGCCGGTTCTTTCGCAGGCAAAGAATATTTCTCTGCTTTCACCTTGAGGTATGTTTACGCTAACGGTATTGCCCTCGGTTATTGCAAAGCGGTATGCAAGAGAGCAGATATCGCACAAGAGATTATCATCCGAATCCTGATGAAGATGATTAAGTGTAATCTTTACGGTAGAGTATTCATACCGGTCACTGCAGGTCAGCGTCACGATATAGGTCTTACCCTGCGTGAGACTTAGCGTGTTGCCTATATATCCCACGTAGAGCCCGTCGGCAGTAGTGATGTTGTTGCTTACATATCCGTTGGTGTATGAACTTGAAAATCTGTATTGACCGGTTACTCCGCATTCAAAAATAACCTGTCTCTGATCGCCATTGGGAACCTGAAGAGTGAGAGTATGACCGTCTGCTATGGCATAGCGGTAAACCGTGTCGCAGATATCACAGGCATAATCATTATCCACATCCACATGAGTGTGCATCAGGGTAACGGTTGCCGTTGAGGAATCATAATCATCGTCAGTGAACGAAAGTCTGAGTGTATAGGTTTTGCCCGCGGTGAGATGATTGCTGTTTGTAGCATGTCCAATAGACGTTCCGTCCGCGTCGTAAATATGGCCGTCACTTAAACCGTTGGTACTTGTCCATGAAAATCTGTACTCGCCCGTTCTTGTGCAGGCAAAAAGGATTTCTCTGTGCTCGTTGCACGGGATATTTACGGTAACAGTGCTGCCCTCAGTAATATCACAGCGGTAAGCAACGCCGCAGATATCACAGACATAGTCGTTATTATCATCCGTATGTATATGTTTGACTTTGACGGTAGCCTCGGCTGAAGCGTAAACACTGCTGCTGAAGGTCATCCTGAGTAAATAGGTGCTGCCCTGACTCATCTGATAGCCGTTTTTGCCCCAGGAGGGGTAGGTGCCGTCGGATTTTAAAAGATTATAAACGACATTTTTATCCGAATAGCCGCCAAACGTGTATTCGCCGGTTTTACTGCACTCGAAAACAACTTCTCTCATCTCGCCGCTGGGAATTGTGACTTTGATGACTTCGCCGTCTTCAATTGAGCAGCGGTAGGGTTCTTCACAGGTATCGCAGATGAAATCGCCGTCTGAATCCTTATGAACGTGGGTTATGGTTGCGCTGACATCGGTTGAGGGATAATAATTGCTGCTGAAAGATGTTTTGAGCACATAAGTCTTGCCGCCGATAAGGCTGAGGGCGGAATTCGGATATCCTACTTCGTTGCCGTCCGAATCATAAACATAGCCTTCATCCAGATAATTGGTATATGTGATACTGAATCTGTATTCACCCGAAGCCGTGCAGGCAAAAACCAGTTCTGTGTTTTCTCCGTTCGGTATCGTGAAATTGAGAGGTGTATCTTCTTCAATTACATAGCGGTAAACGGCGTCGCAGATATCGCAGGCGTAATTGTTGTCATCGTCTTTATGGACATGTTTGAGCGTTACAGCCATACTCGTGGATTCGTATGATCCGGCATAACTGTATTTGATTAAATATGTTTTGCCCGCTGTCAGACGGTAAGCACCGTTACTCCAGGAAACACTTGAGCCGCTTTCATCGTAAATGCTTCCGCCGTTGAATCCGTGTCCGTCAGTGGATGTTGCGTAAATGTTGTATCCTCCCGTTGCAGTGCAGTCAAACACAACTTCCGCGCTGTCCTTTTTCGGAATTAAAAAGGTTAAAGTGTCTCCGTCCGTAATGGCGTAGCGGTAAAGAGTATCGCAGGTATCACAGTAATAATCGCCGTCGGTATCAGTGTGGGAGTGTATTACTGTCAAGGTTACATCGGTTGATGCAGCATATGAACCGACAAAAACAAACCTCACATAATAATTCTTGCCGGCTGTGAAATAATAGCCGTCTGAGTCGGCATTGACATATGAGCCGTTTTCATCAAGAACATTATAGGTGTAATATCCGCTCGTATATGTGATATCCAGCCTGTATTTTGCGGTCCTTGGTGAGGTAAACACAAATTCTTTGAAATCACGGTTGGTAATGTTGACTGTTGCGGGTGTGTCTTCCGCAGCCGCCACACGGTAAGCGGTGTTGCAGGTATCGCAGATGAAATCGCCGTCGGAATCGGTATGAGCATGACTGAAACCGACTTCAATAACATTCACGTCATAGGCACTTAAAGTGCGGACTTTCAGCGTATAGGTCTGCCCGGCTGACAAATAAGTTTCGGTATTTGAATATCCGACAAACCCTCCGCTTGAATTATAGACATAAGCGGAATAGTAGTAGCCTTCCAGAGTTGTTACCCAGAATATGTATTTACCGGCACTTGTGCAGGTGAAGTTTACCAGCCCGGTCTCATCCGGACCGAGCGTCAGGGTAACTGTACCGCCGTCGGTAATCACGTTTTCGTCATCCGGGCCCTGGGCAAGGTTGTAGAGTTTTTTGGCCGCGCGGGAAATGCTCTGAATGAGCGAAGGCTCTCCGCCGTCGGCTTTTGCCTCTTCATTTGTCTGAGCCTTTGCTTCGGGTGCGGCGACACTTTCTGCAAACGCACCGGTCCCCGAAGACAAAGCGCCTGCTATGAGCATAATGCTCAGAAGCAGACATATTGCCTTTTTGAATTTTTCTTTCATTTTTTATTCCTCCTAATCAGCTGTTAACTAATCGGTAATAGTTTCTTAATAAAATTTTATAATATTTATCAATATTATACAATTAACAAAATGCACAACTATTCAAGCCGTTTTTTTACACATATTTCATAAAATTTTCCAACATCGTCGCAATAAACTGTTAAAAGTAAACAAAAAGCGGAAAGTGTGAGAAAAAGTGTCAGAGGGCAAAAAATGCAGAATTCAGAATGCAGAACGCAGGATTGAGGGGCGATTATTCAATTCGCAATTCGAAGTGCACAATGCGAAATGAAGGGGCGCAAGCGCCGGTTGTAATGCTCACGCATATCCTTGAAAGCGGGCGGATGGTATCCGGTCTCACCTGTCGGTTCGGTCGGTGCTTCTGCCTGCGGCAGAGGTGTCCACCGGACACCCGCACCCCCTACGGGTTTCCCCGTTGTCATTCCGGACCTGTCGAGGAATCTGCACATAGATCCTTCGACTCACTCCGCAACCCCTCAGAAACATAGTCGCCCTGCTCGCTGGTTCGCTTCGCAGTTCTCCTTGTTTCTTCATCTCA
>JAEEGL014194648.1_pt1 | contig 20323 bp, 13 predicted proteins | sample 9134231 | NCBI WGS metagenome assembly JAEEGL01 (sample SAMN16246548, study PRJNA631951) | gut metagenome | biome: gut microbiome; feature: rumen; material: fiber-attached | host: Bos | place: Iran: Karaj | collected 2018-10 | reverse complement strand
CGCTACCTACTATGCTTTCTATCCCACCACCCTCAATTCTAATGGCTTTACTGGTACGTCCAACCAGCCCGTTCACCTCTCCCGCTGGCAGAAGTATGTCTATACCACCGACGGCAAGCAGAACATCCAGCTCCCTGCCGCCGCTGTCATCAGCGATGACTCCAAGAAGTTCAAGTTCTACAACCTCTGCTCCCTGCTCGAAGTGCAATGGACCAACAACTCGACCTACGACTATGACATCATCGGTATCGAGGTCACCGTTCCCGGTGCTGCCCTCTATGGCGACGGCGTAGCCAACAACATCGGCACTGCTACCAGCAGCATCACCCTCAGCGAAGAGCTCAATAACCGCGTCAATCTCGACATCGCAGTTGGCGACCGCGAGACTGTTGAAGCCAACGCTACCAGCCGCAAGTACTATGTCTTCCTGCCCCCGTTCGAGAACAAGAATGTCACCGTCCGCATCCAGACCATGCGCACCACGCAGAACACCCTTGATGACCAGAAGCTCCGCACCATCACCGTCAGCACGACGAACGCTGTCACCCTGCCCCGCAACTACATTGTGCCTATGCACATTTCCGGCACCCCCACCGAGAACACCAGCCTGACCGGCTACTTCTCAGTCCGTGGAGACCGTCAGGGCAACGACACCTACAAGGTTGTCTTCTCCCGCGGCAACCTGCAGCACATTGGTAATCCTGTTCATAGCGATGGCACATGGAAATTCGCTGACCGTCAGTATGATTTCTTTGGCGGCAAAAATATGTCAGGTGATGGTTATAGCCAAACACAAACAACTGATTTATTCTGTTGGAGCGAGACCGAATCTTTAGAAAACGATAAGTATGGATTGTATGTCTATGACCCATATTATGCACATTGGGCAGGATCAGCTTCAACCACTTTTGTTGATTGGGGCAACAAGTCAATCTCCGGCGATGCAGCCAACACTTGGTTCACTCTCACTGCTGATGAATGGTTTTATCTGTTCCATTATCGTGTGAATAGCACAGGCGACCAACTTAGAGGCCGTGTTATTATTACAGGTATTCAAGGTCACCAAGCATCTCAATATACAAATCAAACAACAACGCCGAGAGCTCAAATTGAAGGCTTTGCCTTGCTGCCTGACGACTGGACTTCTGCTGATGTTCCTTCAGGGCTCTCTTTTAGCCCTTCAGCTGTGAATACATATTCTGTTGCAGATTGGGCCCGTATGGAAGCCGCTGGTGCTATGTTCCTGCCTGCTGCTGGCTATGGCTCCTTATATCATGATGAAGATGAAGATGTAGAAGACGGTGGTGATGTCTATGGTACCTATAGATATGGTAGGTATTGGTCTGCAACCCGTCACCAACCTACTCCTTCATCAACTTATGGTGAATCTTATTATGTCGGATTTGATTATGACATGAATCATTGGTACCTTATGGCTGGTGGTATGTATTATGCAGGCGACCATATCAGTGGCCAGGCCTATGCAAATTACGATAATAATTGGTGGCATGGCTATTCTGTCCGACTGGTTCAACCCGCACCGGGCTATACCGATCCTGATGGACGTTCCATTGTGAATGCTTCCAAATAACAACAAGGCTGCTTTTAGTTTTTCATAATGCTATAGTTGGGCGGACGAGCCGAGGGCTCGTCCGCTTTTTTATCTCCTGGCCGAAGGACTGCCGATTTGAAGGCTAAGGCAGTCTCACGACTTCTGCTGTAGTATTCGGCCAGTTGTTCTACTCCCCAAAAATGCGAGTTCAACGCTCGTTCAATATTGATTCAATATTGAACGAGCGTTGAACTCACTATTGCGAAGCGCATAAATGGCAGAAAAACAGAAGGATGTTCGTTTCCGAGCATCCTTCTGTGGTAGGTGGGGTTGCTTATCGAGTGTTACTGCTTGGCAGGAAGGGAGTTAAGGTATTGGTCTATGGCGCGGGCGGCTGTGCGTCCGGCTCCCATGGCCAGGATGACCGTGGCGGCGCCGGTGACGGCATCGCCTCCGGCAAACACTCCGGGACGCGAGGTCTGCCCATTGGCGTCGGCCTTCAGTCCGCCCCAGCTTTCGGTGTCAAGGCCGGGAGTGGTGGTTTTGATGAGGGGGTTGGGGCTGGTGCCGAGGGCCACGACGATGGTGTCCGTCTCCATCTCGAATTCGCTGCCGGCTATGGGGCTGAACTTGCGCCGCCCTTTCTCGTCCTTCTCGCCCATGGCCATGCGCACACAGCGCATACCGCAGACGTTGCCTTCCGCATCGCCGAGAAACTCGACGGGGTTGGTGAGGAACTCAAAGTTGATGCCCTCCTCCTTGGCGTGGTGCACCTCCTCGCGGCGGGCGGGCATATCGGCCTCCTCGCGGCGGTAGATGACGGTGACCTCGCTGCCGAGCCGCTTGGCAGTGCGTGCGGCGTCCATGGCCACATTGCCACCGCCGATGACGGTGACACGGCGGCCCAAGAAGACAGGCGTGTCGTACCCCTTGTCGTAGCCGTGCATGAGGTTGGTGCGGGTGAGGAGCTCGTTGGCGGAGAGGACACCGCCGAGGGTCTCGCCCGGCACACCCATGAATTTGGGCAGTCCGGCCCCGCTGCCGATATAGACGGCGTCGAAGCCTTGACGGTCCAAGAGGTCGTCCACGGTGAGGCTCTTGCCCACAATGACGTTGGTCTTAATCTCCACACCGAGACGGCGCAGATTGTCGATTTCGGGTTCTACGACTTTCTGTTTGGGCAACCGGAATTCGGGGATGCCATAGACGAGGACTCCGCCGGGGTGGTGGAGCGCCTCGAAGATGGTGACGCTGTAGCCCATCTTGGCGAGGTCGGCGGCACAGGTGAGGCCTGTGGGGCCGGAGCCCACAATGGCCACACGGCGGCCGTTGGGCGTGGGCCGCGGGGCGACAGGGGAGGGGTTGTGCTGGCGGTTCCAGTCGGCAACAAAGCGCTCCAACGCACCGATGGCTATGGGCTGCCCTTTGTGCCCCAGGATGCAGCTGCCCTCGCACTGGGTCTCCTGAGGGCATACGCGGCCACAGATGGCGGGAAGTGAGGAGTCCTGGGCAATGACCTGCGCGGCCTGTGCAAAGTCGCCAGCGGCCACGGCGGCGATGAAATCGGGGATGTGGATGCTGACGGGGCATTGGGTGACGCACATGGGCTTTTTGCAATGGAGACAGCGGCGTGCCTCGGCCACGGCCTGTTCGGGGGTGAAGCCAAAGGAGACTTCGTCGAAATTGGTGGCGCGGATGGCGGGGTCCTGCTCGGCGGGACGCTGGCGCTGCAGGGTCTCGGTCACGGCGGCGCTGAGGTTGCATTGATGTCCGTCGGCATGGCCGTCAGCCGTGGCAATGCGGTAGCGGCGGGCATCGGGAGTGCGCAGACGGCGTCCGGCCTCGTCGAAGTCGACCAAGTGGCCGTCGAATTCGGGTCCGTCGACACAGGTGAATTTCACCGTGTCGCCCACGGTGACGCGGCAGGCACCGCACATGCCGGTGCCGTCCACCATCATGCAGTTCATGCTGACGATGGTTTTGAGGCCGATCTCCTTGGTGAGGCGGGCGACGAACTTCATCATGGGCAGGGGGCCGATGGCCACGCAGTGGGTGTAAGGGCTGTTCCAGGAGCCGTCGGGGGCAGTGCAGAGCTGTTTGATCTTTTCGGTGACAAGACCTTTCTGGCCGTAGGAGCCGTCGTCGGTCATGACGAAGAGATTGTCGCAAACGGATTTCAGGTTCTCTTCGAAGAAGAGGAGGCTCTTGTTGCGTGCACCGATAATGACGTCGGTGGGGATGCCTTGCTCATGGGCCCATTTCACTTGGGGGTAGACAGGGGCAATGCCTACACCGCCGGCCACGAAGAGGAGGCGCATCTGCCGCTGCTGGTCGGCGGGGGCGGTGATGAGCTCGCTGGGCCGTCCTAAGGGGCCGACCATAGCCGTGAGACGGTCGCCCACAGCCATCTGGCTGAGGTGGCGTGTGGTGTCGCCCACCACTTGGTAGACGATGTCCACGCTTTCGCGTTCGGGGTGTATGTCGCAGATGGTCAGCGGCACGCGCTCGCCTTTGTCGTGAGGGATGACGATGACGAATTGTCCGGGTTTGCCGCCCTGTGCTACGTAGGGGGCTCGCACTTCCATCAGGTAAATCTCGTTGCTGTTAAGCAGTTCTTTCTTTAAAATCGTATACACAATGATAATGGGTGTTATTGGGTTTAACGTTTAATGGGATTCATGTATTATCTATCTTCGGAGGACGATGCGGAAGACGGTTCCCTGTCCTTCGACGGAATATTTCACAAAAATACGGCCTTTATGGTAGTCGTTGATGATGCGTTTGGCCAGGGAGAGGCCGAGGCCCCAGCCGCGCGGTTTGGTGGAGAAGCCGGAGTCGAACACGCGCTTCTGCACGGAGGGTGACATGCCGCGGCCTGTGTCGCCAAGGTCTACGTAGACGTAGCGGCTGTCCGACGAGACCACCACGGTGAAGGTGCCCACGCCTTCCATGGCGTCGATGGCGTTCTTGCACACGTTCTCGATCACCCACTCGAAGAGGTAGCTGTTCAGCGGCACGCGGATGTCTTCCTCGGGGAAGCTGGTGACGAATTTCACTTTGCGGGAGCTGCGCGTCTGGAGGTAGCCCAGGGCGTTGCTCACTGCAGCGCACACACTCTCGTATTCCAGCTCGGGTACGGAGCCTATCTTCGAGAATCGGTGTGTGACGGTCTCCAACCGATTCAGATCCTTGTTAATCTCGGCAGCGTATTCAGGGGTGAAGGTCTTGCCTTCAAGGTATTGTGTCCAGGCCATGAGGGAGGAGATGGGAGTGCCCAGTTGGTGGGCGGTCTCCTTTGCCATGCCCACCCAGATGCGGTTTTGCTCCATGGTGCGGGCGGTGCGGAACAGGTAGTAGGAAATCACCATAAGCACGGCAAGAACAAACAGGTAGAGAATAGGTACCCACCGCATGGATTTCAGCATGGGTGTGTTCTCGTAGAAGACGTAGGCTTTCTGGCCGTCAGGCAGACGGAGAATGATGGGGTCGTTCTCGGCCTCCATTTCGCAGAGGCGTGCCGCGAGGGCTTCGGGAGTGTCGAACTCGTCCTTTGCCAGATTGCCGCTGGCTAACACTTCGCCCTGAAGACTGTCCACCACAAGGACGGGGACAAGCACGCCGTTGTTGGTAATCTCTTCGAGGAAGGACTTGTTGAAACCGTCCAGGACGTTGCGCAGCTCGGTGTACATCTTCGACTCTTTGTAGTAGAGGGTCATCTTCATGCCCCAAATGCGGTAGTGGAAGGGTTCGTTGTGGGAGAATTCCTCCAAGCGACGGCCTTCCAGCTTTTCGCCGGCCCATTCGCTGGGGACGGTGATGATGGAGTCGGCGTCGGTGATGATGATGGCCGTCTCGCAGCTGTCCACGATGTAGCGGACGTAGTCCAGACTGAAATCGGCGTCGGCGTCGTTGCCCATCCTGTCGAATGAACGCAGGATGTTGGTGTAGAGCTGCATCTTGCGGTGCTCGTCGCGTGCCACGCTGGCAAAAAACTCTTCGGAGTAGTTCACCAGCTGGGCTTTCTGGCTGATGGCTTTGGCCCAGAGCTTCACCTTCTCAACTTCTGCTTTCCGCATCTGGATGGACACACGGTTGATCTCCACCAGCGCAACCACCGCCAGCAGAACCGTAATGCTCAATATCAGCCATCGTGCCTTGTTCATGGTTTGTAAGTCTTTTTAATCAAAACGGATTGTTTTGGCGGGCTCCACGCTGGCAATGTGGGCAGCGGGCAGAAGCATGGCCAGCACACACACTGCCAAGGTCCCCACGGCAACCAGCACCACGGTGCCTGCCGTCAAGGAAATAGGGACTGTGGCCATGGCATAGCTCTCGGGGTCTAAACGCACAAATCCAGTCTGCTGCTGCAACAGGCATAGGCCCACGGCAAGCACCTCGCCGATGGCAATGCCCTTCAGTGCAATCACGGCGCCTTTCAGTACGAATATCTTTGCAATGCTGCCTCCTGTGGCTCCCAATGCTTTCAGAACTCCGATGGTCGAAGTCTTTTCAAAAATAAATATCAGCAGTGCGCTCACCACGCTCACCACACACACCAGCATCATCACCGCAATGATAAGCACCACATTGCTGTCCAGCAGGTCTAACCATGCAAACATGGCAGCGTTCTGCTCCACGATGGTTGTCGAGGTCAGGTCGTAGCCCAAACGTTCGCGCAGGCGTTCGCTCACCTCGTCAATCTTGTTGAAATCATCCACCAAGATCTCGTAGCCGCCCGCTTGCCACTCTTCCCAGCCGTTCAGTTGCTGCACCTGCCGCAAGTCGCCCACTATGAAGTGGTCGTCGAGGTCGGCCATGTCGGTGCTGTAGATACCGCTAATTATGAACGCACGGGCCCGGTAGTTGTCGCCCTGCCAGAAGTAAGTCCTGAGCTTGTCGCCCACACCCACTTGCAGCCTTTCGGCCAACCGTTTGGATACAACCACCTCGCGCCCTGCGCCGCTGTCCGGCTGCGAGAAAAGGCGTCCTGCCACCATGCATTCCGAAAGGAAGGCAGAGTCGTAGCCCCTGTCCAATCCCCGCAGCAGCACCCCCTCAATCTGGTCTTCCGTCTTCACCATGCCGCCTTTGGTGGCGAAAAACTGCAGGTGGCTGACCCCTTCGGTGTTCCGTATGGCCTCCACCTCGGCACGGCGTATGTCCACGGGTGTCTCCTCGTAGGTCTTCCCCATGTCGTAGCTTTTCACCACGATGTGTGAGCCGAAGCCCACCACCTTGCGGCGTATCTCGCCCTGGAAGCCGCGCAGCACACAAACCGACACCACCATCACTGCCACGCCCAGAGCGATGCTCCATATGGCAATGTTCACCAATGGCGAGGCAAAGCCCCCACGGTCGGAATCCCGACTGTCGGGCGTGGGGGCTCCCTGTCCAGCAAGGGCTTTCTGCCCCTGCAGTCGTCGCGCAGTGAAGAGCACAAAACGTGTCTCCCCCCCGCGGCCTCTGTGTCTACTCTTATGTGCCACCTAAGAATAAAGAGTTGAGAATTAGAATGCTGTTGCGATACCGATGAAGTCGTCGGCTTTCAGCGAGGCACCGCCAATCAGGCCACCGTCCACATCCTTGTTGGCAAACAGCTCCTTGGCGTTGCTGGGCTTGCAGCTGCCGCCGTACAGGATGCTGGTCTCCTCGGCCACCTCGTTGCCATACTTCTCGGCAATCAGGCTGCGGATAAAGGCGTGCATCTCCTGTGCCTGTTCGGGTGTGGCGGTCTTGCCTGTACCGATAGCCCATACGGGCTCGTAAGCCACAATGATTTCCCCAAACTGCTCGGGGGTCAGGTGGAACAGACCCTCAGTGATCTGCTGTTTCACCACCTCGAACTGCTTGTTGGCCTCGCGCTCTTCCAGCACCTCGCCGCAGCACACAATGGGCTTCAAGCCGTGCTTCAGCAGCTGGTCCACTTTGCGGGCCACAATCTCGTTGGTCTCGTGGTAGTAGGCTCTGCGCTCGCTGTGACCTACAATGCAGTAGTCAATCTCCAACGACTCCAGCATGGCTGCGGACACCTCGCCGGTGTAGGCTCCCACCTCTTGGTCGCTAACGTTCTGGGCTCCCACCATGAAATAGGAGTCGTCGCTATAGTCCGATGTCATCTCCAAGTAGGGGAAGGGAGGGCAGACTATCAGCTGCGTGTTAGCGTCGAGCGTGGTTGACTCCAGTTTGGTCATAATATCGTTCAGCAAGTCGTCAGCCTCGCCGAAAGTTTTGTTCATTTTCCAGTTTCCTGCAACAATGTGTTTTCTCATCTTTGTAATATTTTTAGGGTTAATATTCTTGAATGCTTGAATGTGTGAATGCTTGAATGTGTAAGTGAATTGTCACATTAACAAATTACCGGTTTTCCTTCTCTCTTTGCTCCTCGTATCTTTTCAGGAAGGGCAGAATCTCTTTTGTGGCAATCACCTTGTTCATGATGATGCGACGTTCCTCGTTCAGTATAATCATTGTCGGCGCGCCGTGCACGTTGTATGCCACCTGATAGTCAATGTTCACGTTAGAGCCTCCCACATTCACAAACGGCAACTCGTGCTCCCGCACATATTTCTTCCACTTTGCCACGTCCGCCTCAAACCCCACGGCGTACACCTCGAAAATCTTGTTGCCCGCGGCCGACAGCGAGTCATACAGGGTTTTCAGCGTGGCCGTCTGCTCCTGGCAGTGGTGGCAGTCCGGGTCCCAGAACCACAGAATCACATACTTCTGCGGGAATCGGTGCGACGAAATCCAGTCCTTCGGATTGGGCGACTGGTTCGTGTCCGCCATATAAAGCTCCTGGCCCATGGCGCCTATCAGCGACTGTTCAAGGAACTCGGCAGTCTGTCGCTTGTTGTTCAGCTCCGACTCCGAAGCCCACGGGCATTTGCCCGCAAGGTAATAATTCCTGACCAGGTAGCACCATGTGGCGTCCCAACCAATCTTCTTGGTGGACCTATAATAGCGCGGCATAATGAAATCCAGCACATAGCGCATCATCAGCGTGTCGCCTTCCATGCGCTCCAGCAGCCGGTCGGCATAACGGGCAATGGTGTCGAAATCCGAATAGTACAGCAACCCGAAAAAGTAATAATTCATCTTGTTGAACAGGTCGGGGGTGTAGACCAGGCTGTGGTCCTTCAAGTCCACATCGTCCCAATAGTGCATGCGGTAGTAGAGTGCTTTGTCCTCCACCTCGTCGGGCACCTCGGGACCCATGAACATCTTTGTCAGCTGGAAGAATCGGTATTTGATGTTAGCATTGATGAAGGGCTTTTCGAAGGCCTCCATCTCCTTGTTCAACAGCTCTAAATCGTGCTCGGCCTCCTCCTTTACTTTAACATCCGAGCTCTTGCGCCTCTTCTCAATGTCGCGTGCCCGTTTGGTGGCATCGTTAAAGCGGTTCTTATAGGTGTACATCGCTTGGTTGGCAGCCGAGCCTACAATGTCCTTCTGCGGGTCTGCCACCTCGATTGTCGGGGTGAGCCTGAAGGTGAACACCTGACTGTCGTCGATGGTGAAATCCAACCAACTTCTTGTTGCCGATATGTCTATCAATGAGTAGATTCCCTTAGGCCATTTGCGGCGGCCCTTGAAGGTGTATGTACCCTCCTTTCCCAGTGTCGCACTGTCCATCTTGATGAATCCGTCGCGGTAGTGTTGACCGATGTACATCACGCTGTCCTGCCGTCCGCCTGTGGGGATGACAAATTGGATGTTGTACTTCTGTCCCCAAGCCAAAGGGGTCAGCACTGCGAGCAATGATAGAGTTACAAGAGCCTTTTTCATGTTGATTTTCAATTATCTGTTTATCACCTGCGGGGGTTCGCCGCTCATTACCTGCGGGGGAACTCCGCCGTCTCTTTTCATTTTGTCGAGAACAAACGTCGCCACGACGGCCAAGGCGAAGTTGTCCAAAGGGTTTTCGTTCAGGTAGGGCGCCTTCAAGGGGCACAGCTGGTACGCTATACCTACGCCGAAGTCGAGGAGTCCCCAGCGCAGCAGCCCGTCGAACCCCGTGGCCGCCTCCATCAGTCCCATATACGGAGCCTGTAGCGGCAAGGCTTGGAGCTTCCTCAGTCCCACGTCCCGTAGCATCAGATGCCCTAAGGAGCTCTGTCCGTGCAGCCGTCCCCACATCGCGCTCAGCTGCAAGAAAGGTTGTGGCTGCGACCAGCTCGTTTCCCACAAGGGGATAGGGGCCGTGTAGTTCAGGCAAGTGTAGGCAAACATGTTGGCCGTGAATTTATTGGGAGGAACTGTGAGGAACGTGTTGCGGAAGAAATAGACCGAACGCGCCGTGCCGGACATGTCGAACATGTTGCAAAATGGCGTGCCCTCAGTGGTGTAGCCCAGCTGTGCGAACACGCGCAGCCCAAAGTCGCCCGGAGTCCCGTCATACTGTGCCAGCAGCCGCAGGTAGCCCGGCTTCAGCGGCGCATGGCCCGCGGGGATGCCATGCCGCCGGTTGGCCGCGGAGTCAGGGCTCAGCAGCCCTGCCGTGGCCGTCAGGGTGACGGTCTTCTGCCAGTCCAACCGTGCCGTCAGGCAGCTTTGGCGCACTATGGGTTCCCTTTCTTCGGGGATCAGAACGGGATAGACCAAGTAGATGGCACTGAAACGATAGTCAACCCAATTCATCGCTGCGCCAAGCGTGAGCTCCCACTGCCTGTTTGGTGAGAAACTGATGTCGGCTCGCGCCCCCTTCATGCCCACATAGCGCGACGAGAGGAAGTTGGTGTTATAGTCCGGGGCCAGCATGCGGTAGCTGTCCAACCGGCGCGAGGCGGCAGCCTCCACGTCGTTGTAAGCCCGCAGACGCAGCCGCACATTGTGCAGCCCCAGCAGACGCAGCTGTGCGCTGCCGCCGTATTTGAAAGCCTTGTCGCCAAAGCCGTAAGCGGCATAACCCTCCAGCGTCCATTGCCCTGTGTGCGGGCGGGACTGCTGGGCTGTCTCGTTCGGGGTCACCCACGTGGCCCCCAACTCTATGCGCGATTTCTCATAGCGGTTGTAGTTGTACAGGCGGTCCAGGTTGGCATACAGCGCGGAGGGAGCGTCGTAGTGGGTTAGACGCACACTCTGAGCCGTCGCCCCGAGGGCGGGAAGCATCAGCAGCAATATGGACAACCGTTTCGTCATAGATAGATTCTAACAATTTATGCAGCTACAATCCGCTTTTTTGCAAATTGCAAAGATACGAATAATATTCGGTTCAACAAGAAAAAATATTCAGTCCCACCCAACAGCCCCATTTTGTCGAACCGTAAACCCGACCTGTTTTACAACTGTAATCAATTCCTTCCAGCCCCCAGTAGGCGTTGCGGAAATCCACAGTGTTTGTTTTTAGTTATTATATTGAAAGTGAATTATTGGTATATTGTTAATTAAACTTGTACAACAAATGATTTCTCACCCATCTCTTTTGCTTCATGCTGAGTGTTGGTTGGCTCTTCCTTCGCTTCTTCTACCTCAGTTCTCTAATATTTGTTCCTCATTTCTTCCTTTTTCATTGGATAAATAGAGGTACAAGTGAGGGCAGAGAGTGTGTGAAGGAGTGGGCGAGGTCTGAGCCGACTATTGAGGAACCTGTTTCGTGGTGCAGCGTGACTCTTTTTTTACACAAAAGGTCAATTATTCTAAAAAAAAGTGTATCTTTGCAAATCAATAATCTTGATTAAAAGAGAATAATTAATATTTATATTACACAAATATTGAAAGATATGAACTACGACGTAATCGTTATAGGAAGTGGCCCAGGAGGGTATGTGGCGGCTGTCAAGGCTGCACAGCTTGGTATGAAAACTGCCGTTGTGGAACGCGAGAACCTTGGTGGCATCTGCCTTAACTGGGGTTGTATCCCCACCAAAGCATTGCTGAAAAGCGCCCAAGTGTATAACTATATCAACCATGCCTCAGCCTATGGCGTGGCCGCACAGCCTGCCGAGGCCGACATGGGAGCCATGGTGCAGCGTTCGCGCGGAGTGGCGGAGACCATGAGCAAAGGTGTTCAGTTCCTGCTGAAGAAAAACAACGTCGAGGTGATAATGGGCACGGGCCTCGTGCTGCCCGACCACAAGGTGCAGGTCACTGCCGCTGACGGCAGTGTGGCCGAATACGAGGCCAAGCACATCATTGTGGCCACCGGCGCCCGCAGCCGCGTCATGCCCAGCATGCCGCAGGACGGCAAGCACATCATCGGATACCGCGAGGCAATGACACTGCCCTTCAAGCCCAAGAGCATGGTGGTCTGCGGTAGCGGAGCCATCGGAAGCGAGTTCGCCTTCTTCTACCAGAGCATTGGTGTGCAAGTGACCCTCGTCGAGTTCATGCCTCAGATACTGCCAAACGAGGACGAGGACACGGCATCGCAGATGAGCCGCAGTTTCCGCAAGATGGGCATGAAGGTCATGGCCAGTGCCAGCGTCGAGAAAGTCGACGTGGAAGGCGACATCTGCCACGTCACCATCAAGGACCTGAAACGCAACACCGAGACCGTGGTGGACTGCGACGTGGTGTTGAGCGCCGTGGGCGTGGTGACCAACCTTGAGAACCTGGGCCTCGAAGAGACGGGCATCGCCGTTGAGCGCGGCAAGATAGTGGTCAACGACTGGTACGAGACCAACGTGCCGGGCTACTACGCCATAGGCGACGTGGTGCATGGACCCGCACTGGCACATGTGGCCAGCGCCGAAGCCATCTGCTGCGTCGAGCATCTGGCGGGCCACGAAGCCAAGACCGTCAACTACACCAACATACCGGGCTGCACCTACACCACCCCCGAGGTGGCCAGCGTCGGCCTGACGGAGAAGAAAGCTGTCGAAGCCGGCCACGAGGTGCTGGTGGGCAAATTCTTCTTCAAAGCCAGCGGCAAAGCCACAGCCGCAGGCAATACCGATGGGTTCATCAAGATGGTCATCGACAAGAAGACCGACCAGATACTGGGTTGCCACATGTGCGGCGACAATGTGACGGAGATGATTGCCGGCATCGTTACCGCCCGCGAGAATGGCCTGACGGCCAAACAGGTGGCAGGTGCTGTGCATCCCCACCCCACGATGAGTGAGGCCGTGATGGAGGCCATCGAGGCCGCTTACGGATGCGCAATCCATGGTTAATGCGTTTAAAATGAAATTATTCCACTAATAAACATGCTGTTATGAAATTGTTTCCAAAAAGCAGAAAGAAAGTGGCGAGAGGGCTGAGTGTGTGGGTGTCCAACCACTATACCCCGACATTGTTTGGCATCAGGGGAAAGTATGAATCGTCCTACAAATCCGGTCAGTATGTAGAGAGCGGCAGTCCCGGAACGGGGTTCTTTGTCCGCAACAGTTCGAGCCGCACCTATAAGGCCTTTTGCCAGAACGAGCGCGCCAAGTTGGTACCCACCTATTTGGACATGGTCCGCGGCAAGGAGTTTGACTTCAAAAGCGAGTTGGCTCGTGTCGAGGCCGCCCAGAGTGCCGGAAACAACGACAAATGGCGTGATACCATCCTTGAGTCATACGCCAACGTGCTGCCCATGGCCAGAGAAGCCGAAGAGGCCGAGCGCATTATTAACGGTATCAAGGAGTTGGCACACAGCCGCCACCGCCTGACGTCGTATCAGACACACGTGATGTCCAGCTACAAGTCGAAGATTGCCCGCTTGGGCCACGACGTGCGCGACATTCAGCTGCATGTGCCTGACCTTTGCAGCGAGGAACGCTACCAGCATTTCGGCGGTGTGGTAGTGGCCTTCACACAGGTGGCCGCCAGCCACCGCATCTGGAGCGTGAGGACCAACTACACCGGTTTGGAGTCGTCGTTTGTGCAGGTCTATTTCGACCTTGGAATCTTCGATTACGTTCAGGCCCCCTTGATGACGCCCATGATGCGCGACGCCGAGGGCTACAAATATTTCTTGTATCCCGATTTCTTCTTGAAGGCCAAGGACGGTGTGGACTTCACCACCCACGACCTGCGGGAGTTGACCTTCCTGTATCGCGAAGTTCCCTACGATATGGTGTCGAACATGGTGATAGACAGTTACTATGACCGTGAAAACACGTCTGATGTGTCCACCCACATCCACCGCCGCAACTATGAACAATTCGGCGACGGCCTGTTGGTGAACAAGGACACGAAGGCACTGAACGAGATGGAAGAGGAGAACAAACTGAGAGAGCGTGTAGTGGGTGAGCTTTATGTTCCCGAATTGAGTCTGCGCTACTATGTGCGCGACTTCAAGTCGTTGAAGGCTTTTGTGAAAGAGATTAATCGCTACCAGGAAGAGTTGAAGAGCGGAAAGTGAAGGGTGAAGAGTGAAGAGGAAACGGTATGTGTATCGGTTCAACCCCCATACGCTGTCGTATGAGCGTGTGGAGGCTACGTGGCGCGACCGACTGCGGCGCGCGGTGACGACGGTGTTGCCGGGTGTTGTGGCAGGCGTGGGCGTGGCCTTTGCCGTGGGCAGCTGGCTGGGGTCGCCACAGGAGCGCATGCTGCGTGCCGATGTGCGCGAGTGCCACCATGCCCTGGAGGTGTTGAACCGCGACATGGACCGTGCGGAGAAGGTGCTGGCTGACATCGAAGAGCGCGACAGCACGGTGTACCGCACCATCTTTGGCGCGAAGCCAGTGCCTGAGGAGCGCCGGAGAACTACTGGCGGAGACTACAGCCGCTGGGAGGGCCGAGCATCGAGCAGCCTGATAGTGGGGACGATGCAGCGTGTGGAGGAGTTGGAGCAGCGGCTGTATGCACAGTCGCTCTCGCTGGACGAGATCCACCGTATGGCCGGTACCAAGAAGGAACGCATGGCCCATATGCCGGCCATTATGCCCATCAGTAAGGTGAACTGCCGGATGGTGAGCGGTTACGGCATGAGGTATCACCCCATCTTGCACTATCGCCGCATGCACACGGGCGTAGACCTCTCGGCACAGCCGGGCACGCCCGTCCATGCCACGGCGGATGGCCGGGTGACCACTGCGGGGCGTGGTGCGGGATTGGGCGGCTATGGCGTTTGCGTCGTGGTGGACCACGGCTACGGGTTCAAGACACTCTATGCCCACCTGCAGGATGTGAAGGTGCGCGAGGGGGAGAAGGTGAAGCGCGGCACGGTGGTCGGCACCGTGGGACGCACAGGCCTGTCCCAAGGATACCACCTGCACTACGAGGTGATACAGAACGGACAGAAGGTGAACCCGGTGTACTACTTCTTCAACGACTTGACCCCGGAAGAGTATGACGAGGTGTTGGAAGCCTCGTACGCCGAGAACCAATGCCTGAGTTGAATTAAGAATTAAAAATTAAAAATAGAGTCGTGGCGACGTGTTTTAATTTTTAATTATTGATTGTTGATTTTGAAGATGGATATAGTTATAGACGATAATGCCGGTTTCTGTTTCGGGGTGGTGCGGGCTATAAGCACCGCCGAGGAGGAGTTGAAGCACGCAGGAAGACTGTACTGCCTGGGAGATATTGTGCACAACAACGCCGAGGTGGCACGGCTGCGCGACAAGGGACTTGAGGTGATAGACAGGCTGAGCGACGTGAGGGACGCTTCGCGACCAAGGGTGCTGATACGCGCCCACGGGGAACCGCCCTCGACCTATGCCGAGGCCAAGGCGGCGGGCGTGGAGCTGATCGACGCGACATGCCCCATAGTCCTTGCCCTGCAACAGAGAATCAGGAAGGGCTATGAGGAGATGTGCCGCCGCGGCGGACAGGTGGTGATTCTGGGCAAACCGGGACATGCTGAGGTGGTGGGGCTGTGCGGACAGACGGAGGGGAATGCCGTGGTGGTGAGCAGTGCTGAGGATTTGGATGGGATAGACTTTGGAAGACCCATCCGCCTGTATTCCCAGACGACGAAGAGCCGAGAGGAGTATGCCCGCCTGATTGAGAACGTGAAGAGGGGCATTGACGAACACTGGGGAGAGAAAGGGCCGGAGGAGGAGGACTTCTTTGTGGCCTACAATACAATCTGCAGCCGGGTGGCCAACCGCGCCACGCGGTTGGAAGAGTTTGCCCGCGGGGTGGATGCAGTGCTTTTTGTGAGTGGGCAGGGCAGCAGCAATGGGCATTACCTTTACGAGTACTGCCGCCGCGTGCAGCCGAGGACATACTTGGTGTATGGCCCCGAAGAGGTGGAGGGCGTGAAGGAGCAGTTGAGAGCGGTGGGTGCTGAAAGAATCGGCATAACGGGCGCGACAAGTACGCCGCGCTGGCTGATGGAGGCTGTGGCGGAGAACCTCCGCTGGTGATGAAGATAAGATTGGATGAATCTGATATGGTGTCGATTCGTTAGATGATTTACGCTTGGATACATTGAAACTGATAATAAGATAAAGATGCATTTGACTAATTTGAAAGCGTGTAACTTCAAGTCGTACAGCGACGTTGATGTTGATTTCTGCCCGAATGTGAATTGCTTTGTCGGCAACAACGGGGCAGGGAAGACGAATTTGTTGGATGCAATGTACTATCTTTCATTCTGCAAGAGCAGCCGAGGGAGCGGCGACACGCCCAATATCAAGCGCGGCGAGGACTTCTTTGCCGTGCACGGTCGCTATGCCATGGGTGCAGAACGGGGAGGCAGGGGTGAAGAGGTGATGGCGTCGTGTGTGTGCCGCAAGGGTCAGCCGAAGCAGATGAAGTGGAATGGGAAGGTGTGCAAGACGCTGGGCGAGCATATCGGACGGCTGCCGTTAGTGATGGTGTCGCCCTACGACCTGAGCATCATCATGGAGGGGAGCGAAGTGGGGCGCAAGTTTGTGGACGGGGTGCTGTCGCAGACGGACAGGGGTTATCTTGACCACCTGCTGCAGTACAGCCGCGCCGTGGAACAGCGCAACCGACTGCTGAAACTCTTCTGGGAGGAAGGCAGCTGGGACGAGGGCCAGATTGGCGTGTGGGATGAACAGCTGGTCAGGCATGGCGAGGCGCTGAGGAGCGGAAGGGTACAGTTCTTTAAGGATTTCGTGCCGCTGTTTGACGATTACTACGCATGGATTACTGACGGTCGTGAGCATGGGGTGATAACCTACGTGGCCGACCGTGAGACACCCTTGGCGCAGCAGCTGGCCGCTGCCCGCAAGCGCGACAGGCAGGCTCTGTTCACCACCGTAGGGCCGCACAGGGACGATGTGGAGCTGATGGTGGGCGACATGGCTGTGAGAAGGTACGGCTCGCAGGGACAGCAGAAGACTTTTGTGCTGGCTCTGAAGCTGGCGCAGTTTGAGTATATCTACCGCCACGGCGGCGTGAAGCCGATACTGCTGCTGGACGATGTGTTTGACAAGCTGGATATGGTGCGTGTGACGCAGCTCGTGGAGCTGGTGGGAAGCGACCGCTTCGGGCAGGTGTTCCTTACTGACACGCAGCCCGGAAGGGTGGAGGGAGTGTTTGAGACCATCCCCCAGGTGGAACACCGAATCTTCAAAGTGGACGGCAATGAACCGCAACAAATTACCGCAACAATTTAATAACTCATTGCCACAACATAATTATAGCCAAGGAGATGTATAGTAACGAACATACTTTGCAGGAGTTGCTGAAACGGGCCTACCGCCGGTTGGACATGGAGGAGGCCGTGACGGAGTTGGAGGTGAAGAGTGTGTATGAGCGGGTGGTGGGTGACCTGATTAGCCGGCTGACGTGGAAGGTGTCGTTCAAGGATGGGACGCTGGCCCTCAGTGTGGCATCCCCGGCGTTGAGGCATGAGTTGTGGTTTAGACGTGACTCTCTGGTGGACAAAATCAACGAGCAGTTGGGCCGAAGGGTGGTTCAAAAAATTGTGTTCCTGAATGTGTGAGTGTTAATCGAAATAAAAAATACAATAAGATAGGATGAAACAGATTTTCAAGGCACTGAATATGATAAGGCTCTGCAACCGCAGGGCTTTCTGGCTGCGGATTGTTTATGTGGTTGTGTTGAATGTCTTGCCGCTGTGCAATTTGTATGTCCTGAAGTTTATGGTGGACTCGGTGAATACGGGTGAACCCGCCGAGTTCCTCGGCATCAAGTTGACTATCTTCACGTCGCTGGCGCTGTTCTGCGGCATCTCGCTGCTGTCCCGTATCGTGGGGGTGCTGAACGGCGTGAACAACGACATCATGTCCCAGAGACTGGTGGACTATATCAGCGAGCGGATGCAGGCACAGTCCGCCAGATTGGATATGTCTTATTTCGACAACCCTGAGTATCATGACACTTACCACCGCGCCCAGCAGGAGGCTTCCTACCGCCCCATACAGATTCTGAACGGCTTTATGAGCCTGTTGGGATCGGTGATTACGATTGGAGGCATTGTGGCCATCCTCTGCACTGTGTCCGGCTGGATAATCGTGGTGATGGTGGCGGCGGTGATGCCGTCGTTTGTGGTGAGGGTGATAAAGGCGAGAAAGATATACGCTTTCCGCCGCAGCAATACGCAGAACTATCGTCGCACCAACTATTACACTGCATTGCTGGGCGGTCGCGACTATGCCAAGGAGATGCGCACCTTCGGCCTGGCGCCTTACTTCAGGGAGCGGTTTGTGAAGATACGCAAGTCCTTGGTGAAGGACCTGATAAGGATTTCGCGGCGGTTGGGCTGCTACGACGCAGCCTGTGCCGTGGTCGAAACGGCGGCGCTGTTTTTTGTGACCATGATTCTGATAGCGAGCGCTACGAAGGGTGTGGTCAGCACAGGTTCGTTTGTTGCCCTGTTCGAGGCGTTCCGCCGCGGGCAGACGGCGCTGTCCGGTCTGGTGAGCAGCATAACGAGCTTGTACGACAACAGGCTTTTCATCGGCAACCTGTTTGAGTTCTTAGACTTGGAGCCGACCATTGTGAACGTACCTCAGCCGAAGCCCTTCCCCAAGCGAGTGAGCACGGTGGAGTTCCGCGACATTACGTTCCGCTACCCCAAGATGCAGCGTGATGTGCTGAGCCATTTTAACCTGACGGCACGAGCCGGTGAAGTGACGCAGATAGAGGGTGAGAACGGTTTCGGCAAGACGACCCTGCTGAAGCTGCTGCTGCGCCTGTACGACACTGACAAGGGAGCAGTGCTGATTGACGGTGTGGACGTGCGTCAGTACGACCTGCGCGAATTGCGTCGCGGCATCGGGGCAATATTTCAGGACTATGTCCGTTTCTATTGCACCGCCGAGGAGAATATCGCTTTCGGCGACATCTCGCGCCATGACAGCGCAAGGGTGAAGAAGGTGGCGGAGCTTGCCGGCGTAGACAAGTACATAGAACGGCTGCCCAAGGGCTACCAGACGCCGCTGGGCCGCATGTTCGACGACGGCGAGGAGCTCAGCATGGGGCAGTGGCAGCGCATAGCCTTGGCCCGACAGCTGTACAGCGACGCTCCGGTGCTGATATTCGACGAGCCCACAGCATGGATGGACGTGCCGTCGCGCGACCGTTTCTATCGGACCCTGGAGGAGCTGAAAGCGGAGGGAAAGGTGATAATACTAATCAAGCATGTGTAAACGCGTTAATTCTACAAATCGATAAAATATAAAAAATGATGCAATTTAATATTGAACAGATAAACCCCAAGGATTTTGAGGGCAACCTTGTGCTCCTTTACGGAACGGAGGTTGCGGAGCGCAACCTGCCGCTGAGCAAACGCGAGATCGAGTACCTGAAAAGCTGCCGCGAGAAGGATGCCGACGCACTGGTAGTGCTTGACCGCTTGCCCTACAGACTTTTCATTGTCAATTTCGATGGCGAGAGAGTGGCTGAGCAGACCCAGGAGCGCCTCCGCCGCAGTGCGGACAAGGTGGTCACCATGCTCCGCGAAGCCAAGCAGACCACTGTGGCCCTTACGGGCGAAGGGGTTATCCCCGAAGAGGTGGTGGCCTTTGCCGAAGGGCTGTTCCTTGCCGACTATACCTTCGACCGCTACAAGAGCGAGAAACCGTCGCACATCGAAACCCTCCTGATTGAGCAGAGCTTCCTGACTGCCGATGAGTTGGAACGCAATGTGCGCCTGTGGGAGTGCATCCGCCAGTGCCGCGATTGGGTCAACACCCCTGTGGCCGACCTCAATGCCGAGCGTTTTGCCACTCAGTTGCAGAACCGTGCTGCCGAGACCGAGGTCAGTTGCACCGTCTTCGACAAGAAGCAGATCGAGTGGCTCCGCATGGGCGGTCTGATGGCAGTGAACAAGGGCAGCGTGGACGAGCCCCGTTTCGTAGTGTTGGAATACAAACCCTCCGACGCAGTGAACGCCAAGCCCCTCGCCTTGGTGGGCAAAGGCATCATGTACGACACTGGCGGCCTCAACCTGAAGCCGGACGACTATATGCAGGAGATGAAGTCCGACATGGCAGGTGCTGCCACCATGGCCTCCGTGGTCTTTGCCGCTGCCGCCAACAATCTGCCAGTGCACATCGTAGCTCTGTTGCCCCTCACCGACAGCCGTCCGGGCTTCAACGCCTACGCTGCCGATGATGTCCTGCGCATGTACGACGGCACCACGGTGGAGGTGATCAACACCGACGCCGAGGGCCGTATCATCCTTGCCGACGCCATCGCCTACGCCGTCAGCAAGTACGACCCCGAACTCATCATCGACGCCGCCACCCTCACGGGCGCTGCCGTCCGTGCCATCGGCACCTACGGCATTGCCGCCATGCAGCAGGGAGCCGACAATGCCTTCAACCTGCTCCGCATTGTGGGCAACAAAGTCTACGAGCGTTTGGTGGAATTCCCCTTCTGGCCCGAATACGACGAGCTTATCAAGTCCGAGATAGCCGACATCAAGAATTGCGGCATTGCGCAGGCCGGCACCAT
>JAEEGL012758059.1_pt1 | contig 20323 bp, 20 predicted proteins | sample 9134231 | NCBI WGS metagenome assembly JAEEGL01 (sample SAMN16246548, study PRJNA631951) | gut metagenome | biome: gut microbiome; feature: rumen; material: fiber-attached | host: Bos | place: Iran: Karaj | collected 2018-10 | reverse complement strand
TCAAGAAGATCAAGGCAAAGCCCCCGCGCATGACCGAAAACAAACCTGAGCAATAATCAGAATCCGGAAGCAATACATCCGTCACGAGGATATCAATCCGGATGGGTACTTGGATATGATACTATTTGCGATCAATGCGATCGACGGCAGCATCATCGACATACAAAAAGGATATTGATTCGTAATCCGCATGAAAGGGACAATCAAGGTCCCTTTCTTTACTTTTGGCGCGCATTGTGTTATTCTTATAAAAGAATAGCGAGGACGTGACCATGCAGACATTATGCGATTTCTTTCATATCGAGCCCGGGATCACGGCTCTCATAGGCGGCGGCGGAAAGACGTCGACGATGTATGCGCTTGCAGAGGAACTACGCGAAAAGGGCTCCGTGATCGTCTGTACATCCACACATATCCTTCGTCCGCCGCAGTACGCGTATCTCCCACGCTTTCCCGAAAAGCTGCAGCCCGGTGAAATCGTTTCGACCGGTACGATCGACGGGCAGAAGCTTTCGACGCCGGAACAGGCCTTTGCAGAGTTGATGCGATACGCGGATTATGTGTTGGTTGAAGCCGACGGTTCGCGTCAGCTTCCTCTGAAAGCGCACGCTTTGCATGAACCGGTTATTCCGCAGGAAGCGAATACGGTCCTGGTTCTGATCGGGATCGACGGGCTCGGAAGACTGATCAAAGACGTCGCGCATCGACCGGAATTGTATGCGGAAATCTGCCATGCATCCGTCGATGATATCGTTACGGAAGAAATGATTCGTACCGTCGTTTCGACATATCCGCGCTGCGACGGCATCGTGATCAACAAAGCGGACGACGCGGATCGGATCGCAAAGGCGGAATCGCTTGCAGCGCTGTTTTCCGTTTCAGTTGCGATCACGGCGTGGCAGGCAGAACAACCCATCAAAGCATATCGGAGGACAGAACAATGATCGTGATCAAAGGTGCAGGCGATCTTGCGAGCGGCGTAGCCATACGGCTTGCACATTGCGGTTTCCCGATCGTAATGACGGATCTCCCCTATCCTACTTCGATCCGAAGGACGGTGTGCTTCTCAGAAGCGATCCTTCGGGGATGTTTTACGGTCGAGGACGTTACCGCGGAGCTCGCCGAAACATTCGATGCGATCCCGGCGATCCTCGAAAAAGGGCATATTGCGGTCATTGCCGATCCAAAGGCTGCCTGTATCAAATCTCTGCATCCGGATGTCGTCATCGACGCGATCCTTGCAAAACGCAATCTCGGTACAAAGATCACCGATGCGCCGATCGTGATAGCTCTCGGTCCGGGCTTCACGGCGGGCGTCCACTGTCATGCCGTGATCGAAACGATGCGCGGACATGATCTCGGACGCGTGATCCTTGATGGCCCTGCCGCGCCGAATACGGGTGTCCCCGGGAATATCATGGGCTTTACTTCCGAACGTGTGCTTCGCGCACCGAAGGACGGGACATTTACGGAGATCCGTCATATCGGTGATCTTGTTGAAAAAGGTGAACCGGTTGCCGAAGTCGACGACGAACCGATCGTAGCGTCGCTTTCCGGCGTGATCCGCGGGCTGCTGCCTACAGGCACGCCGGTATTTAAGGGCATGAAGAGCGGCGATATCGATCCGCGCGGCGTGTTGAACCATTGCTATACCGTTTCCGATAAAGCGCGCGCCATCGGCGGCGGCGTGCTCGAAGCGATCCTGATGCTGAAGAGGAGAAATGAAAATGTATAAGAAAGTCGTAGAAGCTGTCCGAAACGGTCGTTCCCCTTATCTTTTTACCGCCATTAAAGGAGAAGACCTGGGTAAAATCGCAGTTGTCGACGGGGAGAATGTATACGGTGATCGTGGGATCCTGCGCGAAACAAATTATCTAGCGGATCTGCCAGCCGTTTCCTACGGTGTTCTGATCGAGCGTATCACAACGCCGCCGCATCTGGTACTTTGCGGCGCGGGACACGTCTCCGTTTATACGGCGCGCATCGCAAAGATGGTCGGCTTTCGTGTCACGGTCATCGACGAACGAAAGGATTTTGCCAATGCAGAGCGCTTCCCGGACGCCGATGCGATCCTGAATCTGCCGTTTTCCGAAGCGCTCGGAACGATTTCCGATCCGAACACCTATTACGTGATCGTAACGCGCGGACATAAAGACGATAATTTGTGTCTGCGCACGATCCTGAACAAGCCCTATACCTATTGCGGCATGATCGGCAGCCGAACGAAAATCAAGGTCGTGTTTGACAATCTGCTCGCAAAGGGCTATTCCGAAGATAAACTGAAAACCGTGCATTCCCCCATCGGCCTTTCGATCGGCGCGAATACGCCCGAGGAGATCGCTGTTTGTATCGTCGGGGAAATGATTCAAGAGAAAAACGCGAAGAACCGCGGCAGCGAATGGGACGCGGCACTGTGCGAGGCGATCGAAACGCTGCATGAGCCATACGCGATGGTAACGCTGATCGAAAAGCGAGGCAGCGCACCTCGTTCCGCAGGAGCGCGTATGATCGTGATACAGGACGGGACGATCATTTCCTCGATCGGAGGCGGATTCGGCGAATTTGAGGCCAATGAGAAGGCAAAAGATATGCTTCTGCACGGTCCGAAGAGCAAACGGTATCTCTGCAGAATGAATAACCGGGATGCTGCCGATCAAGGAATGGTATGCGGCGGGACGATCGACATTCTGATTCAGGTCCTGGAGGCATAAATGAGCGAAGATATCAAACTGACAAAGCTTGCAAAGTGTGCGGGATGCGGCGCAAAGGTGGGCGCAGGCGTTCTTTCGAAGATCCTGTCCGATTTGCCCACACTGCAGGATGAAAACCTGCTGGTCGGTTTCGATAAGAGCGACGACGCCGCCGTTTATAAAATTAAAGACGATCTTGCTTTGGTACAAACGCTGGACTTCTTCCCTCCCGTTGCAGACGATCCGTATACGTTCGGACAGATCGCCGCAACGAACGCGCTTTCCGATATCTATGCAATGGGCGGTGAGCCGAAGCTTGCGCTGAATATCATGTGCGTACCGAAGGATATGCCGAAGGAATCCGTGCATGAGATTCTGCGCGGCGGGTATGAAAAATGCGCCGAAGCCGGCGCGATCATCTGCGGAGGCCACAGCATCTACGACGACGAGCCGAAATACGGGCTTTCCGTAACAGGATTCGTACATCCCGACAGAATGTGGAAAAACCACGGCGCTCGTCCGGGCGACGTACTGTTTCTGACAAAACCGGTCGGGATCGGCGTACTGACCGCAGCGCAGCGCGGCGATCTGCTTGAACACGAAACACATGAAACGATGATTCGGCTGATGACGACGCTGAACAAGAGCGCACGGGATATTCTTATAAACTTTGATGTACACGCCTGCACAGACGTGACCGGATTTTCCTTCCTCGGACATCTGTACGAAATGTGCAGCGGGTCAAACGTCTCTGCGGAAATCGACGTCAGCGCAATTTCATTGATCCCGGAAGCGTTGGAGTTTGCACGGATCGGGATTCTTCCGGAGGGTATGTATCGGAACCGTACATTTGCCGAGTTTGCAGTCGACGTCGGAGAAACGGAACTCGCCGTCTGTGATCTTTTGTTTGACCCGCAAACCTCCGGGGGCTTGCTTGTTGCTATTTCCGAACAGGAAGCCGATCAAGTATTTGCGGCGTTGAAGGATCACGTTCCGTGTGTGCAGCGCGTCGGAAGGATTGTTCCGCAAAAAGAAAAAGCGATTTATCTGCATTAAAGCGTCAAGCCGGATCGAATTGATCCGGCTTTTGCATATAAGAAAGGAGCGGCATTTGCCGCTCCTTTCGCTATCGTTATGTGATTACTCAGCCGGAATGAACTCAATCCAATCCATCGTGTAATCCTGAAGCGGGCGGAGCTGTACCGTGCCCATATCCATGACCGGTACAAAGATGCCGTAGTCAACAAGATCACCAACCTGGACGTCCTCACCCGAGCAGGTGGCAACGATATCAATCGCTGCTTCACCGTCCGTAACGGAGATCGTTCTCGTACCGTCGCCGATCTCGGTAACACCGATAACGGTCAGGTAATCAAGCCAGAAGGTGCCGCCGATGAACATTGCCGGATCATCGCAGATATCCTTCAGGGTCGTGGTATAACCGAGTGCGATCGGGAATACGACGTAGAAGAACAGGTTATCGCCGATATCGAACTCCCAGTCTTCATTGAGAAGGAGTGTATAGGTGATCTCTGCATTGTCGAGTCTCGGACAGCCATAGTAGTTGTCAAGTTCGCCTGCAAAGACGAAAGCATCGCCGATATGGACTTCCTCAACAAGCGACTTGTCTGCGAGGTTGATTGCGATACCGGTCGGCTGACCTTCCCACGGATCAATGGAAACCGCATAGATCGTATCCTTATAGACTTCGGAAACGAAAGCCTGAACCGGAACGACTTCACCGAGCATATCCTTATCATTGAGGATCTTATCGACTGCGAATTCAACGGAGCCGTATTCATATCCGCCGACTTCAACTGCGCCGGTCTTGAGGTTCAGGGTATAGCTCTGGACATTGGTTGCATAGTCGATTGCCTGGAGCTGGATGTAATTGACGTCTTCGGGTACTTCGCTCATGTCAAATACCATCTCGGACGTTCCTGCTTCACCTACGCCGTAACCGAGGTTTGCACCGTCGAGTGCGGAATCATAGTAGAATGCTTCCGCGAAGCACATGCCGGACCCGTTATCTGCAAAGTTGACGGTAACAGTCTTGGCTTCTTCATCAACAGCAACACCGGTGATAACCGGGGACTCGGTATCAACGAGAAGTTGGAACTGGTACTCGGTGTTCAGTTCGGCGCCCGGATAATCAACCATGGTCTCATAGGTCACAAGGCAGATCGTGCCGTTCGGAACATACTCATCGTAAAGCTCGGATTCCTCGTTTGTAACGATGCCGTCCCAAGAGAACGAACCGCGCGGACCCCAGACCTGATTGTCCTTGTCGAAATACGCTTTGCCGAGATATTCGGTGTCGTCAACATAGTAGACTTCGCCGGTCATCGCATCGGTTACAGTCATGATCAGGTGACGTGCATTTCTGAGCTGGATCGGCTCGGAATAGAACTCGTCTACCAGGAACTGCGTACCGTCCGTGTTTTCGTTGGAGATCGCATTGTGCAGCGGGTTGTCATAGGTATCAAACAGATCTTCCCATGCGAGTGCGTTGATCTCATCATCACTGATGATCGTTGCCGCCGGGTTCGTCGCAAAGTAGGTGTATAGACTGCCGGAAGCACTGTTCATACCGTAGGTCATGTGCGGCTTGATGTTGACTTCCATCGGGGTGAACAGATCAGTCGGCAGATAGCCTGCAGCCGCATACTGCGGATACAATACATTCTCAGCCGCGAAGTACATCAGGTAATCAGGCGAGTTGGTCCAGATCTTGTCAAGAACCGGGCCCTGCGTCCAATCGCCGTAGAAGCCGTTGAACGTGATGTGCGCATCGGTGCTCGCAATTCTGCCGGTGGGCGTATAGGACGGAAGTGTTTCAAGACCGACAACCGCACGGAGAATGAACGCCGCGTCTGCAGCCGTCACCTGACCGTCTTCATTGACGTCCGCGAAGAATTCAGCAACAGGATCAAGTACGGTCAGACCGACGACAGCACGAAGGATCTCCGCAGCGTCTGCAGCGGTGACCTTGCCGTCCAGGTTGGCGTCGCCGAGGATGCCTTCCGCAACAGGAGAATTGGCTGCAGCAGCAGAGTTGTTCTCGTTCGTGAAATAGACGTAACCTTCAATGAAGTTGCCGTTTGCAAACGTCTGATCGAAGTATTCCTTTGCATCCTCGTCAAGCGTGATCTTGATCTTGCCTTCATAGGTGCCGTTTGCCGGAATCGTAATCGTCGTGGGGCCGTCGACCGTTATGCCCTGACCGTCAAACAGATAGTCGGAGGTCAGCGTGTTGTAGCCCTGCGTTACATAGTCATAGAGTCCGACGACCTCGACGTTATAGGTCTGATCTTCATCGCTCAGGTTGACAGCCGTGAAGCGCATATTGAAGACGCCGGTCTTTTGCGGATCATCAAACAGATTGACGATCGGCTCGACAAAGTAGATCGGGCAGGTGACGGCGTTCTCAAGATTGAGGATACCGGCGCCGCTCTTTCTGGGCGAATACAGATAACCGTCTGCGTCGTACGGAAGCGTTGCGGTGGACTGCATAATGTCTTCGGCGAGCTCAGCGCGCTGTGCCTTGGAAAGCGACGGATACGTTTCCTTCAGGTACTGTGTGAGAAGGACGAATGCGCCGCAGGCGTTCGGGGACGCCATGGACGTACCGCTGTATACTTCGTATGCATCGGATGCACCCGCAACAGAGGAATAGATCATGCCGCCCGGTGCGCTGATCGTCGGCTTGAGCTCCAGAGAAGGCGTGGTGCCCCAGCTCGAGAAGTCGCTCATCAGCCACGCATTCGGGTTTTCAACTTCGAGCTGCTCGGTCGGAACACTGACGGTGTTGTCAACGTCGAGGCCTGCAAGGATCGTGAGACCCGCAGCCTGCTGGATGCTGATTGCCGGTACGTAATACGGATCGATCAACATACCGATGCTGCCGGACTGGTTGTTGAACAGGATCATACCGGTCGCGCCTTTTGCCGCAACGTTCGCGTTCTTCTCGGAGAACGAGATGTTGCCGCGGACAACAAGCGCTACCTTGCCTTCCACTTCGTCAGGGATCTCATCGGGAGTACCCTGGCCGCAGTACACGAGTTCAACGGTCTGATCGCCGAAGGTATCGAGCCAGCCATGCTCGCCGTCGTCGCAGTTATCGACATATGCGAACGCTTCACCGTTGTATTCGATCGCCAGAGACGGGTATGCAAAGTTTTCCATGGAAGCAATGGACATATTGCCTTCATAGGTGGACGGGCTTGCAACTTCCGCGTAGTCCGCATAATCTGCGAGGACGTAGCCGTTGCCGGCGAAGTTGCCTGCGTTGTACGCCATGGAGTACTCGTTGCCTGCAGAGATGCAAACGATCACGCCAGCCTGGTCGAGCTTCTTATAGACGTTGCCGAACTCTTCATCCAGCTCGGTGTCATACACGAAGCCGCCCGGTGCGCCGATCGACATATTGATCGCATCAACGCCGAGGAGGAAGCAGTCTTCCAAAGCTGCCATGTAAATACCGGAGTTCGTACCGGACGCCTGATCCGCGAAGATCTTCATGAAAACGAGCTGCGAAAGCGGAGCCGCACCCATGAACTTAATTGCTTCATCTTCGTCGATCGCAAGACCGGTGATCGTACCGGAAACGTGCGAACCATGTCCGTTATAGTCCGTTACATCGTCGTCCATGTCATAATAGTCATAGGAGAACGGAACCTTGGCGGAAACGTACTTACCTTCGACCGTGGTTTCAACGGAGGAAACATAGTCCTCGGTGAATGCAGGCTCCTCGATAAGACCGTAATCCTGGAACACTTCATGTCCGAGATTCAGACCGGTATCGAGAACCGCAACGACCATCCCGTCGCCGTAAAGGCCGATGCTCTGCATTGCGTATGCGCCTGTAATGATGTTCGCATTTGCCTGCGTAGGCTGCTGAACGACAGGAGCATCATACTCGTTTGCAACGTAGACCTTCTTGACGCCGTCCATCTTCTCCATTGCGGCAATGTTCTTGTATGCCGTCTTAAGGGACATACCGTTGATCAAAGCGGTGTAATCATACATACGCTTTGCTTCGAACGACAATGCCTTGAAGAAGGTATCGTGCGCGTTAGACAAACGGTTCTGTACAGATTCCGCCTTCTTGGCGCGAATCTCTTCAGCCGTATACGTATCGCTCAGCGCGGGCTCATCGAACACGACGATCACGGTTACGATCGTATCGGGATCAATGTCCTTCTTGCCGGCAAGACGCGTATCAAGCGAAGTGAACGTTCTGCCAACCTTGCTCTCAAGCTTCTTTTCGGGCTCAGCTGCTTTGCGTTCTTCAAGCTTCTCCGTTTTCTTTGCGTTATCCGCAAAGGAAACCGGCAGGACGCTCAGCACCATGACCAAAGCGAGCATGATCGCAAGTATGGTTCTTGCTTTTTTCATCCATGTATCCTCCTTATCAATATTAGTACACAAGTGTACAATACATACGCTTATATTATATTATCGCACCCCCTCTTTGTCAAGAAATATCCGCAATTATTTCTCTCGATCAGGAATCCGAAAAAAGCCCGAAACAGAAGCGATTATCAGACAAACGGATGATATCAGACGATAATATATTTTGAAATGTACAACAAATGAGCATAAAAATAACACTATGCCGAGCACAGCATATTTCCCGATTCGATTTTTGAAGAATGAAAAGCCGGTCCTTTGTTTAGCACGGCAATCCGTATTGGGAAACATCATACGAATCAGATCGTCGGATGCAATGAGCTTTCTGTCAGGCGCATTCCGTTCCATACATTCTAAAACCGCCTTCGTGGGATTGACCGCGCCGATACAGTAAGCTCCGCTGCGGATCGCTTCAAGCACGTCGAATGAATCCGGATTTTGCCTGCGAATCAAATAAAAGGAATCGCATCCGATCGCCTCCCCGATCTCTCCGTCGCTCATAAGCAGAATACGCTCCAAGGCCATCTCAACTGCGGTACGCTGCAATTCATCCCGTTTACGTTTCGAACTCTTATTCAGATAAACAAAAACGCCGATCAAAAATACAGCCGAAACGATCAGAAAACAGAACGCCGGTTTTCGCTGTACGCGGACAATCAGAATCAGCGGAATCGAGATCATGACAGAAAACGCTGCGAGATCAAACAAAGCGTATATGGATCGGAAGAATTTGGAAATGCTTGGCTTACGTTTCATAAATTGAGTGTTGCCAAAGACGCAGTAATTATTCTATAATATAGATATGAACAGAAAAATAGGAGTATTCGGGGGCTCGTTTCACCCCGTTCATAACGGGCATTTGGCGCTTGCCCGCCATGCGGCAGAACAGCTCGGCATCGACCGTGTGCTGTTTGTAATTGATCGTATCCCGCCGCATAAAACGCTTGCGGAAGGCGCAGACGATTCCGAACGGCTTGCAATCCTGCGACTTGCAACGGAGAACGAACCGTTGTTTGAGGTCGAGACAATGGAGCTGTATCGCGAAGGAACGAGCTATACAGTCGATACACTGCGAGAGCTGAAAACGCGATATCCCGATTCGGAACTGTATTTCTTCATGGGTTCGGATATGCTCAATTCGTTTACGACATGGCGAATGCCGGAAGAAATTGCAAAGCTTGCCGTGCTTGTGTGTACCGTTCGTTCCGGACAGTCCGGAGGAGAGCAGGAAACCGCAGAGAAATTGAGAGAGCTGTATCATGCGCGTGTGATCCTTTTAGACGAGGTCTCTCCCCTGTCCTCTACCGCCGTTCGAAACAATATTCGAGATGCCATGCCGATTTCCGGTATGATTCCGGAAAATGCAGAGCATTATATTTATCTGAACGGTTGTTACCAGCCTAAGGAAATTCAAGCGTTTTACAGCCTTCTGAAAAGGGATCTGAAGCCGTCAAGAATGGAGCATACTGCGTATGTGCTGCAAACGGCTTTGAAGCTTGCCGAACGATTCGGAGTCGATCGGAATCAAGCACGGATTGCCGCTCTTCTTCATGACTGCGCGAAATATCTGCCTGATGAGAAGCTTCTTTCCTATGCGGACACAGAACCGCCGATGCTTCCAATCCTGCACGCCGCCGCGGGAGCAGAGCGTGCAAGAGATGTATACGGCATAACCGATCCCAAAATCCTGCGTGCAATACGTCTGCATACGACAGGCGACGAAGATATGACAGCGCTTGATAAGGTCGTTTATCTTGCGGATATGACAGAACCATCCCGTTCGTTCGCGGGCGTCGATGAGATACGAAAAGCCGATTCGCTCGATCAAATGATGCGTCTTGCTTTATTGCGCAGTATTTGGTATATTATAGAGAGAGGAAATCCCATCCATCCCGCAACGCTGCGGGCACTGAACGACTTAGGAGGTAAGATGGAACGCTACGGTGAAAGCGAAGCCCTTGCAATCTGCAAGGTATTGTATGAAAAGAAAGCGATTGATATTCTTGCGCTGCACATCGGAGATAAGACGATCATTGCGGACTGGTTTGTGGTTGCAAGCGGCACGTCCGTAACGCACGTCCGCGCGCTGTGCGACGAACTGGAAGAAAAGTCGCAGGAACTCGGGCTTGAGATCAAACGCAAAGAAGGCTATGAGGATGCCCGATGGATCGTTTTGGATTACGGCTTTGCGCTCGTGCATCTATTCCATCCCGAGGAACGCGCCTACTACAATATTGAACGCTTATGGGAAGGCGACGACAACATGATCCGCTATCCCATTTCGTAATAATTTCTATGGAGGTTGTAAAATGGATCTTGCAAAGTACATTGATCATACGCTTCTGAAGCCGGAATCGACCCGTGCTGATATTGCCCGCGTATGCGAGGAAGCAAAACGTTATAACACGGCCAGCGTATGCGTCAATCCCTGTTGGATCGGCTATGTCGCCGAGCTTCTCAAGGGAACAGATATCAAACCCTGCTGTGTGATCGGATTTCCTCTGGGCGCAACGCTTCCCGAAGTAAAGGCATACGAAACTGCCGCGGCGATCCGTGACGGCGCAAAAGAAGTCGATATGGTCATCAACGTCGGCGCGCTGCGCGGTGCGGAGTTTGATACGGTTTATGAGGACATCAAAGCCGTCGTCGACGCGGCTGCGGGCAGAGCGCTTGTGAAGGTCATCATTGAAACCTGTCTTTTGACCGATGAACAAAAGGTCATCGCGTGCAAGCTCGCTAAGCAGGCCGGTGCAGACTTTGTAAAAACCAGCACGGGATTCTCCACCGGCGGCGCCAAGGTCGAAGATATTCGCCTGATGCGTTAAACGGTCGGCCCCGAAATGGGCGTCAAAGCAAGCGACGGCGTACGCACAAAAGAAGACGCGGAAGCTATGATTGCTGCGGGCGCAACGCGTATCGGTGCAAGCTCGTCGAAAAAGATCATCGAAGGATAACAGACAAAATACAAAAACCGCCCGCGTTTATACCCGGGCGGTTTTTCTTTGCAATCAGGATTCGTAAAACATCACGTTTTGCGCGCGAAGAAAATCCTTAATCACGTCAAGGTGTGTATTTACGCATAAGTGCATCGTTCCGTGGTCGACATATGCTTCATGGTTCGGACCTTCCATTTTGATATCGGCGCCGAGCAACATAATGCCGATGCCGCTTTGCATACCGACTACACGTCCGCTGACATCAAACAGCGGCGAACCGTTCATTCCGACCGGCGCGGCATTGGTTGTTTCTATACCGAAAGAACGTTCTCCGTCGGACAGAAAACGTGTGACTGTACCATCCAGCGCAAACAAAGACGAATTTGTTCTCCCTATATCCGTAAACGAAATAGAATCATCTTCAGCATCGAAACGGTAGTTCTTGAATTCCGGCATCGGGAAACCGAGGCGGCAGACCGTTTGCCCCTGTTTCGGCCCGTCGGCGGAAAACGTCACGTGTCCCTTATAGAGGTATTCGTCGTCGGTCGAAAAGTGCAACAACGCAAGATCATATTTCGGATGAGGCGTACACTGGATACGTACATTCCCTTTTGCACAGCCCATAAATGCATATCGGATCTGAATCAGGGAATCCTGTGTCAGCTTCAGGTCTTTTTCGAGACGTTTCAGTGCAAACCGGTAACCTTCATCATGCGGAAGCTGCGAACGTTTGCCGAGATACGTTTGATACAGTTGATCGACCTGAGCCGAAGCTTTCAGGACAGCAGACACCCGCTTGGATGTAAGCGCATATCCGTTTTCATTGACAAAAAACATAGTTGCAATATCGGGAAGAATCGCATTATCTCCGAATCTTCGACGAATGATGTGCATGGGTCTGACTGCTTCTTTCATACTTGTAACCGCATCAGCAAACATGGTCGTTCTCCTTCTCTACGATTGGTTCAAACTGCAGAATGTTTAATTCCGGCGTATTGAATACGCGCGGAAACGGTATGGTATTTCCGAGTCCGCGGGAAACGTGCAGGACAGATCTGCTGATCCGATAAAGCCCCGATGTAAAACGAGGGAAAAATCCCTGACCGGGCGCATATACTGCAAGGCCGAAAAATCGGATTTGTCCGCCGTGTGCATGGCCCGAAAGCACGACATCGGCGCCGGTGCCTGCATAAATCGGAAACAGCTCCGGACGATGCGACAGAATCACGTTCGGACGGGACGCGTCAAGCATGGCTGAGAGCGTATCGGGTGAAGCATACTGCGTGAGCCCGATCAGGCGTATCCTTTCAAGATCGACGAATTCGTCGCGCAAAACGCAAACGCCCATTTCACGTATCGTCTCGATATATCGCTCCCCTGTCTCTCTGAGCGATATTTCATGATTGCCTTCGGAAAAGTATACCGGCGCGATTCGTACCGCACCGCGAATAAAAGCAAAGGCATTTTCGCAGGCTTTTTTCCGGCGGCGATTGAACAGATCGCCGGTGATCAGGATCATTTCCGGTTTCGCTTCCCGGATCGCAGAAAGCAGTTTCTCCTGATCTTTGCCAAAGCAAAGATCGTGCAGATCGCTGACCTGAACGGCGGTAAATCCTTCGTTCAGTTTCGCTGATACGATCGTTTGCTGTCTGACCGCAAACCTGCGGTTTTCCAGGAAAAAGATCAGATATGACAGGAACAGAATCCCGATGACGACCAAAAACGGGATCATGGGTGATTGTTCTCCGTAAGCTTTGCAAGGATTCGACTGTAATGAAAATGAGGCACAGTACACTCGCTGCAATCCTTGATCCCGTTTTCAAGATACTTCGGGTTGCCGCCGCAATTCTTCATGCCATACATCGGACAGTAGCAGAACAGACAGTTGAAGTGATCGGGATCGTCGGTCTTATGACACGGAAAATACTCGCAGGCGCGATTTTGTACAAACCCGCAGAAACGGCTTTCGGACAGACCTTTCTCCCACTCCGCGCGCTTCATCGAATATGCGCAGCGATCGACCAACGATCCGTCCGGATCGCGTGAAACGCAGCGCAGCGTACCGTCGTAGCGGAACCCGCACTTCTGGACCACGCGACGGGAACGGCGGTTGTTGACGCGGTGAAAGATGACGATCGCATCGAGACCGAGTTCGGTAAAACCGAAGCCGATGACTGCTTTTGCGGCTTCCGTCATGTAGCCGTTGCCCCAGAATTCCGGATCCATTACGTAACCGAGTTCGCGTACGCCGTCGGTCTCTTTAAGATGCAGACCGATGCTGCCGATCACACGACCGTCCGGCTTCAGCGTGACTGCCCACGTTTCATCTTCGCGGATGGCCGTTTCAAGATACTCCCTGGTATCTTCAATGGATTTGTGCGGCTGCCAGCCGGCGGCGGGACCGACGAGCGGCGATTTGGCGTACGCAAACATAGCGGACGCATCTTCCATCGCCCATGCACGTAAAATCAGCCGGTCCGTTCCGATCGTTTTCATGGCTCAGATCATTTTGCCGTCGATGGATCTCGTGACGGCGCGGGACATCCGAAGAATCAGTTCATGATGATCGGTCAGCAGATTGTAAACCGCGTCTTCGGAAAGTACGCCGCGGTGCAGATCCTTTGGCAGCTTCCCTGCCTCGTCGTCCTCATAATCCTTCATCCATAGCGTACTGCCGTAATAATCGGACAGCTTTTTAAGGCCTTTCTGCGCTGCTTCATAGCGATCCATCGCTTCCGAAAGCGCCAAAACCGCCTGTTCGGATTCGTTCAGATATTGTTCCATCTTTTCAATACGGTCGATCTGTTTCATAGCTGCCTCCTGTTCAATGAGATCCTTTATAGCCGATTCCGTATGTATCGGTGTAATAATCCACACGCTCGGAATTGTCGAAGAGCGGCGGATAAAGATTTTCCTTCGGGTCAATTCCGCACAGCTTGCATACCGCTTCATGACAGCGGACGGTAAGGTCGGTTTCACGCTCCTTCACAGGCAAAGACATATCCGGAAAAACAGGCTCGCCGATGGTAAGCGTGAATTTTGCGATCTGACGAAAAACGTTCTCTCTGAGCCAACCGGGCTCACGGTAGGAAAATCCGAGCGGCATAATCGGTTTATTGCAATCGATCGCAAAGTGCGCGGATCCGCGCTTGAACGGTCGTACCGGCATATAATACTCCCACATACTGCCCTCTGCGTAGATGTGCAGCCAGCCGCCGTCGTTCAGCATACCGCGTATCGCTTTGATATATGCTTTGGTTCCGGCAATGCTGTTTTCGGGGATCGGGATTCCGCCGACCATACGGATCAGAGCGCCGTTTTCTCCGTTGACGTTCGGCGCCCAGGAAAGATGATAGGCATGAAACGGGCGTATAGCGCTTAAAATTGCGAGATAATCCCACATATGAACGTGATTGCATACGGACAGCGTACCGTTCCGAAGGACGTCACGATGCTTCTTCAGGTTTTCTTTCCCGACGACCTTCAATCCCAAACGGATACGGCATAAAGGGAACACTAGCACATTCAGCATAAAACGTACAAATCCCTGTTTCATCCGAAACGACTTTGAACGGTCCACATATGGATAATGCTCGTCAAAGACGATACCGCGGTTTTTATGTACCTGCAAATAGTGCTTGTCCGTTTCCTTCGGATACGGATATTTATTGGTTTTCGGATCAAACATAATCGTTTCATTCCCCCATGACTGTTTCCTATGTATCATAAAATATTTACGGCGTTCTGTCAAATCTGTTTACAGCGTTTTACGTATGAAAGTGTAATCAGGACCTGCGACGGGATGTAAAAGATCCAGATCAAAAATCCTGCGACGCTGCCAAAAGTCCCGTCGAGCAGCGAAGACAAACCGACGCAAAGATCGCAGAAGAAAAACAGCGTTATGCCGATCTTAAACAGGAGGCCGTAATCACCGCGCACAAATCGCCATGCATCGAATACGTTTACGGACAACACGGATATGTTGATCAGCGCAAGGATATTCAGCGGAGATACATTTCCTGTTGCGAAAGCACCGATACATAAACCCGAAAACAAAGCGGCACGAGCAAGGATCGAAGCGGGCGGACTGTTCAGATAAAACATATATACCGTTTCTACAACGCAAAAGCACAAAACTCCGGGTATTGCGAAATCCATACCGAGATACGTCAGTAACAGATCGGCAACGGTCGTAATGTACAACGCAAGCGCAACAAGGTTTTCATGACGGTCAAATCTGCCCCTGCCGTATGTATGACAGAAATACAGCATGACGGCGGAGTTGCAGACGATCGCAAGATAACTCAGCACCGTCTGTACGCTTCCGCTTATGATACGCTCCGGCAGTTTGATCGCAATCAAAAGGCAGATCTCAATCAATATGTAGACCGGGATTGCAGCTTTTTCTCCTCTGCGAACCAATTCAACACCCCTTTCACTCGCATCAAATCCGTACCGCCTTAACATCTTCGGCGTAATGGGTATCGGATAAATAAACGGTATGAAATGTTTCTGCAATCTGCGGAAGATGTATAAACGCTTCTGCCGGCATGCTGCGGTCGTTCAGCAGCACGCAGCGGTCGGTTTCATTCAGATGCGTCAGAAACAAAGAAACCTTTCTGACATCCGGCCGATGTGCGGAAAGATCCTTTGCGACTGCACGAATGAAATCTTCGGCGCTGCCGTGACGTGCGAAGCGCATAGCTCCCTGCCATGGATTCGGTTCGTTCGTCCGATCCTCGCATACGTTTCCCAAAGCAGTCCGATCACATTCAAAATACAGCGTTCCCGCACCGTGTCGGGTGACGTAGGTTCTCGAAACATAGACCGCTTCGTCAAGCACATATCCCATTCGCCGCAGGAACGCGCAAGGACGCTTAAGCCCGGTATCCGATGCGGTCACATGGGGCGCGTACTCCGTATTGTTCCTGTCGAGCAAAAGACCTTGCCCGGATTCGAAGATCAGCGTATCCGTATTTTCCAGAAGCGCTATGAGCCCGGATTCCGAAAGAACGGAGATATAATGTATGTTTTGAGTGATTTCAGCGGCGGCATTGCGCAAAATGTTATCGTCGGATAAAAGCCCGATATAGTCGGAAGCTTCGCTGGTCAACTCTTCGGATATCTCCCGCAAACGACGAACAGTCCAATCCCGCCTGATAATCGAAAGACGACGGTATAAATCGTCGGCATTCATGTCTGTCAGATCGGACAGACTGATCCCGAATCCTGCATTTGTTCGAAGATCGCATTCATTGATGCCCATACCGCAGCTGCCGTGCCTTTGACCGCCTCTGGAAGCTTCCAGGGCCATATTGATCAGCACATCATCGGGGACAGTAATGCCGACGCTGTCTTCTGAAAGGATCTTCGGCACATAACCGAACGCCGCCGAAAACGATTCGATCTCGGCGCGAAGTTTGTATAAGTCAGGATAGAACCCTGCGATCCATAGCGTATCCGCATGGCGTACGGAACCGGAGGAAAGCGCGTGAAACACAAAGCGCTTGCCGCCCTCCCCTTTTTGTTCGACGGTGTGCGCAGACTGCGATCCTCCGTTATGGCGGACGGCAATCGTTTTTCCCGGAAAGCTCGAAAAATAATCCGTTGCAAGGCCTTTCCCTTCATCTCCGAAGCACTTCCCGATGACGGCAAACGTCCTCATAGATTCAAGGAACAGCCGACGCTGACGAGCTGCAGCTGTCGAAGCGCGTTGATCAGAACGGTCTTGTCGATATCTCCGCATCGGTCAAGGATTGTTTCAATTCCGACGCCGTTCTGCAGCTGGATGGTCCCGATGATGATCTCGGGCAGCAGATTGACGGCATCCCGGTCGATCACAATCCGGTGTCCGTTCAGGATATTTTTGTTGTTATCTTTGCCGATCATGATATGAAATACGTGGAACTTCTTTTCGACTTCTTTCAAAATACTGTGAACGGATGCGTCCGGAATGTGATCGCCGATCACGGTTGCAATCGTTTCGGGAACATGATCTGTTCGGATGAACGCATCGTCTCCGATCGTAAATACAAATCCTTTTTGACTGCGCTTATTGAAAGCGTCGATGTTTGTATGTCGTGACAAAAACTCCCAAAGACACGTCGGAACGACCTGACCGCTTCCTCTGTTCTCAAAAAACAGATCGAGAAGCTGTTCCGCAATGCGGATATCGGATTCAAACTGTGTGACCTGCAGCGGCGCTTTGTCCCCAAAATCTCCGTAAGCGGCGCACATCAAGGCGGGGTCCTCGATCACATCGGTCGAATACAGCTTCATGATCAGATCATTCAGCGATTCTTTTGCAACCTTGACCGCAAGATATCCCATGGAACCGGTAACGTCCAAACCGACGACGATCGGCGTCGAATGCGGATGATCTTCCGAATCGAAGCATTCCCGCATACCGATATGCCGCGGATTGAATCGGGGATCACAGCTTTTCTTGGTGAATACCTCTTCCACATTTTGTTTCTCATTGAGCTGTTTGCTGGAACGAAGCTTTGCCCAATCGCTTGCCGTATAACTGCCGTAACCCATTTTGCATTCTCCTTTATGATAAATTCATTTTTGTAAAGTGATGTCCGCCGAATCCTTCGTTGATTACGCGATCCCATCTTTCAAAATCAAGGAACGCATTCTTTTCGGGAGCGGAATTCAAAAAGAAATACAACTCCTTCGGTTCTCTTGTATTCTTAGCGATACGTATCGCCGTCTGCCGGAGCGCGATAAGATCCTTCGAACCGTGCAGCGATTTTACGCCGCGCCAATCGCCGAACAGCGCGCCTTCATGTGTGACGGGATTGATCCAAATGGACTCGGATGTGATGTTCCCGTGTTCGATTTCGGAGTACGCGAGCGTACAGCAGATATTCTCCATGCGGGAGATGACCCAAGCGAGATGCACCGAATCCAGCGGTGCGAACAGTTCCGCCGGATAAAGATTCGGTCTTCTGCGGTATACAAGCGCATACCTGTCGGAGACGAGGGGCAATTCGAGTTTCAGTTCCGGAAATGATCGATGCAAACGGTCGTCCGCCGCCGGAAACGAAAGGCGTTCGGTACCGTTCTGGAATGCAGTCGCTTCGGCGGCGTTTTCAAATACATATACGACGGATTCTTTCGCAAGGTAGCAGATCATACCGTCGTAAGCGTACTTTTTCATGTACTCAATATTCAAGAACTGACCGTCAGTAAGGGAATAACTGTCTCTGCCGATGCTGCAAAACAGTTTGTCCGCAGTATAATCGAATTCTTTGTTCTTTGCTTCCGCCTTATAATGCTGAAGCAGCTTCTTTCGGAATTCTTCGTTCTCTTTGAAATCTGCGTCCGTGAAGAAAGACCTGGATCCGCAGTACTGACAGACAAAACCGGAAGCGCCCTCAAGCTTCATCTCTCCTCCGCAGGTTTTGCATTTATACGTGATCATCATTTCACCCCTTACTGTATTCTTTTATTCTGTCGTCAAAAAATTATTATGACGGATTCTCTGCGCCTTGGATTCATGTCATCTCATTACCGAGTTTCCTGCCCGCTTTCTGAAGCAGTTCCCGATTTCTGTAACGAAAGCGTTCATGGATGGCAATATATCGTGATTCTCATAATCCGTAAAACATCTTCTTGATATACGCAGAATCAGGATAATCGCGTATATCTATCTCACGAATCACATCCTCCGCATCATACGCAACGTCGAGCGGTTCAATCTCGGCGTTGCCGTTTTCGATTGTCAGCACACCGGCGCGCGCGATGTTGCGATCTCGCGAAGGGCAGCCGAGAGAGCCGACGTTGATGTACAGCTTATCGCTTCTGCAGATATTTCTTGTATGATCGTGCCCGTACAAGATGATATCGCTGTTTACATCGGCAAACATTTCCGTTAAGTCTGATTCGGTCGGATTCCTTTTTGACCGAAAACGGCCGTCTTGATCCATGCCGGCGTGCATAACGGTAACGTTAAGTTTCTCAACGGTAAAGTCGATCCGATACGGCATACTGCGAAGAAAATCGACCGATCCTTCGGACAGCAAGCCATGCTCCCACCTATGGTGCTCCATTTCGCCGAAGCTCATATGTTCCTCGTTGGGATATTCAGCAGGCATTCCTTCGAGCAAATACGTCTCATGATTTCCGCGTACGGACAACAGCTCCGGAATACGCGCTGTTTCCTGCACGGTTTCTTCCGGATACGGCCCGATTCCGATGATATCCCCGCAGCAAATGATCCTGTCGCAGCCCATCTGATCGAACCGCTTCCAAACAGCGCGCAGGGCAAGCACATTATTATGTATATCGGTTATGATTCCGTACTTCATATGATACGTCTCTGCATAAATCGAATTCAAAACTCTTTTGTCATCAATACAACCGTTTCAATATGGCTTGGGACAACAGCTTGGATAAAAATGCCGTTATCTACGCTGACCATACGACCCTCGATGTCAGGAATATGTCGTTGACCACAACTCATGATTTCTCGTTGAGCAGTCGGTTGATACGATCAACCGGGAAAGAATCCTCGATGTCTTCGATGATAAAGTCATGGAGCGGAAGTGAAGGCAAATCAACGATGGAAAGGTACTCATCGATACATTTTCTGTCAATTATCACTTTGCCGCTGCCCGTCCAATGCCGGTCCTGACCATCTCGTTTTACCCCGGAAATCCAATACTCTTCACCGGTTTCAACGTCGTAGTAATTTCCTTGAATTCCCTGACGTTTTTGGAAAGCATGGTTATTGAAATAAATGGTTTTCCCAGATTTTGATTCTTTGACATTACCGATCCAAGCCGGACCGTTATCTGCACAACCGGTTTTCAATTCGATGTATTTGATATTCATAGCGTTTCTCCTATTAAAGCTCTCTTAAAACAATCATCTGTTCTGTAGTCACGCCCCGGCTCGAGTAATCAACGTGGCTGTCTCGACGTGCTGCGTGTGCGGGAACATATCGACCGGCCGGACGTGCTCGATGCGGAAGCCAAAAGATGTCAGAATCTTCGCGTCCCGCGCAAGCGTCGCGGGATTGCAGGACACATAGACGACGCGGTTGACGCCGCTTTCGGCGATCGCCTTTAGGACCGGTTCTTCGCAGCCTTTCCGCGGGGGGTCGATCACGATCGCATCGGGCCGCAAGTTGCTCTTCACAAGCTTCGGCAGCGCTTCCTCCGCAAGCCCGCAGATGAATTCCGCGTTGCCGATCCCATTCAGCGCTGCGTTCTTTTTCGCGTCTTCGATCGCTTCGGGCACGCACTCGATCCCGATCACCTTTCCGGCGCGTCTTGC
>JAEEGL011513712.1_pt1 | contig 20323 bp, 24 predicted proteins | sample 9134231 | NCBI WGS metagenome assembly JAEEGL01 (sample SAMN16246548, study PRJNA631951) | gut metagenome | biome: gut microbiome; feature: rumen; material: fiber-attached | host: Bos | place: Iran: Karaj | collected 2018-10 | reverse complement strand
GAAGTGGCTCAAGGCCAATCCCGATTATTACCATAACTACTACCTGGCCAATAAGGAGAGGTATCAGGGTAAGGCCGAGTACGCACGGCAATATTACCAGCTCAACCGGGAACGGATACTGGAATACCTGAAGGAAAGACGTAGGAAGAAAAAGGAAGGGGTTTCCTTCTAACCAAGAATATTCGTCCCCCCATAACTATAATTACTCCATTGGAGTCTAAACATTTTTATTTTATGAAGAAACAATTAGTTTTAAGTAACGGTGACAGAGCCGTAGTAACCATTAACGGGAAAACCGTTTCCATCGGAGTCGAGAAAATCACTCCAAAGCAAGCAAAGAAGTTGGTTGACCTCTCGGAGGGTACCAACAGAAAGACCAGAGAGTCCGTTGTTCGGCAGTATGCCTCTGAAATGGAACGTGGCAAGTGGTACACGACAGGTGATGCCTTGCGTTTCGATGCGTCAGGTCTACTCAGGGACGGAAGGAATAGGATGAGTGCCCTCAGCAAGTGCGATAAGCCCTTGGAGTTCCTGGTCGTCGAAGGCATCGACGACAATGCGATGAGTGCCATCGATACCGGCTTCAAGAGGTCTTTGGACAATTACCTCCAGATTTTCTACAAATCTTATGTGGCCGGTGCTGCATCAATCGTAAGGGCAAAGATGGTCCTCGACAAGGGATGCATCCATCAGGGCCAATCTGAGAGCAATGCCGGCATCTCACGTAGTCGACAGGTCGACGAGTATGCTGCGTTAGAGGCCGAGTATAACTACGCGGCCGGCTTCAGCAAGGAAATATCCAAGATGACCAACAGGGCCCTGACCCAGACCGAAGTGGGAGCCCTGTATATGTACCTGATTTTCAAGTTGGGCTGGGATGTCGATACCGTAAAGACGTTCTTCGAGACCTTCGGTAATACCCCGAGAGCCGAGAAATCCCTGTTCAATACCGTCATCTCTCTCCTTGGCAACAAGAAAGAATGCAAGGGTGCCGAACGTACCAAGGTCTACATCAGGTGCTGGAACAGTTGGCTGAATAACTGCAAGGCCAACCTCCGGAGCTACCGTGAGGGAGAATGGTTCGAGGGGCCGAGTAAATAATAACAATCAGGGGGACGATTGCCCTCGGGGATTTGACCATCCCCCTGGGCCCAAATAATTCTAATAGCCTATGAAACCAGATACAGTGCTAAAATTGCTGCACAAGGGTCTGAGCCGACCATCGGGGGAGTTAGTCCTGCAGTTTGACGACAGGACGACTCTCTCCCTCTGGTGGTACGATGACGGGCATATCCTGCAGATGCGACACAGTGTGAAACGAAAGAAAAACAACGTGCAGATTGACCTGAGGAGATACGACAATAATGACGTGGACCGATTTATCAAAATGCGGCTGGGCATAGTTTGCCCAGGTCTGGAGGATAAACGGCTGGTGAAAATGGAGGAGAGGTAATACCCCAAAGTGGCACCGGAATACCTTTTTGGGCTTCAGATGCAAAATTGGGCACCCCCCCGATATAAAAACAGCATATTTCAAGTACTATGGCAAAATACTATTACACAAGAATTGAAGACCGGGACGAGTTTACCCGGGACGGCTATCTTTACAAGAAAATCCAAGCCGACGACGAGAGACATATCTACGTCTATCAGATGACGGACGAGGATGGGAATGTTGTAGGGTATGAAGTAGTTAAGGGAGTGAAGGCTAGGCAGCCTGATGGAACCTTGGTATGGGTGTACCCTAACAACGACGAAAAGTTCGGTACCTATGGTTGGTATATCTGCGGTCGTCCCGAGCACTGCAGGGAAAGAATAGCCTACAGGGTGAAGCAATTGGAAGAGAGATGATTATTGATGTGCCCAGAATGAAAATCAGCTTCAAGGCTTTTGAAACCGGCCTTGTGCTTCGGTATGTGAAATACCACCTCGCAAAGGAAATCGACGAGTGGACCTTTGACCTGGCCGGCACCGGTGAGATGATAGGGAGGGAAGTCCTGAAACTCGGGCCCCTGCCTGGAATCCCCGATGCGGCTCTCACGGAAAAGGGTCGAAAGCAGGAAAGAGAACTGAATAAACTACTGGAAGTATGATGACACAAGAAGAAAGACAGCAACTGAAGGACGCAATATGCCGACTGCTTGACCACGGGGAGCAGTTTGCCCATATCGACACGGTCGATACACATATTAATGGCCGCGGACGCAAGAGGACTTGGGAAGTGAGTATTAGAAAAGTGATTGAGATTGACCTATGAAAACATTAGAAGACTACATAGAGAAATACGGTGAGAAGGACGGCCTCCGGAGGTGGAAGGGTAATGAACGAAATAGGCAGAACTACTATAAGAATAAGGAGAGAATACTTAAACGTCGGCACGAGTACTATATAGCAAATCGCGAGAAACTGGCTGAGTACTTTCATCAATATAATATAGACAACCACGAAAAAAGAGCTGCGTATTCCCAACAATACCACATTGCTAATCGTGAGAAAATAATCGAACGAGTAAAAAAATGGCAGAAGGATAATCCAGATAAAGTACTCAAAAAAAACCTAAAATGGAACTGTGAGAACCCAAAACATTCTAGGGCAAATAAACTTTTCCAAAACTACCGTAAGCAAGACCAGAAAGCTAATCGTGGAGCCTGCACACTGACAGTTAAATGGATAATGGAAAATATCTTCAACGGACAACATTGTATCTACTGCGGTGAAAGTGATTGGCACCTACTAGGGTGTGACCGTATCAATAACTCAATGCCCCACACACCTGATAACGTTGTGGTTTGTTGTGGGAGATGTAACAAGAAACGAAGTGCCAAAGGCTTCCTGGAGTTTGCCCTACGACATATCGGAGCCAAAGAATCTGATGGCCTATCAATCAAATAGCCCTCCCGACATGGGAGGGTTTTTTGTATGTCCGACAGTTCGGCTCCTCTATATATGCAGCTAACTGGTCAGGCTCGAAAACTTTGAACAATAAGAAGATTAAATGCCTTCTCGGAATCGTGCCAGGGTTGACCAGGTCCTGCCACAGTGTTCTGAGAAGGCTATATTTATACAACAATGGTTAAATCGCAGGCCGAAGCATTTAAAGGCACAACAAACAAGTACCGTATGATGGTAATTAACCGTGAGGTAAACCGTGTAATGAAGTCGGTGAAGACGTTCCTGGAAAAGAAGGCAGGGGGAAACATACCACCAGAGTGGAGTATTTCCCTGACCCTCCTGGAAACGTATCTACGACAATTCTTAATGGCCACCAAACAGCTTGAGGAAACCGAAGACCTTCTGGTTGAAGGCAAACGTGGCCCAGTACCCAATGCCCTTCTCAACGTCCAAGCCCACGCGGCCACTCGACTTGAAAAGGCAATGTCCGAGCTGGGACTGAGCCTGAAATCCAGCAAGAAACTCGGTCTCTCGGAACCTAAAAAGGACGAGACTGCACTCGATGCCTTCTTCAAGACCACAATGGGGATGGAGTCAACAATGGAAATGGAGCCGGAGGAAGACGAAGGATAGTATATGCTGCAGGGGTACTATGATTACATACAGGGAGTCCAAGACGGGAGCATCGTAGTTCCCAAGACCATCAAGAAGGCCGTTAACAGATTGGAAAGGTTGAAGGCCCGGGAGGATATTTACTTCGATGAGGCTACGGTCAAGAGATGTTTTGAGTTCATACGACACATAAAACACTATGCCGGCAAGTCAGCTGGTCAGCAATTTGATTTGCTGCCCTACCAGAAATGGATAATAGGTTCAATTATTGGCATCAAATATAAAGATACCGGCTACCGAGTATGTAGAGAGACCCTGATTCTGCAGGCACGTAAAAACGGAAAGACAGCACTCGTTGCGGCCCTCAGCTTATATATGCTGATTGCCGACGGAGAGGCAGCACCCAATATTGGTATTGTTGCATCATCCAGGGAGCAGGCTTCCATAGCCTTCACAATGATACAGCAGTTCAGCAAGACTCTCGACCCCGACGGCCGGCTTATCAAGAATTACCGTAATTACATAAAGACCCCTGCCAATATCGGAGAGCTCAAGGTGTTCAGTGCCGATGCCAGTCGTCTTGATGGACTTTCAGAATCAATGGTGGTGCTCGATGAGGGCCATGCACAACGTACTCCGGACCTCTATAACGTTATGAAGTCCTCAATGGGATTCCGTACCCAGCCCCTCCTTGTTCAAATATCCACGAGCGGCTATTTGCTTGACGGGTATCCTCTCTACAGTCTTTGGCAGACCTCGTTGGAAATCCTCGACAACATCAAAACCGACGATTCCTTCTTCCCGTTCATTTACCAGCTCGACCCCGACGACGATTGGGAGGACGAGGACGTGTGGATTAAATCGAATCCGGCCCTTGATGTCACGGTAACTAAGGACTATATCCGTAGCCAAATAGCATCGGCAAAGAATGACATCTCCCAAATGGTCGGTGTGAAGACTAAGACCCTGAACATGTGGTGCCCGAGTTCGGAGGTCTGGATTCCACAGGAGAAGGTTGCCGAAACCATGGAGACTTTGGACCTCCAGGATTATGAGGGCCAGGTATGTTATATCGGTGTTGACCTTTCTGCAATCTCCGACCTTACAGCCCTATCGGTAATGATACCTACGACCGAGGGAGACAAGACTATTTACCGGTTCTGGAACTGGGCCTTCCTACCGTCGGAAACCTACGAGAATAGCCCCAACAAGAAGCTATACGAGAGGTTTATGCTGGATGGCCAGTTGATACTCACGGAAGGCAACGTGGTTGATTATCAAGCAGTTATCAATAAGATTGCGGAGATTAACCAGGTTTGTCCTATTGAAGGGATTTTCTACGATGTTTGGAACGCAACGCAGTTCAGTATTACCTGTACCGACCTTGGATATAACATGGTACCATTTAAGCAAAACCTGCTTTCCTTTAACGGCCCGACCAAGGAACTTGAGAAGAAGATTCTGCAGCAGGAGGCCATCTTTGACAAGAGTGCGATGATGCTCTGGTGTTTCGGAAACGTTGTCCTGGCCACGGATACCCAGGGGAATATCAAACCCTCAAAGGCCAAAGGCAATAAAACCGACAAGATAGACCCGGTAATTGCTTCCGTCCAGGCATTGGGAGGCTACCTCTGCAATCCAATTTCCGACGACTATACAATAATGTCCATCAGAATGTAACTATGTGTAATTTCCTTTCCTTCCTTGGTTCCTACCTGAATATCCCCCAGCCTGTCGATGATGGGGACCCCCAGCCCGTCGAAGAAATCGACGAGCCTATGCCGGAGCCAGTCAGCCCGGAAGAGCCCTCTACTAATATGCCGTACAGACCGAAATACTTTACCATAAGTGAGCTCTGCCAGAGCAACGTAGCCTTCACCCTTGGAATCAAGAACAAACCTAGTGAGAAGGAAACCGAACATATGCTCGAACTGATTGAGTATATCCTGGACCCCCTGCGTGAAGCCTGGGGTGCCCCTATAATCGTTACCTCCGGATTCCGTTGCGACGAGCTAAACGCAGCCGTGGGAGGAAGCAAGACCAGTGTGCATCCGTATGGATGGGCCGTTGATATCGTGCCGAAAAGGACCAACCTGGACGATTTTGGTAAGTTTATCAAGAAGTGGGTGAAGGATAATGATATTGCCTTCGACCAGATAATTTTTGAGAAGAATGCCAAGGGGGACCGGTGGGTGCATATAGGCCTGTACAACCGTCAGGGCAAGCAACGCAGAAAACTATTTTCCATGGCTGCGTAATTTCTATTAGAAACCCCTTGCGTAATTCGATTAGATTTTATACCTTTGTCTCGTTGAACCATTAAATAAAAAATTATGATTGAGATAAAGGATACCACCCTCTACCGTAAGGTCAAGAACGGTGAGGCAAGCAACGAGGAGATTGCTGATTACCTGATGAAGAACTACACTGCCTATGCCATTGCGGTTGCCATGGCTGAGGTTCTGGCAACATCAGAGAGCTTTGACCCAATTGTGATTTCAGAAGAACAGTTCCTTCGTCACTTCAGACTGAAGGGGAAGAGATTGGATTTCGATGGGACTTACAAAGTTGAAAACCGAGGCCGGGTGCCCGGCACCCGTATTGTCAACGGGAAGGTTATTCTGCCTAACGAAAAGGGAGCCTAATTGGTTCCCTTTTTTATTTGAACTCTCTTCGGTTCGACCAGCTTTTCTATTACCTTGAACTTATAGCTGATATCCAGCATATCCTTGTAGACGGTTTCATCCAGGAGCTTCGCGTACCTTCTGGTGAGCTTGCTTCCTTCCTTGTGGCCAAGTGCCTTTCCCACGGTATCCAATCCGACGTGGTGGTTAAGGCAATAGACTGCATATGTATGCCGGCCGCAGTGTGAGGTGAGCTTCTTGTCGAGCCCACAGATTGTAGCTATCTCTTCCAGATAGGCATTGAGTTTCTGATTTGACGGTACGGGCAGCTTATAGTCATATTTCTTGGCTATTCTCACAGCATCGTCGAGCAGGACCGCGGTATAGAACACTCCGGTCTTCTGCCTGCGTTTATGGATATAGACCTGGCCGAGGTCGTTGGTGCTGAAATCCTCGGGGGTCAGCTTCTTCATATCAGTATAGGCAAGCCCACTTCCACAGGCAAACAGGAAGAGGTCCCGGATGCGGCATAGTCTCTCGTTGCGTATCTCCTTGGTACGGACGGCATCCAGTTCCTTTTCGGTGAGGTATTTAATTTCTTCCTTCTCCTGCTTCTTGAACTTAATCCCGACGAACGGGAAGGACCTGATTTTCCCTCCCTCGAAGGCATATTTGAATATGCTCTTCATCACCTGCATATAGTGGCAGGCTGTGCTTCCGTCCAGCCTCTGTGAAAGGTCGGCCTGGTATTGGAGTATATGCTTGGTGGTGATGCTTGCTGCAGGCTCGGTGCCTTCAAGTTCATTTGCTTTCTTGAAGGCTGCTACCGCACGTATATATCTTTGGTAGGTATCGTTGGTTATTCCGTTGGTCTTGGCCCCCACCCGTTTCTCGGTCAGTGCGAGGTACTCTCCCATTAGCTCGTCGACGGTATAGACTTTCGAGGTACCCCCCTGGAGGTAATAGTATTTGAGGGCCGATGCCGTGACCGGTATGCCTGACTGCAGCATATCCATCTTTATCTTGTCGAGAGCCGTGCGTACGGATGCGACATAGGATTTGGTGGTATTGTCACGTAGGGAGGCCATATCCTTCTTGAAGGTATCCGGGGAGGTCTTGAACGGTGTCTGGATAAAGACCCGTTCCCTGTTGATTGATATGGATACGATGATTGGAGCAAGCCCGTGCCGGTTGATATCGGACTGTCTGCAGTAGTAGGAAATGGCCTCTGTCATACGTTTCATATGACAAAAGTAATCAACTTAATTGGAACGTGCAATAGGGCCCTTATCTGTGAGGGGCTTTTTTCTAACTGTGGACCACAGATATGTGGAATGGGAAAAATAGGGGGTAGGTTAAAATCCCTCTTCCTCCGCAACCCCCTCTGTAGGCACTTCTACAGGGGGTTAATTTTTTTACAATTTTTTCTACTTTCCCTATTATAGGGCACTGGGATAGGTAAGAGGGGGATATATGGTGAAGGGCAAAAAGTGCCCAAAGTGTGAGGAGTTTTGGAAGTGTGAGGAATTACTCCTCCTGAGAAGTTTCCTCATCTTCGTCGGCTCCGTCTCCAATAGTCAGGGAAGTGTCTCCCTTTTGAATAGTGGCAGATTTTCCACTCTCCACGATGGCCGGCACCTGTGCCAAGGCCGCGAACCCGAATAGCCAGCCTACGGCCTTGAATATCGAGGCATCAATAACAAAGGGAGGTGGCACTATAGCCCCTCCGACCATCAAGATAATGGAGACACTTAGGCAAACAAAGAATGCAATCCAGTGTGCCCTACTTTTGGTTTTTAGACGTTCACCCATTACTTCTTTTCCTCCTTGGGGGTAGGTTGAGGATTAGGCTTCTCCTTCTTCTCCACTGGTCTCGCGTAGGGGCCATTTGGACGTCTCTTGCAGTTGCAGGCCATAATTCTGTTCCTCCGATTCTTTCTTGATAAGGTTATTAAGCATACGTTCGTTTCGACGGCCCTCAAAAGCCATAATGCCGAAACTCAGGATTACCGATGCGTTGAGTATGCCGAACGCAAGGTTGATTGCGAATGCCCACCAGGGCAAAAACATAGTCCAGGCCAGGACGAAAACTGCTATGGCCAGGATGGACCAAAGTCCACAAAGCACTTTCGTTAGATTGTTCATAATTATTCCTTTTACTATAAGGGGTCCGATTTTAGCCGACAACCTATAGGAAGAGATTCGGCAGTTGGATGCTTTCGGTCCTGATTTCTCCCGTTACCGGTGCGGTGGTGATAGTGTGGGATGCCGTTCCGTATTGTCTTGACAGGAAAGTTCCCTCTCCGTCCAGCATTACCACTTCATAGTAAACGGTTCTGGTTACGGGATAGGTGCTGCCGGAGGTATAGTCGATATTTACATCATTGGCTCCATACATCACGGGGGAGCCATACATAAAGGTTGTGGACCCCTGGGAGATAATCTCTCCAAGTTCGTCGTCCCATCTTACCTCCCAGTCGATTTCTCCGGAATCTTGCTGGTAGGGGGTTGCTTCTCCCTCGGCAACCTTAAGGTAAACGTGGCCGGGCCCGGTATGCGTACCTATCTGGGAAACTGTAATCGACGAAGTTGCAGTGGGGAACAGGCTGTCCTTTACCGTAAGTACACCCGTTCTGGTAAATGCAACGTTATGGGAGATATCGACGGAGTTGTCGACCGGGTACATCCAGTTAACACTTGATGAGAGTTCCAGGACGGTATCCCCATCCCTGATTTCGTCAACTATGCTCTGTGATTGCTTACCGGAAGTGTAAGTATAGGTTCTGGTTGCTGATGCTGTTGCAATGGCTGAGGTTTCGGCATCCCCGAAGTTGGTCGGGAAGGAGAAATATGTAATCTGACTCGAGCCGGACACAACCGTATTCGGACCATAGACGATGGTCGCATATGATGATGAATCGATGCCGGCATAGGAGCCGGAGATAAGGGTGCTGCCTGAGGCTACTTCCGTGGCCCCATATTCTTCCGTATTCCATATAACCCTACTCCCCCGAACGGTTACATATGGGGAGGTGAGGGAGTTAACCTTTGGTGTGACGGGAACGGTCATACTGGTACGTACTTCTCCGTTTACCCTAATCGTAAATGTTCCGGTGAGGGTTGCGACGACGGACTGGTTGGAGGTTACGTAATTGGTACCGGCACTCGAGTATGATACCTGTAGGTTACGGAGCTCATAGGTACACTGTGTGCTGCCGTCCGTTATCCAGCCGTGCTGGGGAGCACTGCGGTAGTCCCCATATATGTTACGGCCTTTGCTGTTGACTCGATGTATATTGAAGTTCATACTACTTTAATTCTATTAGGGTTATATTCTGGCTCTGCATCTTGTAATCGATTTCGGTGCCAAGGGGAACGAATCTCTGCGTGGGACGGTCCACGTCTATTCCATAGACGATGGTCAACGGGGTCGCATCCATATCCAGGGTCGCGGAGATTTTCTTCGTAGAGGAGCCGTACTGCTTCACGTACTTCTCGATGATGTTCTCTTCACACTTCTGGGGTATGTTGCTGATGCAAGGTTCCGTAACGTCCCCGAGCATCGTTGCCTGACTGTTCTTGTAATAGACCACATTGGAATAGGACGGTTTCGTATTCTCCGTCCAGGTGGTAAACCTGACGGATATCGTTCCCATCTCGTTGATGGCATCCACGTCGATGACGTTCTCGTATACTATGTCGTTGTCTTCTCCCTCCAGGTCCTGTCCGGGCTCGCAGATTTTAAAGGTAAGGTCTTTGACCCAGGCATACTGGTTCCATGAGGTATCATCGTCGGATGCAAGGGTACCCTGGAACTGGATGGTAGGGAAGCCAATCTCGATGGATATATCATCGAGCATGCTCATACCAGCAAGTGGAATCTTGTATCCTTCCTGGTCGATACCGTCTGACCACGTTACGGTGTTAAGCACATTCATCGTCTGCTGCACGGTGCCAATGTTCCTATCCTCTTTCTTGTCCTTATCCAACCACTTGGTCTCTACTTGGAACATACTGCGTGTCTGATAAGCCAAGCTTGAGGTACTTTCGTTTGACCAGGTCTTCCCACTGAAATCCCACCAGTAGTTGCCCATCTTTACCCTCACACGTAGGTTGCCATCACTCTTCTGCACACCCTTGGTCCCCTGCTTCCAATATACGGTATTCTTACTCCAGGCCGGGTTAATGTAATCCCTGTTTACGTACTTTTCGAACATAACGGAATAGTTGATAACCAGGTATGCGTGGTCGGTGAAAGGACAAAGGCTGCGGAATCCGGGAACCAGTTTGAGTAACGGACGGGTGTTGTATTGCGCGTAATTCTTGCCTAGCCCCTTCTGGCTAATGCACAGATACCTTTCAAAGTTCTGCTTGCTGGGAACAATCTCCTGCGTCCTATAGGTGCCGGAGCCTGAGAGTGCCTCCCCGTCTCTAACATTTGCGTGGTCGAGGATTGTGGCCCCTGCGAAATCCCTCGTTGCGGTCCTGTCTGCGAGCTGTGAATCCGTAAGTGCGGTATAGGTTCCACCGGTGGTGTAGTAGAGGCTCTGCCAGTACTGATGCTCGAAGGGACGGTGGAAATAACGGTATTCGGTATCGGCACTATCCTCGGTCTTATTCTTGTCGTTGTAGTTTGTAGCCCCCTTCCAAGGGTATTCTGCCTTATCCGGATTACCCGGGTTCACTATCTCGAAGTAGGTATAGAAGTTACACGGGACAATACGGTTGGAAAGGTATTTGTCCTTATAGATATCGGGTACGAACTCGTCGGTATCGTAGAAGTTATCCTGGACCGTAATCTTGTTGTATATGGGTTCAAAGGATATACTTGCCCCACTGCCCCTATAGGAGTCTGCGGTAACTGTTACCGGGTTATCCAGGTGTTTGGGGCTGGCAGATTCTGCGTAATCGTTGGCCTTGAGGTATTCCGATGCGTAGATATTGGTGTTGGCCGTGGAGCTGAGGTACTCGTAATCCACGAGGTATAGTTTATCCTTCCACTGCATTGCCGTGAAGCCGAGATAACGGCACATCTCCTCGAGCACCTGGTTGAACTTCCAGGGCTCGTCGGTATCATCAGAGAAGAAGTTCTGCTCACTGACCATCAGCTGGTCCGGCATAAGGATTGTGTTTCCTACCTTCTTCGACCTCGTCCAGTAGAATCCGGAGAGGAGTTCACACTTTTCGCAAAGCATAGTGAGAATATCGTGGAAGGATACGAAGGTCTTGTAATATACGGGCTCCGGGGAATAATCGCACTCATAGATTTGGCAGAGGTATTCCTCGAAGAGGGTATAGCCGAAATACTGCAATGATGCCAGGCAGTCGGATGCCTCCAGCTGGATTGTCTCCAGGCAAGAGGAGTAGCCCTGGTCGTAGATTCTGGGAGTAAGGAATCCCACCCATTCCCAGGTGCCCTTGGTCTCGTTCTTGAGCTTGACCTGAACTGCGTGAGCATAGGGTGTATAAATATCCTCCAGGTAATCGTTGTGGACTATCTGTATGGTAGCCGTTGAGGTCCTTATAGGGTCGAAAGGAGTGGATGAGGTATTGTATGTTACGGTAAACGGATTATCACCGGCAAGGGCAATCTCCGTGTAGGTATTCGATGTAGGGTCACCTATCAGCTGAACCTCGTAAAGGTCCCCGTCATAGGCTTTAAACTGACCGCGGTAATTACTCATACTTTTTTTATTATAGAGCCCCCGGACGGACCGACAAAAAAAAGAGGGACCCTAGCCCCTCTTCTTCATATTAAAATTGGAGATTGCCCCCACAATGTCTTGCCCACGTAGCTTGAAGGTTATCTCACCCCCAGCTGCTCCTCCACCGTTGGCAAGGTTGAGGAGGTTTCTCTGCTGGCCTGTTGTGAGCACCATTTCTTTAGAATTGGCTCTAATAAGCTGCTTGTCACCATGGTAGGAATGTCCACCTACCACACCTCCGTTCTCAAACTTACCCATAGCCTTGAGGGTTGCGACCACTCCTGCGATTGCTGCGAGAGCTACTCCGATTGCGACGAGGGAGGCAGGGAAAGGTAGTTTTGCCGCACCACTGACTGCCGATGCTCCTGCATCCTGCATATTGGCTGATGCTTCTGCAGTCTTGGCTCCTGCGTTGGTAAGGGACACAGCAGTGTTCTTGGCAATCTCCGCGGTCTGAGCCTTCTCGAGGGCCAGGGAAATCTCGTTGATGGTATTAAAGGTCTGCATCAGACCGTTAAACAAGTCTACCAGTTGGATAATCTCGTTCAGCACACTTGCGAACTTCCTCCACCCATCGATGAACTCCTTCATTTTGGAGTTCTCCTCCCAGTCCTCGTCAAAGGCCTTGATTATCTTCTCGATACCGTCACCCACTCTATCGAAGGTCGTCGCAATGTCCTTGAAGGTTGAGAAGTTTGCCTTGCTGAGTTTCTTCTGCAGTTCGTCGATATCGGCTGCCGTCGTCGCAGCAAACTGCTTATCGTCGAGGGTATTCAGGGCCGAGATGACTTCCATCAGCCTCTTCTTCAAAGCTTCCAGTCTGCCGTCCAATCCAGTGACCCCACCGGCTATTCCTTTTTCGGTAACCTCAATCTGGGCCTGGATATCATCCAGGAATTTCTTGATGATATCCCTCTGCTCACTGAGGATTTCCGCATCGGTCTTCTTGTAGTCGTAGGAAGCATCACGGGTACCGAGCTGAGGGGTATCCACATTCTTGAGGTACTCGGAAAGGGCACTGTCGTTCTTCTCCAGGTACTTATCCAGTTCTTTATTAGCCCTCTTGATATCCTCGGTAAGGCCGGACCACATTTGATGTGCGGACCCCCAGAATGTATTGGTAAGGTCGGCCAGTTTCTGGTGACCGTTCTCTACCTTCTTAATCTCTTCCTCCAGGTCCCTGGTACCGATAACTTCCTTGTAAGTCTTGTCGACCAGCTTCTGCATTTCGTTGCCATATTCCTCTGCAGATATGGCACCTGCATCCAGCTGTGCATTCAACGCATAAACCTCGTTTTCGTAATCCTCGAATACCTTGGCAAGGCCCTTGAGCTTTTCCGTATCCCCTCCGTCTCCGTAAACGGGATTGGTAGTGGTACTGCTGTTTATCTCATTAACTTCGGCTCCGATTGCATCAAGGTCGGCTTCCAGCTGCTTGTTATTTGCTTCGAGTATCGCGATTTGTTTATTGAGTTCCTTGATTTGTCTGTAGTCATCATCGATACCAGTAAAAGGATAGGTCGAGTAAGCCCTGCCTTTCTTTGAATCGTAGTAGGCTATATTTCTATCAATAAGGCTTTGGATGTGAGCTTCATGGGATGTCTTTTCACTTTGGAGGTCCCTGATTTTCGTCTCATTAGAAACCTGCTTATTGATTATGGCTTCAGCCCTGGCAACTTTCTTTAGGTCTTCGAGCCACTCCCTGGTCTTCTTGCGTATAGTTTCGGTATTATCCTTAATATCGATGGTATGGCCCTTGATGCTACCCTGGAGCCGGTTAAGCTCACGGACGGCAGCTTTCCTCTGTTGCTCGGTGGAGTTGGTATCCTCGATTACCTTCAGTTGCTGTTCTGCAAGTTTCTTGGTATGTGCTATAGAGTTCTCGGCTTCCTTGGTACCGTCACCGAAGTCCTTTATTTCTTTATTGAGTTCCTTTATTTCCTTTTTAAACTCTGCGTGTACCCTCCACAGGCTTGTAAGTGCACCGATTATCGCAGAAGCAATGGCAGCAATACCCATAGACATTATTGTCTGCCCGATTGATGTTAGGATGTTTTTAACTCCACGGAGAGCAACTCCCCAGGCACCTACCTGCTTGTTTATAGTAGCATTAGCCTTTCCTGCTTCAAGGGCAAGCTGCTTATATCTTTCAAGTTCGGTATTGATTTGGGATATGGTTGTAAGGCTACCTCCCTTTGTCTTATAAATAGCATTGGGGTCGGTCTTTAAAATGTCAAACTCAAGGGGTCCCTTCTTGCTTGGACTAACAAATCCACTCTTGTAGTAATCGGTGATAACCTTATCAAGCTTACGGAACTCAGCCTCATAGATTCTCAGGTTCTTTTTCTGATTCTTCAGCCAAAGGTCTCCCTGGGCCTGGAGCTTACCCCAGAAGTTATAGGCAACAACTCCGGTAAGGATTCCCATTATGTTAGCCTTCATCTGGGTGAGGTGGGTGCTTATGTAGTTAACAACGTCCGTGGTCCCCTTCAGAACCTTCTTGTAGAAGCCCTCCATATTGACGGACTTTGTGAGGTTAATCCAGGCATTTCGGAGCTCGTTGATGGTAAGTTGGAGGGAATCCAGGTTAATCTTCTCGGTTACCTCATCCAACCTCTTACCGAAGGCAGGAAGGACATCCCCGGCAAGCAGCTTACCCTTCTTCATAAGGTCTTCCAACTCGGACACGGTACCGGTCACTGATATGCCGGCATCCTTTGCTGCAAGGGCCATTATACCGAAAGCACCGGGCAGGGAGTTACCCAACTGCCTACGGAGTTCCTCGGCAACGACCTTGCCCTTGCTGAACATCTGGGTAACGGCATACATCATATCCCTCGTTCTGTCGGAGGACATGTGGTAGAACGTAGCAGCACGGGTGAGGGATTCATATATCGACTTCTGGTCCTCAAGGGTCACTCCGCACTGCGTTGCTGCAGCACGGAACTGTGCGTAACCGTTGGTAAGGGAGATAAGGTCCTGACGGTATTCCTTTGCAAGACCGTCGACGAACTTCATATCCTCACCGAAGATGCTGAACTGCCGGTTAACCTGCATTCCCTCAACGGTAAGTTCCTTGGTGACCTTGGATACGTTTTCCAATGTGGCCACAGCCGTTGACAGTTCGACCGAGGTCTTCCTCATATTGGATAACAACGCACCCAGGCCGAGACCGGCACCGAGTGACGATGCCAGACCCAGGAACGAGTTCTGAAGTTTCTTTACAACACCGGCTACCCCCAGTGCTTCCTTCTTAAACTGGCTAGCATCCATTTGGACCTTAGCCTTGAAGTTCATACTCTTGTTTGCCATTTAACTAAACCATTCTGTCGTATATTCTATTGATTGCGACCTCGACCGCATCGAGGACCTTGTCGACCACTTTCGGGCCTTCCTGGAGAACCACTCTCGTCCAGAACCTGCTTCCCTTCACTCGACCGGTATATCTTCCGGTCGTCTTTTGCCAACGTTCATTGGTGCCACGGTCAACCAGGTGTGCGTGATTGCCTCCCGGAGGACGTTTGGATACCTTGTATGCCCTGCTGGCTCCTGACCGACGGAAACCACCGACTACCATGGTACCTTTCTTGGTCTTTCCCTTGCCCCTGTAGAACTGGATACCCATACTGTGGAGCAGGTTGCCGGTGGACTGTGCCGGATGCAACAGGCTGGATACGAGGGAGGTTTTACCTTTTGCCACTACCCCCCTCATACCGGTGGTCATTGCCTCCTTGATTGCAATGTCCTTCTCGACATCTGCCAGACCCTGGAAGGCTTTCTGTACCTTCTTCATCTGTTCCTCGTCGAAGTAGAAACTAAATACCCCGTTAGCCATCTTTCTTTGCTTTTGATAGGAAGGCTACGGCAGCTTCGGTTATCTTATCGAGCTGCTTTGCCTTTATTTTGCTTGCCTCTTCCTCCCAAGGGAACTTGAGCAGGTCCTGGGGAGATTTGAGTTTGGACGTGGATTTCTTGTCCAGGTGGGGAAGGATGCTGATATAGGTCCACATCCTCTCCTCTGCGAGCCGGTTCTTCTCGATATCTTCATACCCCTCCCGGTAGGTATACATTTCCCACAGGCTCATCTCATACATAACGTAGTGAGGGTCCATCCCGTGTGATACCAGATAACCTGCAAGAGTGGCAACGAACGGTACCGGCTCATCGGAATTAACGGTTTCATCAACCGTTTCATCACTGACATTGGTTGCCTTCTTCAGGGCCTTGCTGAACTGGTCGTCGAACTTCATCTGCTGCTCGAACTCGTCCATCATCCAACGCAGGGTCTTCTCGTCAGAGGATATCAGTATGGTAAATGCCTCAAGGGTCATACGTACGTCATTGGAGGATATGAAGATTGCATACATCAGTACCACGTAATCATCCTCTTCCTTGGGGGCCAGGAAACTCTTCCCAGTAAGCTCCTCGTACAGGCACATTGCCCGGACGGTAAGCTTCATCTTGTATTTATCTCTATCTCTCATAAGGACTTTCTTATAGAGCCCCTATTAGGGCAGACGTGGCTGGCAGGTGTGCATCCACATAAAAAAAAGGTACCACCGAAGTGATACCTTTCTTCCTATGAACGAGGAGGAAATTACTTTCCGTCCCTTTCGGGCTTACCGTCACCAGTGATGGTGATAGAAGAGCTCACTACCTCGTTGTTGCCAGCCTCGATTGAGAGGGAGGTAATAGCACCGGTACCTGCATAGACAACCTGCTTGAGGTCGGGACCTGCGATGGTTCCGCAAGTTTCGGAGGCATCCTGAGCCATAATCCAACCCACATTCTTACCTTCGACCATCTTCTCGAAGAGGTCGTCGATGGTGTATGCGGTATTGGCAGAGGCATTTGCCTGCCTGCAGTAGAGAGCATCAGCACTTACAGTGTAGGATGCGTTACCCTGCATCACGGAGTTCCAACGGCAACTGAGCTTTGAGCTGGTGTCGAGGGTGTCTGCGTCGATGTTGAGGGAGCAGCTGGTAGCATAGGCAACCACCTCTGAAGCTCCAGTCCAAGCAACGGTTGTATGAGCCGTATCTGCTCTTGCTGTTGCAACCTCACCTGAAGTAGGGAGAGTGATGGTTTCGGCTGAGCCAGCAGGCATTACGATGTAGAGGTAAAGGTCATTACCCTTTACGAGGTCGTTATTAACATTCCAAGCCATTTTGTTATATCGTTTTAATCTATTATTTTACATTAAACAGCAGTACTTCTATGTACTTTAGGTCTTCAAAGGACTCGGTGCTGTCAGCCAGGTCCATTTGCACGGTCACGTCATCGAACGTATGTTCCCCCGTGAGAGCCAGGTCGACCTTCTGTGCGAGGTCTATTGCCCTGTCGTAGTTGTCGGTGACAATCGTAACTGCCAGCTGGCAACTGTCTTCATATACCCCCTGCTTTGCCCAGGCTTTGGAGTACTTCTCCCTTTGGTATATGATGAAATCTCCCACGGTATTCTCGGGTGCGACCAGGGGGAATATCTTGTTCCCGACCAGGGCCTTGACATCGGTGTCGTTCATCAGTATCTGACGTACGTCGTTGCCTATTTTCCACTTCTGGTATGAGTGCAGGGCCGTATTTCTACAAGTATCGGATTGGACGTTGAACATTAGTCGTTGATTTTCTCTATGATTATTGTTTCCTCATTGCTGAGGGCATCCTTATCGATGCTCGTTATGCGGTACCTGACATCCTCGTAAACCACAATGTCGGTTTCAAGTATCTCCCTGTTGTACCTTAATTTGAAGGTGAGGTGGGGAAAGTGGAAAAGCTCGTCGGCATTAACCACGTAGTTCTCCTTGTTCTTCAGCCGGTCTGCCCTGCAGGTGTAGTAGAATACCTCGTCGACTTGCTTGAAACCGGATGCACTCTGACTTTCCACCTGGTGGTAGAAGTAAAGACGTTCCGTAAGTGTTCCAGAGTAAATCATTAGTTATTGTAGTTTTGGTATAACTGTATTAGGTATTCGTAGTTGAAGGGCAGTGTCACCGACCTGGTCCCAACGACCTCACGGTTCTGGTACATCGTACCGATTAGCAGGAGCATTGCCTGAAAGAGGGGGGCCGGGATGCAGCCCCCGTTCTTTTCAGCAATAGATTCGAGGTCTTCATTTACGTGAGTCCGTACAGCCTGCTCTGCCATCTCGATGAGGCCGACAATGTACTTGTCGTCCTCGGTGAAACTGGGCTCGAGATTCAGTTGCTTCTTGGCTAATTCCAAACTGATGTACATAATGAAGACTCGTTGTGACGGTTATTAGTCGAAGATTTCGCAAGCAATGCGGTCTCCGCGGAGGGCTGCATCAACGTAGTAGTTGATGACAAGACGAACCTCACCGAACTGAGCACGGCTCACAGTGTCGACCACGATGTCAGCATCTGACCACACTGCAACTGCGAGGTCGCGAGGGTCGAGTGCGATAAGACCACCTTCAGCAACAGAGTTGGAGACGATTGTCTGATAGCCGTCGATTTCACCGTCGGCAAATACCATCTGGCCATAGCCGGATGCCTTGTCAGTACCCTTCAGGGTGTACTTAACGCGAGGGTTGGCAACGAACTTGATGTCGTAACCGTTCTTCTCTTCCACGAGGCTCTCGAGCTCAAGAACGTGAGTGTAGGTGACGGCTGAGAGGTCGGTACCGGTCACTGTGATAGCAGTGTTGGAGAACACACCTGCAGGCTGAGTGGTTGTGCCGGCAGTTGTTCCGAAGACGGTCTTGTCGAGCTTTTCTGCAACTGCTGCAGCAAGGTCGGAGATAAGGAGACCTTCTACCTCGTCAGCACTCTGGAGCAGGAACTGCTTGCTGATGTCCACGATTGCGGTAAGTCTCTTGGGGGTAAGGATAACCTCGGAGAAGGCACCTTCACCGTGGTCGGCTTCTGCGACTTCACCCTTCCAGGTGACAGAAGAACCAGCATACTTAGGGATGGAGATGTCACCCTTTGCGTTGCTGAACCATGTAGCACCGAGACGGTTCAGGACTGATGCGTTGCGGATTGCAATGTCGAGACCCATCTTATCCTCAGGGATAGCTTCCTGGCCCTGGGTAGCAGTACCTGCGTTGATGACACTGCGGAGGTTGATGGTGCTGTTGTTTACGAATCTAGCCTCATCCTCGTTGAGGGAACGGCCTTCTACGATTCCATTGATAAGATTAACTAGCTTAACCATTGTTCTTTTTTCGTTTTTATTTTCAATTATTGTTTGCTGTGCGATTCTCGCATTCTCTTCATCGAGAGTGCGGATTTCATCCTCTACGGATGCGATTTCCTGACGAATCTCCTCAAGTCTTGAGGTTTCGTCCTCGTTGAGTTCCCTCTGCTCGGTCTCACCAAGGGTAATGGTGTCCTGGAGTTCCTGACGGAGGTTGACCAACTTCTCTTGTAATTCGAGTTTATTCATATAAGTGTATCAATTAAAGAGGGGAAGATTTGTCGGCTCTTTGCCTATTCTCCCTTGATTATTTTATCATATTCCTCGTGGAGGTGTGAGTAGTACTCGGCAAGCCTCTGCTGCTTGAGTGCTTCCTCTTCCTGGGCCCTGGCCTCGGCTTCAGCCTGTTCGGCTTCCTGTGCCTTCCTGAGCTCCTCGGCTTCCTTCTCCTTGAACTCCTCGAAGGAACGACAGCTCACTGACGTGGCTGAACCATAGGCTGCGTTCCACACGGGAGCAACGTCGTAAAGACGTGCGACCTTGTTGATGGTACGGATGTAATTGCCCATTGAGTCCTTTACCCAACTGTCGTTTTCCACCGTGAAGGCAAATGAAGATTCATTGATGTCCCCATTGCGGAGGAAAGCAAGAAGCTCGTTGCCGGTCTCGGTATCAGGAGCCTCGAATCTATACTTCAGACCCTTATCGTCGATAGAGAGTTCCAAGCTGCCCTTGCCATGATTGCTACGGGCCAGAATCTTATTGGCATCGTGGTTGAAACGTGCGAACACATCGGATTCGGGTATAACTCCGTCGAATGCGTTGGGGTTGATTATCTCTCGGAACCCACCCAAATCAAGGCTTTCCACATTAAAAACAGCCGCGTAGCCTTCTACGGTCCTTGAGTCCTTGCTTGCCCTTATTTCATTCTGCAAGCTTCGTATCTCTTTTTCTTTTTCCATAGTAATATCCTTTTAACCATAGGGGAATAAAAAAGGCAGACGAAAAAAACCCCACGATTTCTCGTGGGGACCTTGTCGGGTTTTAGGGGCTCGGGAATCGCACCCGAACAGTAGTTTACGTGCCCGAAGGCAAATCCTCATAACTCCAGTTGGTACCAGGCTTCGTCCAAGTCGGAAGGGTTACCCCACTCCTCTTATAGACCTTGGAACCTGCAGTATTGGGAATACCGGTCTTGAAAGCGGACTGTGTTGAACCGGAAATGCCAGGATAATCGAAGGTTATTGCGGTAACGTTTGTGCAACCGGATAATGGATATCTCCAAGCTGTTGTCGTTGAACCCACCTGAAGGTTGGAGGTCATTGCTGAACT
>JAEEGL015795620.1_pt1 | contig 20324 bp, 21 predicted proteins | sample 9134231 | NCBI WGS metagenome assembly JAEEGL01 (sample SAMN16246548, study PRJNA631951) | gut metagenome | biome: gut microbiome; feature: rumen; material: fiber-attached | host: Bos | place: Iran: Karaj | collected 2018-10 | reverse complement strand
CCCGAAGGCACGCGACCCGAGGAAAATGGCACTGATGATGTCGCAGAAGAAGGTCTTGCCGTTCTTCCACTTGGCACTCAGGGCAACCAGGTTGCCCTTGGGCATCGTGGGCACACCGCCAATGTCGATGAGATATTCGGGGTCGGGGTAATCGACGCCATCCTTGATGGCATACTCACTCTTTTTCTCGATGTAAACCTCGTTCTGGGGCTCATCAAAGGGTTGCTCGTTGGCAGCCCGGATTCGGTCTAAGATTTCTTGTTCGGTCATGGCTGTAAGGTTTGAATACGGTACTTGTTCTTGGCTTGATTGACAAGCATGTCAACCAGTGTCCTTGTTGAATCATGCGGCGTCGGGATGGCGGCAATGATTCTGTCAAGTTGCTCGGCATAGCAGCGGTAATCCCGCAATCGGCGCTGCAGGTCTTCAACCCGCTCGCTCAACATCCTGACCTGCTCCTGGCGGGTCGGGATTTCTTCTTGTTGCAAATCTCTGTGTTCACTCATGGTTCATTAAATTTAAGTTTTTAGTTTCTAGTCCCTGGTTAGTAGGATAAAAAATCACGCTGCAAAATTACTGGTCGGCTCAAATGCGACACCAGCACAAAAAGCACAAAATTTGCAAAATACCAATTATTTAACCAAAAAAGGTAGTTTTAAGGGCTGTAATATTGATTTTTTACCATAAATCACTTGACAAAGGGGGGCTGGATGTAGTATCTTTGCACCAGTAAACGGGCTGGCGCCCGAGGAGAAAGTTTAATGAACGCCCTCGCGCCCCCATTAAACACTGAACACTAAGCATTAACCATTATGCACGGGCGAAGCCCGTTAACTTACCATGGAAACACAAGTCATTAAAGAAAATGAGAAACGCAATCAACAATTACAAGAGCACTATGACGCATGGAGCGGTGCTGGCTGTGCGGGTGACCGTGTTGCTGCTGATGGTATTCATCTGCCTGTAGCACTCGTGGAGGAGCATCCCGAGTATGCCTCACTGACGGGTATCGGACAGGAGCGGCTGCGCATCAGGTATGACTTTGAATTCTGGTGCTGCCGCTGCGTCAAGATTACCGACAAGCTGACGGGGCAGCTCATCCCCTTCGTGCTCAACCGCCCGCAACGACGGCTGCTGGCCGAGATGGAACGCCAGCGGCTGGCAGGGCAACCGGTGAGAATCATCCTGCTGAAGGCCCGCCAGTGGGGCGGCTCGACGCTGGTCCAGGTCTATATCGCCTGGCTGCAGCTGGTGGTCTTCAAGGGCAAGAACTCCATCATCGTGGGCCACAAGCGCAACTCCTCGTTTGCCATCAAGCAGATGCTGCGCACCATCCTGATGAACTATCCCAAGGAGTTCCTCGAGGACGACGGGCAGGAGATGAAACTGGTCAACGTGCGCGAGAGCAAGGACATCCAGGACATCGAGGGCCGCGACTGCTCCATCTGCCTGACGAGCAGCTACAGCCCCGACGCGGCCAGGGGGCTGAACCTGAGCTTCGCCCACCTGAGCGAGGTGGCCTTCTGGAGTGCCAACCGCAACATCGACCCCAACGACCTGATACGCACCGTCACGGGCAGTATCCCGCTGACGGCGGGCACGGTAATCGTGATGGAGAGCACGGCCAACGGCGTGAACTCGTTCTTCTACAACGAGTGGCAACGCGCCATCGAGGGCAAGAGCGCCTTCAAGCCCGTGTTTGTCGCCTGGAATGAGATTGACATCTACCGCAAGGAGCTGGACGAGACCTTCGACCTGGAGGACTGCGACGACTATGAGCAGGCGCTGTGGCAGGGCGGCTGCACGCTGGAGCAGGTCTACTGGTACCACGAGAAGCGCAAGGAATTCAGCGAGCACAACCTGTTGAAGGCCGAGTTCCCGAGCAACGATGTGGAAGCCTTTGAGAACAGCATGAAGTATGTCTTCTCGGCGATTGAACAAGAGCAGATTGTCGAGAACGTGGCCTCACCCACCCTTGACGAGGACGACCTGAACGTCTGGAACGAGGCACCACGGCAGGCCAGGCCCGACGGCGCCGAGTGGGTGAACGGCAGCGACGGCTTCCAGTATCCCGTGCCGCGGCAGGGCTACAACGCCCGCTTCCTGGTCATGGTGACCGTGGGCAGCGAGAAGGACAGCGACTGCCCGAGCATCATCAGCGTGTGGGACCTGAACCGCGACAACAAGAACAAGCCGGCACGGCCCAGCCTGGCGGCACAGTGGGCAGGTGTGACGCCGATGAATCTGCTGGCCCTGCACGCAGTGGCCGTCGCCGAGCGCTATGACCACGCCATCCTCGTCATCGAGAACAACGACCTGGGCATGGTCGAGAGCCAGCGCCAGCAGGGCACCTTCATCGTGGGCGAGGTGACCGGGAAATATGGCAACCTGTACATCGACACCAAGCGCAAGCAGATGCTCGAGGTCAGCAAGAACGTCTACCCGCTGATGTTCTATGAACTGATACTGAACGCCAAGAACAACGGCTATGTCGACCATGACCGGACGGCCGCCGGCGCAGTCGCCCACATGATCATGATGCCCAACGGCAGGTACTATGCCGACAAGCGCGAGCTGCAGCAGTTCGTCATCAACAGGGCCGAGACCATGTACATCGTCAGGGAAATGACCATGAAATACACATGATAATACAGAAAGGATATTACGAGTCTATATTTTCTTGATAAGTCATAATCGAGGAGTTGCCGCCTGTTGAGAAACACGCGGCAATTTTATTTTTACACGCATATGCGAAACGAAACGGACGAAACGGAAAAACACCACCCTGTCCCCGCTATGGCGCTGCCACAATCAGAACATTTTTGTTGAGGCGAGGGCTGTCTTAGCCGATGGGGCTTTTTCTTGGGGGGTATGGTCGGTGTTAACCCTACGGCTTGAAGTCGGGAGGCATGATTCGGCCCTGTCCCTCGGGAGGCGTGGCGTTATCGGTCCACTGTGCGGCATATCCAGCAGGCAGGGGCGGCGGCAGCACCTCGGCCGTGGGGGCAGGCACTGGAGTGCGGTCCTTAGTCAGCCGGGCAATGTGACTTGCTGCGAAGGCAATCAGGATGATGCTGAGCAGGAGCAGGGGGATGCCCCACGTCAACGGCAAGACGTAGTTCTCGTCGGCCATCATGTCGGGACTGGCAAGGGCCATCAGGCTGGCTGCCGTATTGTTGACCACATGAATGATCACACCGGGCCAGATGCTGCGCGTGCGGTAGTAGACCCATCCCATGAAGATGCCGATGACTGTCGCGGTGAAACCTTGGGCAAAATTGAAATGGGCAACCGCAAAAAACAGCGCCGAAATCACGATGGCAAACCAGGGGTTCCAGTTCTTCTCCAGCAGCCGGCGCTCGATGGCGCCACGGAAAATCACCTCCTCGGCCAGCGGACCGAGCAAGCAGACCGATATCAGGCCAATGGGGTTCTTCATCATCTGCATGAGTGTTTCAAGCACTTCGGGGTCTTCGGGAATCGGGAGATAGAATCCGGCCATCAGGTCGAACAGCAACAGGCCGATAGCCGAGGCTCCAGCCCACAGGTACAATGCCTTGGCCGAGAAGTTCTCGCCGTATGTGTAACCGAAGCTCAGCCCGAAGCGCGTGTACTTCATCTTCCAGAACACGAGCAGCACGAGCAAATCGGTCAGCAACAGCGTTGTGACAGTATACCAGGGATGACGGAGCATTTCCTCCATTCCCGGAAAAGGTTGCCCCGTCATGGAACATACCAGATAACCCAGGATAAATGCTGCAACTCCCACAACGATGTTGATCAGCAGCCAGATAATGAAATATTTAAACGCAGCTTTCATAATGATGATTTGTTTATCGGTTGTTTTTGCCTATTAGACGCATGACGGTTCAGAAAAACTACAAAACCGGAGAACAAATTCTCTGCAGGAAGTGTCACCATCGGTAAGGGCAAAGCACTGATTCAAAATAACTTTATCAAAAAAAGCCGCCGAAATCTTTGGAATAATTAAACTTTTTGACGTAATTTGCGTCATCTTTACAGAAGGGCAATTACTGGGGGAATGTGCCACCCGGATGACGGACGTTTCCCCGATGTTTAACTATTATAATCTAAACAGACGAAATATGATGAAAAAAGTTGCTTTATTTTTCATGACATTGCTCACGCTGATCTTGCTGGTGGCATGCGGCACAGGCAACGGCCTGACCAAAGCCGAGCGAGAGGCGGCCGTCACGCGCCAGGTGCAGGAGGGACTTGACACCCGCCACTACACCATCGCTGTGGACTGGATGAGGCCGCTGGGCGGCATGGCGCGCCACGTGAGCTCCAACTATGACCTGAAGGTGATGGGCGACGACCTGGATTGCTACCTGCCCTACATCGGCGAGGCCTACCGCGTGCCCTACGGTGGCGGCAAGGGCTTGAACTTCACGGGCAAAATCGAGAATTATTCCATCACCTACCCCACCAGCAACCGTTCCCACATCGAGTTCATGGTAAACAATGGCGAGGATGTGTACCACTTCCGCATCGACGTGTTCAACAACGGCAAGTCAATCATCGACGTCATCGCCCAGGACCACGATGCCATCTCGTTTGACGGCGAAATGGTTTTCAATTAAGCGACCGCAGTTTCAACCACTAAATAATTAAAATCCAAAATATTATGAAAAGAGTCTTATACATCTCAACATTGTTCCTGACGATGCTGCTCATGGCATGCGGCACCGGCAACAAGGTGATTGACCAGCAACAGGCCGATGCCATCAAGTCGCTGCTCGAGTCACAACAGTATGTGGTGATGGTGGGATCGATGCGCCCCTTGACGGCCCCGACGACACCCGTGAGCCAAGGCCACAAGATGATTCTGCGTGACGGCATGGTGACATGCTACCTGCCCTATGCCGGCTCAGGCCAGAACGTGGGCTACGGCGCCAGCGGCTTCAAGGCAATGAACTTCTCGAGCCGCATCCTGGACTACAAGGTGGAATATCCCAAGCCTGACCGCGCCCGCGTGACCTTCAGGGTGGATAACGGCGACGACAACTACCGCTTCCACGTCGAGGTGTTCATGAACGGCAAGACGACCATCGACGTTGACCCGCGAGGCCGCGACGCCATCTCCTACAGCGGCATGATCCACGGCCTGGAATTGCTCGGGGATTAACGACCGGCAGCAGCTAACGAATTAACGGGAGCGACACGACAACGTGCCGCCCCCGCTTTATTTCAACATCAGTTTGAAAAAATAAAGGACTGCCATTCAACTCCCCCTCTCGGTTAAGGGGGAGAGTTGCTAATGTGCTGAAAGACAGGAACTGAATTTCAGTAAAATATTTCAGCGGCAAGTGTGGGTTCTAATCCATTACGCCTTGAACTACCTTGACGCGGCTGACGGTTGTGTTTTCCTTGTCATGGGTGACCTGAATCTGAGTGGGCACGCGCTTCTTGAGCAGGTCCACGTGACTGATGATGCCCACGCGGCGACCGCCCATATCGTAGAGGCGGTTGAGCGTTTCCATCACCTTCTCCAGGTATTCCTCGCTGAGTGAGCCGAATCCCTCGTCGATAAAAATCGTGTCCACGCTGAACATACGCCCCGACATGTTGGACAAACCCAAGGCCAACGCAAGTGATACCATGAAACTCTCGCCGCCAGACAACGTGGTGGCCGACGTCAAGTCGCCCTGAACAAGGTCACGCACCAGGATGACGAGCGAGCCGGGGTTGGCCTCAAGCTCATAGCGGCCGTTGAACTGGCGCAAGTAGCTGTTGGCCTTGACCAGCAGGTCCCCCAGGATATAGCTCTGGGCAATCTTGCGGAACTTGAGACCATCGGCACTGCCCAGCATCTTGTTGAACTGGCTCCATTGCTCAAACTCCGCATCGGCCTGCTTGAGCAACTCGGCCTTGTCCTTAACCATCCTGGCCTTCTCTTCATCGGCATTGAGCTGGGCCTTGAGATCGGCGATTTGGGTTGTCAGCGAGTTGAGGACGCCCTGCTTCTGAGCGATGAACTCGTCAAGACGCTCGGGATTTTCCTCGATGAAATCGGGCTTATTGGCCTTCAATTCTTCCTGTTGCTTGGTCAATGTCTCAATGGCACCCTTCAACGTGGTGACGGCATTGGTCAGGGCCTGATGCGACTGCTTGATGCCGTCGATTTCAGCCTGATGATGGCCATTAAGTTCCCGCAGGCGCTCCAGGGTGATGTCGGGATGGGTCCTGCAGTACTCGCCGAGAGCCTTCTCGGCAGCGGCGGCATGGTCTCTTGCACTGTCCAGCTGCGTACTCCACTGCAGGTGCTTGTTGCCTAAGCGGCGCCAGCGTTCTTCCAGGTCACCGGGTGCCTTATCAACGGTGCTGCCGTTATCAGTCAGGCCCTTAATGCTCTCTTTGGTCTTGAGCATGGCGGGAATGGCAGCACGGCGCAGCTCGATGGTCTGGCAAAGTTCCTGCCGTGACTTCTCCAGGTCCCTGTAATTGGCCGCATCGGCTTGCAGCTGCTTGATGAAGTCCTCGTCGGCACGTGCCTGCCAATCATCCATGACCAGCAAGCCGTCGAGCTGGGCGGAGAGCTCCTCGGCATCCTTCTTGCAGTTCTTAATCTGTTCGTCCTGGTGCTTGATGTTATCCTGCAGGGTGTTGTGCTGCATCTCAGCCGTGTGATAGGCACGGGTAGCCATGTCAAGCTGCTGCTGGGCAGCCTGCACCCGGCGCATCAACTCGCTGGCCTGCTTCAGCTGCTCGTTGAGCGACGCCACCTGGCCTTCGATGTCATGAATCAGGGCATCAGCGGTTGCATTATCGGCCATTTCATCGGCATTTTTCCCGCATTTGGCAAGCAGCTTGGCAGTGACGTCCCAGTGGGCGGCTCGCTCATCCTGCTTCCTGAGCAGGTCCTTGCCAGCCTTATCAATGCCATTCTCATAGCTGAGGATAAGCTTCTCGGCGGCCTTAATCTGAGTCAAGGTCTGCTGCAGGTCATTGTCAGCCTGCTTGAGCTTTGCCCTCATCTCCTCCAATTCGCTTTCGGCCTTGGGAGCCAGCAGCTCGGTAATCTCATTTCCGCAGACGGGACAGGTTTGCCCCTTGCTCAACGTCTTCTGTGCCTGAATCAACAGCTGGTTCCAGTCGGTGATACGTTCCAGCTGCTCCTCGCACTCCTCCTTGCGGACACGCTTCTCACCGACGGTCGACTTGATGGCCTCAAGTTTAGACTTCTCCTCGGTCAGGTTGTTCTTCAGCTCGCCGAGGGTGGCCTCGGCTTGGGCCACAGCATTGTGCTTGTCCTTGAGCGTGACCAGAGCGCGGTTAGTACGGTTCAGGCCATCTATCGTGGTGCTGACGCCAGCAATGTCAATATCGCCCTGCTGTTGCTTCAGCTCCCTGACGGTTGCCTCGGTTTGTTCACACTTGGCCTTAGCATCCACGACAGCCTGCTGGGCAGCGGGCACACGTTTCTCGTATTTCTCCTTGCCGGCAATATAGTCAGCGATGTTCTGCTGCTTCTCCCTCCGCTGGTTGAACAAGGTTACAATCTGCCCGATGGCATCATACATGGCCTTGTTCGTCGCCTCGCGGGCAATGGTTTCGCCCATTTCATCGGCTTTTTTCTGCATGGTATCGATGTCATTGCTGGCGGCACGCAGGGCGGCACACAGGCGGTCAAACTCATCCTGCAGCCCTGCCTGCTGTCGTTCAAGATCATCAATGTGGGCACGGGCTTTGTCGCTTTCCTTGATGTGGTGACGGGCATCGGCGGTGGCCTCCCAGTCCTTGACCAGGGTCTTCTGGGCCTGATGCTCATCGGTCATGGCCTCGGCCTGCTTGCTCTCGAGAATTTTGCCCTGCTCTGTAATTTCCTTGTCAATCTGTCCCTTGCGATTGAGCCACTGGGCCATAGCGGTAGCCTGTTTCAGTTGACCGTCGATAGTCTCCTGGTTGCGCCGCAATTCATCCATTTCATCGTTGATTTTGGCCTTTTGCCCCTCGTCCAGTGTAGTGATGTTTTCCATCTGGCCGCGCAGGATCTTGCACTTGTTCTCCTTCTCCTGGCAGACACTATAGATCTTTTTGCTCACCTGGGTATAGATCTGGGTACCGGTCATCTTCTCCAGCAGATTGGACTTCTCGTTCTCGTCGCTGTTGAGGAACTCGGCAAATTTACCCTGGGCGAGCACCACGGTTCGGAAAAACTCAATCATGTTCAACCCGGTAATTTTCGGAATTTCCTTTTCGAGTTCACCAACCTTGGTATAGCAATATGCCGGCACGACACCGTCGGCAGTCCTCAGGCAACGGCTGGGATCAATGATATTACCGTCCACCCTGCCGTGGGCTCGGTGCACCTCCCATGAGGCGATATAAGGGACACCGGCATTGTCCTCGAAGGTGAGTTTCACACTTGCCCGCACGCTGCCACGACGCATCAGCTGCTTGGGGTTATTAGTGGACAGTTCATCTGTTTTCTCGCTATCGGCGCGGGAATTCTCATAGTTGACGCCCTTGGCCGCTTTCATGCGCGGGGTACTGCCGTACAATGCCAGGCACAGGCAGTCGATGATGGTTGACTTGCCCGAGCCAGTCTTGCCGGTAATGAGAAACAGGTGCTCATCCTTGAGCGGGTTAGCGTTGAAGTCAATCACAGCATGCTCGATTGACGCGATGTTTTCTATGGTCAGCTGGTGCAGTTTCATTGTCTGTTTTCCTCCTCTACTAATTGTTGAACATACTTGAACATGGCTTTCTCCTCTTCGGTCATCCCCTGTCCGGTTTTGTCCTTGAAGAACTGGTCGGCGACCTCGATGGGTTGCTTGCGGTTAAACTCCTCAACGGTCATCTGCCTGGAAGCGGCGCCTGCGTGTTGCAACGCGGTCTTCTTGATTTCGCAGAAACGGCCCTGCTGCTCGTTCACGGCCTTGCCGGCACGCTCCTGGGCTCCGTGAGGCAAGTAGCGTTCGACGGCGACGTGGAGCCTGATGTAGGCATCCTTGATGTCACGTCGCGCCTTGAGCATGTCGAGGGCCTCTTCAAAGGGGACAGGATCACCGGCCGGAACAGTGTGCAGGGGCCTGATGTTTTTGATACTGAATTCCTTGACGACAGGCACCGAACCGTGACCATCGATCTCGACAAGGCTCACCGTGTGAGGGCACTGCTCGTCAAAGCTCACGGGAATCGGGGTGCCGCAGTAGCGGGCATGGCTGCTCAGATTCTGCGGGCGGTGGATGTGCCCCAGGGCGGCATAGTCATAGCCCTCACCCAGGACATCTATCTCAACACGCTCCATCGCTACGTTGAGGTCATAATCAGTAAAAACGCTGCTGCTCACCGCCAGGTGGGCCATCAGTACCACGGGCAGTTGGTCGGGATTCTGCTGGTCGACACGCTTGAGCAACGCATCAAAATAGGCGCGTTGCCGCTGGGCCCCATCCATCGTCCCAGCCTCAACAAGGGGGAAGCTGGTGGGGTGTGCATAGGGCACTGCGGCGATAAGTCCCTTGACCTGGCCCTCAACCTTGACGGGAATGATGTGACTGTCGAGGTCGGCAAGGCCATCGCTGCCACGGGCAAGGCCACCCAGGACGTTCACGCCAGCGACCTTCCACAACAGGCTCTCGCTCTGGAGTCTGGAGGCGCTATCGTGGTTACCGGCAATGACGACGATGGCCATCTCGGGGCAAGCCTCATGGATGTCGAGCATCCCCTTGACATACAGGGCCACGGCGGCACTCGAGGGCGCGGAGGTGTGGTAAATGTCGCCACTCACGAGCAGCGCATCGGGCTGGTGCTCGCGCACGAGGTCGGCCAGCTGGCGCAGGAAGTCACGCTGCTCCTCGCTGCGATCATAGTCATAGAAATTCTGGCCCAGGTGCCAGTCACTGGTGTGGATAAACTTAAACATGAACACTCACTGATTTAATCGGTTTAACAAATTTCATACTTATTTTCCTTCACGTTTTTTCTTAGCACAAATATAGGAAAAATGCCTGAATGAAGCAAATTTCCAGTGTTAATAGTTGTTAGAGGTATAGGAAAAATGGAGCAATGTGAATACTGGGAATTGTTGGGCTCTCTAATTGTGGGCGCTGCGGGTGGCGAGTTTCTTGCCGTTCTTGTCCCAGGTGTAGATCCAACTGCCCTTACGGCTGGTGAAGGTGTCACCGGTGGCTGCCAGCACCTCGCCCACCGTCGATTCAGAGAAGGTGTGCAGTTTTTTGCCTTTGGCCGTATAGGTATAGTACCAGCTGCCGTTCTTGATAATGTAGAACGTGTCACTGTAGGCCACCACCTGACCCTGGCTGGTGCTGATGGTGTTCACCTTCTTGCCGTTCTCGTCATAGACATAATGCCACGAGCGCGTCGTCTCGATATAACTGATCTTCTGGGCCTGCATGGCCATGAAAGCCATAAGCATGGTGAGGATAATAAGAATTCGTTTCATCATGTATCGGTTTATTTAATGATTTTCATGAGTTTACTGTCGGGCGTGTGGGGCAACAGCTGTTTCAGGTGACCGAGGATGCGTTGGAGCGATTCCTCGGGCGTGCGGTCACACTGGCATGCCTCCTTGCCGAGCAACTGCTCGGGCGTGGTGAGCAATGACCAGCCCCAGCCGTACTCCTGATTATGCTTGTCGCGGGGATAGACAAAGTCCTCGGTAATGATGCGGCATGCCATCTGCAGGCGCGTCACGTAACCGTCAAAGCGGCTGCGCATCTTAGGCATGGTGAAGCCGCACAGGCGGCGCAGGTCGCGCGTGATGAGGCTGCCGTGTTCGCTCAAGGTCAACACGATGGCTTCATCGATGGAGCCCGGTGCGGGAGCAGGGCAGGCGCTACGGCGATAGTTGCAGAAGTCGGGCCACCAGTCCATGCTGATATACCCCGCCTTCTTGTTGAAGAACTTGCCGTACACGCAATTGCCCTCGGTGACAATGGGGCCCTTCCACTTCCACATGGGCCAGTCCCAGCCGCCGTCGCTATACACCACATAGCGGCAGTCGTCATCTACCACCTCCTCGGCCGAAAAGCCCGGGATGCCGCTGTACAGCAACGGCAGGAAGCCCACCTCCTGAATCAGGTCCACCATCTCGGTCGCGCTGTGTATTGTACCTCGTTTAATCATGCTGCCTTGGTTTTCAATGCACGTCGATGCCGTCAAACACGAAGTCGGCAATGACGCAATCGTCATATTTCTTGCCGGGATATACTTCCCTGATTTCAAACTTCAGTGTCCACTTCGGGGCATTCTCGGCTTGGGGGCCGTAGCCCAAAGTATCCACGTCAAAAAACTGCAAGGAACGGCTGTCCTCCAGTTCCAGCAGCCTGTAGGGCTTGTCATTATAGTACATCAGCAATGATTTCACCCTTGAATTGTCGCGCCATGCCTTCTCGGTCTTGACGTGACCGTTCAAGATGGCAACTGACGTGATGCGGGGACAATTGCCGGCAAACGTAAACGTCAGATACTGTCCCACACCGTTGCCGTTGGTGGCCCACACGCTCTCGTGGTCAAAGTCGTGGGCATTCTCGGCTCCGTAGGTGAAACCTCCCTGCGGACGAAGGCAGCCCGAAGCCGTCAGCGTGTCCACATAGCCGCCGCAATACCAACTGCAACCCTGAAAATACAATGAGGAAAAAACAGGTATACTGTAAAAACTCTCGTCATCAATTTTTCCCTGGTCTGCAAGTTCACCTAGCCGGTTGTAATCCTCCAGGGTGATGTCAGGCATGGTATCAACTGCTATCGGTTGAATCCTCTGGACATCAGCCGTCAATTGGACAGCCTGTGAGGTATGCCCTCGCTGGCTTGCCATCTGGAACGACACCAATGCAGCGGCAAGCAATATCAAAGTCAAAATCTTTTTCATCATTGGGCATTCAATTAAGTTTCTGTTCAGCAATACTTAGTCACCCGCAAAGTTATCCATAAAAGAGCATCAAACAAAATAATTTGCTTGTCATTTCAGGATTTGGTCAAGCATGGGGTAGATGTCCTGCTCTTGCTCGTAGGGGTGGATGTGGAAGTAGGGGTTGCCCGTGAGCATCGCCGACAGCTGAGTCTTGCTCCGGTCGTAGAAAATGTGGCAGGGGATGCCGTGGGCCTCGGCATAGGCCAGTTCGTAGCCAACGCCAAGCGACGGGCAGGTGCATTCGCCGATGAGCACATCGCTCTCGCGCAACCAGGTCGTGTCCTGGTCATAGATGCGCGCGTCCTTTTCCCTGCCCTGCTCCGTCAGGCTCAGGTTACTCTTCCCCACGTGCTCGGTGAGCACCACATGATTGCGCTGCATGTATTCAATCATGCGCCGGTACAACTCGGCGTCCACACGTCCGCCACGAATCGATCCCGCAAAATAAATCTTCTTCGCCATAATCGTAATTCATTATATCACCCCACAAAAATAATCAAATATACCCAACTCCGCAACTTTTTTCATCAGTATTGTTTTACACCCTAATGTCCATCAATGCCCATGAATGTTCATGAATATCATTTATGGCCCATTCATGGTTATTCCTGGTCATTCATGTTATAAAATGAAACGACCGATTAAGGGCATTAAAAATGGGCTGAGGCGCTTTGCCCCAGCCCGATTCATTCCATGATTATGAATCTCGAAAAGTGTAATCAGTGTCACCGAGCAGACAAAAGTTCTGCCCACATAGTGAGGGAATCGTGTGTTTACAGGCGGATGAGAGCGACACCGGCTAGCATCAGAAGAATACCGATGACCTGGGGCCAGGTGATGTGCTTGCGCGGAGCCCCGAGCCAACCATAGTGTTCCATCAATTGGCTCAAGGCGAGTTGGCCGACAAGCAGGGCCATCATGAACACGCCGACGCCGACATGGGCGACAAGCCAAGCGTTGCCGAAGACAATGATGGCGCCACACAAGCCGCCCGTCCACATCCACCACGGATACTCACGCGAGAAGGCCTTACCAATCAAGCGCACGCTTCCGTTGAGGGTGCAAAAAAGCAACAGCACCATCGTGGCAACAAAGAAGGCGACAGTCGTTGCCTGCATGGGATTACCGCCGTGGGCAACCACGACTCCCGACAACTGGGCATACACACCGGTAATGCTAGCCGACAAACAGCCCGAAACAACGGCGCACAGCTGCCAGAAGAGCTGTCGTGTTCCCTTGCCAGCACCGCCCCCCTGCCGTGCCTTGAGCCTGGGCAGCACGACAACGAGCGTTACTCCCACGATGAGCAGCAAGGAGCCGATGATGCGCTTAGCATCAAGTGGTATCACTTTGGCGCCGAACCACCCGAAGTTGTCAATCAATAGGCTGAAAATCAACTGGCTGAACATCGGGATAATGACAGCCTGCAGAGGACCGATTTCCTTGAACAGATGGATGGAGATGGTGATTGTCACTACAGCGACCAGTCCGGCAAACCAGCTCCACCAGGATGCGTCAGCCAGCATTTCGCCCGTTGGAACGATGGGGCTGCCTGACAATAACGACACCAGCAACAAGGCCAGCGTTGAAACCGAGAAAGAGACGAGCGTTGAAACGTAGGCAGGACCCACGACCTGACGCAAACGGGAATTGGCAGCGATCTGGAAAGGTACCAGCAGACCGATCGCCAAGGTTATCAGTAAGTAAAACATGTGTTCTTTCTTATCAATTAGTCCACAAGACTACCTATACTTCGCAATCGTAGTGAATCATGTGGTTATTTCTCATACATTTCAAGGGGTTGGCCATCAGGGTCATCAAAGAAGACGTAGCGTTTGCCTGTCATCCCGTCAGTCCTGATGTCCTCGTGGGCGACTCCCATGCGGTCCAGTTCAGCGACCTGGGCTTCTATGTCATCGACCTCAAATGCCAGATGACGCAAACCTGCGGCCTCGGGGTAGGACAGGCGCTGCGGCGGTGTGGGGAACGAGAACAATTCAATGACATAGTCACCGTTCAGGGACAACTTGGTCAGGTAGGACTGTTGTTCCTCGCGCCAATGTTCGGCCATGACCTGGCAACCGATCACACGGGTATAGAAATCGATGCTCCGCCGGTAATCGGAGCAAATCAGTGCAATATGATGTACTTTGTTAAGATGTAGCATAATTCAATTGTTTTAATAAAGTTCTTAAAATATCAAGGGTTGGCTCTGGATGGTACGTCCCAGTATGCCAACGAGTTGCCTCAACTCTCCGATTTGCTCACGACGGATATTATCGTTGACAGCATAGCCCTTGACAAGGTAGTCCTTCAATATCTTCCTTGCCCAGATACGGAAAGCCGTGCCGCGCTTGCTCTTCACGCGATAACCGACAGAGATGATGACATCAAGGTTGTAAATGGGCACAGGCTTTTTAACTCCAATAACGTGTATTTTTTGCACGTTATTCTCCCTTTCAAGCTCTCCTTCTTTAAAAACATTTATTACATGACGACGAATGTTGGACTCTTCTTTTTCAAAAAGAATTGCCATCTGATTTGTCGTCAACCATACAGTGTCTTTCTCCAGGCGGACATCAATCTGCGTCTGCCCGTCCTCACTCTGATATATGATGATTTTATTCTCTTCCACTTAAGTTCTAGATGTTTATGCAATTTCCTCCAACGCACCCGTCACCGAATCGATAATGAAGCCACGCACGGTGATGTCGCGGGGCATCAACGGATGCGTCTTGATGGTCTCGACAGTCTTGCGGACCGATTCGGGCGTGTCCTTAAAACCTTCCAGCCAATGGTCAAGGTCAATGCCGCACATGCGGATGGTGTTGAGCGTCTCGTCGGTTACCCCGCGCTGAATCATCTCCTCACGGAAGTGGCCGTAGCTCATGTGGCAAGCGCCGCAGTTGGAGTGTGCCACCACCATAACCTCCTCCACACCCAGTTCATAGACGGCAACCACCAGGCTACGCATCGCCGAGTCGAAGGGCGAGATCACCAGTCCTCCGGCATTTTTGATAATCTTGGCATCGCCGTTCTTGAGCCCGAGAGCGGCAGGCAGTAACTCGGTCAAGCGCGTGTCCATGCAGGACAGTACCGCCAGCTTCTTGTCGGGATATTTATCGGTCACATACTTCTCGTAGCCCTTGCTGGCCACAAACTCCTTGTTATATTCAATAATTTGATCAATCATGATTTCTTCTTTTTCTTGGGTTTTGGTTCTGGTAATGCATTACACGTCGCTTTGACAAGGCCTGAGAGGTAATCACGGTCATCCATGTCGGCAATCAGGAAATAATCCTTCGCGCCGTCATATGGCGGCTGCAATTCCACGGTGCGCAGCAAGGGCCGCACGTCATCGGTGGTCTTGAGGTAAAAACAGTCGTCACAGATGAGCCCGATGATTTTGCCGTCACAATAGACGCCGTAGTCGCCGAACATCTTCTTGACGAAGATTTCTCCCGCCCCGCCACACTGGTCGGCAATGTACTGCACAAGATCCGGATTACTTGCCATGGCCTTCTGCAACTTGTTATTCTTCTCTCACGGCCTTGGGGGTCCAGTTCTGGAAAAAGCGCAGGACCTTCTCCTTGTTGTAACCCTTGCCCTCCTCGAGAAAGCTTGAGTCCTGGATGTGGATGATGTTGCCCTGGTCGTCAAGGACGACAAACACGGGGAAGCCGAAGCGCCCGGCATTGTTGAGCCTCTTCATCAACGCCTTGCCCACCTCGCCGGCCTTGCGGGGATGGTAATTCACGTGAATGTACACAAAGTTTTGCTCAATGAGGCTGTTGATGGTACTGTCGTTGGTGATGAAATCGGCAAAGCGCAAGCACCACGGGCACCAATTGCCGCCCACCTGGCAGATGACGAATTTGCCTTCGGTCTGGGCTTGGAGAATGGCCTTATCAATCTGCTCCAGCGGATTGATTTCCTCATTATACACCTTCTTGGGAGCAGGCTGCTCCTGGGCATTGGCCGCCAGGGACAACAATGCGACGGCAAGCACTAATAATATCTTCTTCATAAATCTAAAACTATGTTGTTTCTCTAATCACTAATCTCTAATCATTCACCATGCAATCTTGAAATGAATTTCTCTCGGTCAACGATAAAACGCAGGTGCGTTCCCTTGCCCAACAGCGTTTCACCGCAATGGGTTTCAATCTTGAACTCGATTTTCTTGCCCTCCACCTTGGTAACCGTAGCGGTCGCCGTGACTATGTCACCCAGCTTGCTGGGCTTAAGGTGGGACGAGGTGATGTGGCCGCCAACGGTGGTGCTGCCCTCGGGCAGATGGTCGGCAACGGCAAGCATGGCAGCATTCTCCATGAGCGCCATCATCGATGGCGTGGCCAGCACGGGCATGTCACCCGAGCCCATCGCGATTGCAGTGACGGCTTCACTGACCGTCAACTCGCTGGTATGTGTCAATCCTTCTTGTAACATATCTATTAATTACTATTTATTGTTGATAATCAAGCTGCTGGTCCATCCAGGCCAGGCGCTGCATGAGCCATTGCTTGATATAAGCTATCTCGTCATCATAATCAGCAGCGACATAATGGTTGGGCCACACCTTCACGCCCCAGCGCGGCCAGGCCTGGCTGTTGCGATGTTCGGCGCCATGCGAGGTGAGCACGGCTGCCAGCGAATCCACAGTCGCCATCACGCGCTCGGTACTCAGGTTGGAATTGCGATACTCTGCCCACCGCGCCTTGAGCTGAGCCGTATAGTCCGCATCGCTGTTGAGCCTGTACCACCAGAATGGCACCAAGTAGATTTCCTGCTGCTGATACAGCAAGTCATTGTTCTGATATACCCAGGTGTCGCTACGCCATCCGTCCCGGTGGTCGGCGTTACCGTAGGCGAGATCCGTGTCCCATATTGTCATCTTGAAGCGCGGATCCACACTGTCACGCCGCTTGTAGAACTTGCCGCTCAAGCGATAGCCGTCCACATTGTGGCTGACTTCCATCATCAACTGGTAGTCGATGAACGACATCACATCGATGTGCCGGCGATAATCGCCACGGGCCAAGGCGGCCTCCATCGCGTCGATGCGACGGTTGATGTAGCTGAGCTGTCCACGGCTAAGGTCATCACGGTCGGGCGACTTGTACTGGAACAAGATGCGCCGATCGACATAGGGCTTACCGGTCAGGTCCACAGGAGGAAACTTTGACGTATAGGTCACATCGTCGTCGCAGTCCACCTCCATCAGGTAGTCGCCGGTGAGGGCATCGCCCGATTCGCCGGGGCTTCGCAAGTCAAGGCGGTGTGTACCCTTGGAGACCACCTCGGCAAGGACATACACGCCATAGTAGATGCCATCGATAAAGAGCTCGCAATGGCGCCCCTGCGGCACATATTCCATCCACGGCCTCGCCAGTTCAAAGGTCAGCAAGTCACGAATCATGCTCTTGTCGGCATAGGGGGCGAGCAAGGCCCAGTTGTTGTCCTTGCCCATGCACAGCAGCGAGACCTTACGCTTCTTGCCTCCCTTGCGCAAGCGCTCCTCAAGGGTGCGGAAAGAATAAGGCTTCTTGGGACTGTTGTTATAGGTGGAATTACCACGATGCCTCAGGGCAATATACCCATCATAGTCAATGTGCTGGCCCGGATGGGCAAGGGTATCGGCATAATTGAGGCGGCCCTCACCGTTATAGATGATTTTCATGCGTCCCTCGATGCGCTTGTCGCGCATGATGGAGTCACCGCCCACCTCAATCCAGACGATGGGCAGGTTGGTCGAGTCCAGTTTCACGCCGATGTCATCGGGCGGAAAATTGGCCACAACAGGCTTGTCACATGCCCACAGGACAAGCGACATCACCATCAACAATATTGGCCGCAGCAGCAATTTCATCGTCATGACATAGATATTACACCGCAAAATTACAAAAAAACACGTAAAAATCAAAAGTTGGTAAAATGTGAACAAAAAGTTGCATATTACAATTTTTTATGGTAATTTTGCCGCAACAACCGAAAACACATCTTATCAATCAACAACAATGGACTCACAAAAGAATGCCGAAATCATCGCCCGCATCAAGTACCTGATGAAAGAAATGGGCGTGCGACAGGTGCAGTTTGCACAACGCATCGGGGTAGACTCCTCCAACCTGTCGAAGTATCTCAATGCCCACATGCCCCTGAGCGACTCGTTTCTCAACCGCCTGGTCGTGAACCTGGGCGTTTCCAAAGAATGGCTCCTTGACGGTACCGACCTGCCCTTCGGCAAGGCGGTGGTCAAAATTGACAGCGGCACAGCACCAGGCAAGGCCGCCGAGGCGGGCACACCGGTCTATGATGTAGACGCCACTGCCGGCACCGCATCGGGGCGCAACGAACTGTTTGCCAGCGAGAACATCGTCGGGTGGGTGAATCTGCCCAACGTGAGCCCGCATTGCCGCATCGTCCGCGTGAGCGGCGACTCGATGGCTCCGGTTATCATGGACGGTGACTTTGTCGCTGTGCGCGAGGTAACCAATCCCAACCAGATTTACTGGGGGCAGATTTATATCATCCAGCTGGATGACTTCAGGCTGGTAAAATACCTGCGCCGCCATTCCGACCCCAATATGGTGGTGCTTCGCAGCGAGAATCCGAACTATGACGACATCGACATCCGGCGCACCGACATCCATAGCCTGCTGCTCGTGCAGCACGTCCTGCATCTGAATACTAGGCTTTAGGTCTTAGGCTTTAGGTCTTTTTAAAGAACAAATAACTGAAGAAATGAACATCTATTATCATACCCTTCCTAACGGCCTGCGCATGGTCCACGTCATGACGACGAACCAAGTGGCATGGTGCGGCCTCGCCATCAATGCGGGCAGCCGCGACGAACAGGAAGGCCATCACGGACTTGCCCACTTCGTGGAGCACACCATCTTCAAGGGCACTGAACACCGCCGGGCTTGGCACATCCTCAATCGCATGGAGCGCGTCGGCGGCGAACTGAATGCCTATACCACCAAGGAGGGCACCATGGTCTACTCGGTGTTCCCCCACCAGCATCTGGTCCGCGCCATCGACCTGCTCGCCGACCTCGTGCAGTGGTCAGTATTCCCTCAAGAGGAGCTTGACCGCGAACGCGACGTGGTGCTCGAGGAGGCGGCCAGCTATCGCGACACGCCGAGCGATGCAGTCTATGACGACTTCGAGGACTTGCTGCTTGCCGGCAGCGAATTGGGGCACAACATCCTGGGCAAGAAGGAGGACGTCGAACGACTCACCCGCGAGGACTGCCTGCGCTACCTCAAGGCGCTCTATGTCCCCACCAATATGGTATTCTTCTCGCTGGGGCCTCAGCAGCCCGACCGAGTCTTCAAGACAGCCGATAAATGCTTCGGTGGGATGAGCCACGTGATGGCTCCGCGCCACCGCATCACACCGCCCGAGGTGGCCCCCTTCAAGCGCGAGATACAGATCGGCACACACCAGGCACACACTGTCGTCGGCGCCCGAGTGCCCGAGGCGGGCCATCCGCTGCGCTATGCCCTGATGCTGCTCAACAACATCCTGGGAGGGCCCGGCATGAACTCCCTGCTCAACGTGGAGCTGCGCGAGCGGCGAGGCTATGTCTATACCGTCGAGTCCACGCTCACGATGCTGAGCGACTGCGGCTGGATAGAAATCTACCTGGGCTGTGATCCCGACGATGTGCGCTCCAGCCTACGCGTCATCGAGCGCATCACGGGACGGCTCAGCCAGGAGCTCCTGCCCGAACGGCGTCTGGAGGCCTACAAGAAGCAGTACTGCGGGCAGCTGGTGGTGGCAGCCGACAGCACCGAGTTCCTCGCCATGCGCACCGGTCGCGGCCTGCTATACCACGGCAGAGTGGCACCCATCGAGCAGACCATCGCCAGCATCAACGACGTCACCCCTGACGACATCGCCCGTGCGGCAGCCTTCCTGAGCGCTGACCGTCTGTCATCACTCACGTTCAGATAAATGTGTTTTTATGATGATTTTTTGTTGATTTGACAAATAATAACTACTTTCGTGCGATATTATATTTTTGACTAATGAAGAAGATTTCAATACTCATACCCTGCTATAACGAGGAACAGTCACTGCCGCTGCTTTACCCTGAACTGGTCAAACTCATGGACAGCATGCCGACCTATGAGTGGGAGCTCATGTTTGTCAACGACGGCAGTCGTGACGGCACGCTCCAGAAACTCAAGGAACTGCGCCAGCAGGACGCGCGTGTCAACTATGTGGACCTGTCACGTAACTTCGGTAAGGAGAATGCCATGCTGGCCGGCTTTGACTATGTGACCGGCGACTGCATGGTCATCATCGACGCCGACCTGCAGCATCCGCCCACGCTCATCCCCGAGATGATCAAGGGGTGGGAGCAGGGCTATGATGACGTGTATGCCAAGCGCAAGACGCGCGGCAAGGAGAGCTG
>JAEEGL013922953.1_pt1 | contig 20324 bp, 16 predicted proteins | sample 9134231 | NCBI WGS metagenome assembly JAEEGL01 (sample SAMN16246548, study PRJNA631951) | gut metagenome | biome: gut microbiome; feature: rumen; material: fiber-attached | host: Bos | place: Iran: Karaj | collected 2018-10 | reverse complement strand
TTCCTCTGATCACCGGTCTGATCCTGGGGCCCACCGGCGTCGTGGGTCTGCTGGGCGGCGTGTCCGTCACCGGCTTCGCCATGGCCGTGTTCATGTCCAACGCCGGCGGCGCCTGGGACAACGCCAAGAAGTACATTGAGGGCGGCAATCACGGCGGCAAGGGCTCCGATCAGCACAAGGCGGCCGTCGTGGGCGACACCGTGGGCGATCCCTTCAAGGACACCTCCGGTCCCTCTCTGAACATCCTCATCAAGCTGTGCTCCACCGTGTCCATCGTGTTCTCCGGACTGATCATCGCGGTGCACCTGCTCTGATTTTATTCCCCAAAACTTTAACGGAGCCTCCTTCGGGAGGCTCCGCTTTTATATAAAAAACTTGAAGTATTATGCTCTCTGTGCTATGGTAGAGGCGATCAAATCCGGGAGGTATTCCACCCGATGGACAGGAAAACCGCTTACTATCGCAGGCCCGGCTTTTTTTCCTACACGCTGGCAAGAGTCCTCTCCTTTATCGTCTCCGCCTTTGTTTTCCGCCGAAGGTTTATCAGAAACGAGCTGAAGGGTGTCAAGGGCCCCTGTGTGGTCATCGCCAACCACGAGGCTGCCCTGGACTTCGTCAACCTCATCGGCGCCTCACCGCGGCGGATGACCTTTGTCATCAGCAACTCCTTCTACAGCTCCCTCCCCGTCAAGGGGATCATGGACAAAATGGGCGTGATCCCCAAACAGCAGTTCCAGACCACGGCCACCGACATGAAAAAGATGAAAGCCGTGGTGGACAGCGGGGAGATCCTTGTGATCTATCCCGCCGGTCTCATGTGCGAGGACGGGCTCTCCACACCCATCCCCGCTGCCACCTGGAAATTCCTCAAGTGGCTGAAGGCGGACGTGTATATGGCCCGCACGAAGGGCAGCTATTTCGTCATGCCCAAGTGGACGAAGGGCTTCCGGCCCGGACGGACGTACATGGACGTGTACAAGCTCTTTGACAAGGAGGAGCTCGCATCCATGGATCCGGCCCGGATCAAAGATAGAGCGGAAGCTGCGCTGCTCTTCGACGCGTACCGGGAGCAGGAGGAGCTGAAGATCTCCTATTCCCACAACGACGATATCCGCGGTCTGGAAAACGTGCTGTATCTCTGCCCCCGCTGCCGCCGGGAATTCACCATGGAGATAAAGGACGGCGGCTCCATCCGGTGCAGGGAATGCGGATATGAGGAGACCGCAGACTCTCTGGGCTTTTTCCACGCGGCGGAGGGCTCCGCGCCGGAGTTGCGCTATGTCAGCGACTGGAGCAGGCTGGAGCAGCAGAGCGTCCGGGAGATGCTGGAGAAAGATCCGGATCAAAGCCTGTCCTCGCCAACAGCCATCCACATGATCGATCCCACCCGCAACAAATTCACGGAAGTCGGCCGCGGACAGGTGACGCTGAGCCGCGCCGGATTTCTGCTGGAGGGTCAGATCCGCGGGAAGAGCGTTTCTCTCTTTATCTCAACGGCTAATATCCCCACTCTTCCCTTCAGCCCCGGAAAGCGGATCGAGCTGCAGGACGGTCCCACGATCTACCGCTGCGTGCTGGACGACGGGAAGCTCGCCATCAAATTCATCCATATGCTGAAAGCCTTTTACGAACTCAACGCAACAGAAAACCTCCGATGATCAATCATCGGAGGTTTTCTATCGTCTCGGCCACGTCTTCAAACTGCGGGCCGTGGGACGCTTTTACCAGGACCACGTCTCCCGGGCGGATCAGCTTCGGCAGGGCGGCCAGCAGACTGGGCCGGTCCGGGAAATGCCGGGAAATGCCGCCGGCCCCTTCGGCAAAGAAGGCCGCCTCGTCCCCCTGGGTGAGCAGGAGCTCCACGCCCTTTTCCGCGGCGTACCGGCCGATCTCCCGGTGGAGAGAGCGTGAGTTCTCCCCCATCTCCCGCATGTCACCCAACACGCACACCTTCCGGCCCGACAGGCGCATCATGGAGTCGATGGCCGCCCGGTTGGAGGTGGGATTGGCGTTATAGCAGTCGTCGATGAGCGTGCAGTAAGGCGTGCGCACCACCCGGGAGCGGTGACCCACGGTCTTGTAGCTCAGCAGCCCTCGGGCGATCTCATCGTCCCTGAGACCCAGCTCCATGCCCACCGCAGCCGCAGCCAGCACGGAGTAGACTATATAATCCCCGTAGGCGGGCACCCGGACGGGGAACGACCGTTCCCCGCTGACGATCCGGCACCGCAACTCGGCGCCGTCCTCCGAACGCAGGTCCTCCGCCCGGACCTGACAGTTCTCACCCAGACCGAACAGAACGGTCCTGCGGCCGAAATCAGCGGCTCTCAGCAGCTCATCGTCCCCGTTGGCAAAGACGACGGCGTCCTCACGCATACCCAGAAGGATCTCCGATTTTGCCTTCAGCACGCCCTCCCGGCTGTGGAGCGCCTCCAGATGGGCGTCGCCGATGTTGGTGAACACCGCCATATCCGGCTCCACCACCTCCGTGAGCCTGGTCATCTCCCCGAAGAGGGAGATCCCCATCTCGATCACAGCCGCGTCGTAGACCGGCTCCAGAGCCATAAGGGTAGCGGGCATGCCGATCTGGCCGTTCAGACTCCCGGGGGTCTTGAATGTCCTTCGGGCGGCGGAGAGGCAGGAGGCGATCATCTCCTTGGCCGTGGTCTTTCCCACGCTGCCTGAGACTCCGATAAAGGGAAAGGCGCATCTCTCCCGGTTGGCACGGGCGATCTGCCGCATGGCGGGCAGCACCTCCGGGACCACGATCCGAGGCTCCCCTTCCGCACCCTGCTCCTGACACAAAACGGCAAGGGCGCCCTTGGAAAGCACGTCGGGAATGTATTTGTGGCCGTCTGTCCGCTCACCCCTGAGGGCGAGAAAAAGACTGCCCTCCCCGGCCTGTCGGCTGTCGGTGACGATATTCACCGGGGTCTTATCCAGAAGAGCCTCGCTTCCCTGCCAGCGTCCGCCGCAGGCGAGGATCATTTCATTTATTGTCATTTTTGTTACTTCCTGTATTTTTTCATGGATACTTCAATGATCTTCTCGCACAGGGAGCCGTAGTCCATGCCCTCGGCCTCCGCCATCTGGGGGATCAGGCTGGTGGGCGTCATGCCGGGAAGGGTGTTGGCCTCCATACAGTAGACGGTCCCGTCGCTCTCGTCCAGCAGGAAGTCCGCCCGGCCGTACGCCTCCAGATGGAGGGCCTCGTACACCCGCTCCGCCAGGCGCTGGACCTTATCGGTCACCTCCGCCGAAAGGGGCGCCGGACAGATCTCCTCCGTCAGACCGGCCTGGTACTTGTTTTTATAGTCGTAAAAGCCGGTCTTGGGGATGATCTCGATCACCGGCATGGCCCTGCCGTCCATGATGCCGACGGTGAGCTCCCGGGCCTTGATGTATTTCTCCACGAGCACAGCCTCATCGCAGGCAAAGGCCTCCCGCAGAGCGGGCTGCAGATCCTTCTCCTCCCGGACGATGCTGGTCCCCACGGAGGACCCGCCGGAGCAGGGCTTCACCACGCAGGGCAGTGGGAGATCATCCGGGACCTCAATGCCGCGGCGCAGCGTGATGCCCGGCGGCACCGGGATCCCGGCCTTTTCCATCATGATCTTGCTCAATTCCTTATCCATGGCCAAGGCGCTGCCCAGATAGCCGCTGCCGGTGTACGGCACGCCGTACAGGTCCAGGCACGCCTGGAGCTTGCCGTTCTCCCCTTCCGCGCCGTGGAGCGCCAGGAACGTCACGTCCGCCGCCCGGCAGATCTCGATGACGCCGGGGCCGAGAATACTCTCTCCGCCCCTCCGGCGGCGCACCGCCTCCAGATCCGGCTCCGTCTCCCGGACGCGGTAATCCTCTTCCGGCTGGACAGTGGTGAATGCGGCGCGGGGATCCTTGATTGCGTTTTCATCCCCCAGGAAAAGATCCACCAGCGCCACGTGATGCCCGCGCTGCCGCAGGGCTCTTGCGGCGCAGGTGCCCGTGCTGATGGAGACGTCCCGTTCCCGGCTGAGACCGCCGCAGATGACGGCAATATACATTTATGCTACTCCTCCTGTCCCGTGAGGTGGACTGTTTTTATACATTATAACGCCATATATGTAAAAAGGAAATGCATATTTTGCTTTTCACTGCGCAAATCATGCCCCGGCTTCCCCGAACGATCATGCTGCAAGTCAAACATATTTCAGAAAAGCATTGCCATTTTTCTTCTCCGTTGGTATAATAACCCGGTCAAAGAGAAAGGTCGGTATTGCGTTCATGTCATACATCGTTCTGGACCTGGAGTGGAACCAGGCCATGAGTTCCCACGCTTCCATATACAACCATCTCCCCATCCATCTCAGCGGCGAGATCATCCAGATCGGCGCCGTGAAGCTGGACGAGGATTTCTGCCCCGCGGAGGAGTTCCAGTCCGACGTAAAGCCCGTTTATTTCCGCAGCATGCACTATAAGGTCAAAAAGCTCACCGGCATCGACAAGGAGCGGCTGAGCCGCAGCGACACCTTCCCGGTGGTGTTCGAGCGTTTCCGGGAGTGGTGCGGCGAGGACGCCGTCTTTATCACCTGGGGCTACGACGACCGACGGATCATGGAGCAGAACATCATCATCCACGATCTCGACTGGGACTGGATCGAGGACTGGATCAATCTGCAGCTGATTTATAATATTCAGACCGACGGGGATAAAAACCAGAAATCCCTGGCCACCGCCATGGAGCACTTCGCCATCGAGCAGACCCGGGTCGCCCACGACGCCCTGGGCGACGCCTACAACACCGCCCTCGTCTGTTCCCGGCTGGACTTTCTCAAGGGACTTGAGCAGTACGACAACGCGGCCACCCTGCTGGCCACCCGCATCCCGGCGGCCAAGCCCACCGGCGAGGATTTCAACGCCGTGGAGCACCGGGCCTTTTCCGGCTACGCCGCCCGGTCCGAGGCGTTTCTTGATCCGGAGGTCTCCAGCGTCGCCTGTCCGGAGTGCGGCAAGCCGTTGGAGCTGACCCGATGGGTCAACCAGGGGGACCGGCGGTATATGAACCTGGGCACCTGCGAGGGACACGGGAAATACCTGATCCGGCTGAAATTCCGGAAGGCGGACAACGAGATCTGGTCTGTGAACCGGATCGTTTACAACGCCGACGAGGAGATGGAAAAGTCCTACCGGGAAAAGGCCGCCCAAAGCCGCCGCCGGGGACACAGCCGCCGCAGGAAACGGCGTCCGCAGACCAATCCATGATATGCTTACTGCCTCCGGGATCGACCGGAGGCAGTTTTTTACGGGAGAGACTGCTGCTTCTGCCAGGCGTCCATCACCGTCTTGTGGGGCAGGAGCTTTACAAGCGCGCCCTGGCCCCGGTCGATAAAGCCGTACCGGCTCACGTCCTTCCCCTTTTTCGCGTCCCGCCAGGCTCTCGCCACGATGTCCTTCGGATCGTACATGGCGATATATTTCTTCACCACCGGCGGTTTTTCGTCGTTCACCGCCCGGTCGAAAAACTCCGTCTTCGTCCAGAAAGGACACACCGCCATCACCCGGATCCCCCGGGAACGCAGCTCCCGGTCCAGCGCGCGGCTGTAATAGAGGACCAGCGCCTTCGTGGCCGCGTAGACGTTGATATACGGGATCGGCTGATACGCCGCCACGGAGGCGATGTTGATGATCCGACTCCCCTCGGGCATGAAGGGCACCGTCAGCTGACAGAGGGCCATCACGGCCTTGCAGTTCAGATCCACCATGTTCAGATTGGTCTCCAGCGGGCTCTCCATCACGGCGTCGAACTTGCCAAAGCCGCTGGCGTTCACCAGAAGGCCCACCTGCGCCTCCCCATCCCGGAGCATGGCGGCGTAACGGTCATAGGAGGCCGGGTCCGTGAGATCCATAGGGATGGCGCGGACCGGGAACGGCGCGGTTTTCTTCAGCTCCTCCAGCCTCTCCTCCCGCCGGGCGATGGCCCAGATCTCGTCAAAGGCGCCGAATTCGTTCACCGTCTCCGCGAAGCGCCTGCCCATGCCGCTGGAGGCGCCGGTGATCACTGCGATCTTTTTCATGCTTCTCCTCTCTTCCAAAACGTCCCGGCGGACATGGTGTCGGCCGGGACGCTTGTTTTATTCTCAGTATTCCCAGGGCGGCTTCTCTTCGGGATCAGCCGGCGGCTCCTCTTCCGGGAGAGCCGTCAGGCGCAGATAGTATGCCGTCTCCGTCAAAGTGATATACGGCTTCACAAAAATGGAGGCCACCGGGATCACGGACAGAAGGATCCACCCGAAAAAGCTGAGCTCCAGAACGAACAACTCCCACTTGTGGCCCTTCATCATCGTCCGGCTCTCCCGCATGCAGCGTACCGGAGACCAGTCGGGATGGTCGCACTGGAGCCGCTCCGACATGGAATATCCGTAGGCAGCGATGATTCCGGGAACGATCAGCAGGAGGCTGAGCAGTGTGACGATGATCCGGGTCAGGAACCAGAGAAGGATCACCTTGTACGTATACTCAAAGCCGCTGAGAAGGTCGCCGAAGGCCGTGCGCTCTTCCCGGCAGGCGTTGAGGCAGTACTTCGCGTATCCGAAGGCCAGGTAAACGGACAGCACGTCAAAGGCAAACTGGAGCAGCCCCGAGGCCACTGTGACGTTCCCCCAGTCGAAGCCGAAGACATTGGCGTAATCCATGGCTTCCAGGGCGTCCAGATCCACGTAGAAGGGCTGACCGCCGATCCGCCGGGTGATCCAGGTGACGATCCATCCGTAGGCCAGCACCGCGATAGTGACCAGGCAGGGGTTGGGCCGCGACGTCTGGATCAGCGTCATCGCCCGTCTTTTCAGCTCGATCCGATCCATGGACATCCGTTCAGCTCCCCAGAAGGTGCTCGCCGATCCGGTACACGTCGCCGGCGCCTACTGTGAGGATGATGTCCCCGTGAGAGGCCACCGCGCGAAGAGCCTTCTCCAGCTCTCCGTTATCGGCGAAAAAGACGGCGTTGGAGAGGCGTTTGGCCAGGTCCGCCGAGGAGACGCCGGTGGTGTTGCTCTCCCGGGCGGCGTAGATCTCCGCCAGATAGCAGAAATCCGGGCGCTTGAGCTGCTCGAGGAAATCATCGAACAGCGCCAGGGTGCGGGTATACGTGTGGGGCTGGAACACCAGGATCGTACGTCTGTATCCCAGGGTCTCCACGGCGTCCAGCAGGGCCTTCAGCTCTGCGGGATGATGGGCATAGTCGTCGTAGACGTCCGCGCCGTTGTATTTTCCCTTGAATTCAAACCGGCGGTTGGCTCCGCCGAATTCCAAAAGGCCGTATCGGATGGATTTCGGATCGCATCCCAGGCAGATCGCCGCCGCGGAGGCGGCCAGAGCGTTTTTGATATTGTGCACCCCGGGGACGTGAAGAGTCACGCGCGTGTACACGTCGTTGCAGTACATGACGTCAAATTCCGTCTCTCTGCCCCTGTAGACGATATTGGCGGCGTAAACGTCCGCGCCCTTGTTCAGGCCGAAGGTGAAAAGATCCCGGCCCAGGGGACGGAGGGCGTCCATGGTGTTCTCGTCCTCCGCGTTGGCGATGATGTGTCCGCCCGGAGGCACCAGGGAGGCGAATTTGCGGAAGGACGCCTTGATATCCTCCAGATCCTTGAAGAAGTCCAGATGGTCCTCTTCTATGTTCAGGATCACCGCGATGGTGGGGGTAAAGGCATGAAAGGAGTTATAATACTCACAGGATTCCATCACGATGATGTCGCCCTGGCCGATACGATGGCTGGCCTTCAGGAGGGGCAGCGTGCCGCCGATCACCGCCGTGGGATCCCGCCCGTCGGCGATGAGGATGTGGGTGCACATGGAAGTGGTGGTGGTTTTCCCGTGGGTGCCGGCAATGCAGAGGGAGTTCCGGTAATCCTTCATGATGGCGCCCCAGGCCTGGGTCCGCTCAAACACGGGGATGCCCCGGCGGCGGGCCTCGATGATCTCGGGGTTGTTCTCATGGACGGCCGCCGTACGGACCACGAACTCCGTGTCGTCGGAGATATTCTCCGCCCGGTGCCCCACGGCCACCGGGATGTTCAGCGACCGGAGATGCTCTACGTTGGCGCTGTCGTTCATATCGGAGCCGGTGATGATGAGACCGGCCTCCGCCAGCACCTCCGCCAGCGGGGACATGGAAACGCCGCCTATGCCGACCAGATGGCCTTTTCGACCGCCCCAGTAATAATCAGAAAAGGATGCCATTGCATACGCTCCTAACGCTTATAAAGGTTCGAGTGTGCATTATAATACCTTTTTCCACAAAAAACAAGAAACAACACTGTCACCCTTTTTTACCGAAACTGTCTTATTCCCAGTTTCTGGCGCGCTCCACGGCCTTATGCCACCTGCGGCAATAGGCCTCCGCCTGCTTCACGTCCATCTTCGGGCGGAAGATGGCGGCAGACTCCCGGATCCGGGCGATATCGCTCACGTCCTTCCATACGCCCACGTGCAGCCCTGCCAGGAACGCGGCCCCCAGCGCCGTGGTCTCCACCATTACGGGCCTGTCGATGGGACAGCGGAGGATATCCGCCTGGAACTGCATGAGGAAGCGGTTGACAGAGGCGCCGCCGTCCACCCGCAGGATCTGCATGGGCGCCAAGGCGTCCTGCTCCATGGCGTCGATCAGATCCTTCACCTGGTAGGCGATGCCCTCCAGCCCGGCCCGGACCACGTGGGCGCGGGTGGTGCCCCGGGTGATGCCCACGACGGCCCCCCGGGCGTACATATCCCAGTACGGCGCGCCCAGACCCGTGAAAGCCGACACCAGATATACGCCGCCGTTGTCCGGCACGGACTCCGCCAGCGCCTGAGTCTCCGCGGCGTTCTGGATGAGATGGAGCTCATCCCGCATCCACTGCACGGTACTCCCGGCGTTGAATACGCTGCCCTCCAGGCAGTAATTCACGTGCTCTCCGATCTTCCAGGCCACGCAGGAGAGGAGCCCGTGCTTGCTCTCCGGGCGCTTTTCTCCGGTGTTCATCATGGTGAAGCAGCCGGTGCCGTAGGTGTTTTTGGCCTCTCCCGTGTGGATACAGCCCTGCCCGAGAAGCGCCGCCTGCTGATCCCCGGCCGCGCCGCAGATGGGGATCCCGGCCAGCTCCTCCAGACCCATGACCCGGGAGGAGAGCTTGCCGTACTCCTCGCAGTTGGAGACCGCCTTCGGCAGCATGCACATGGGGATCTTCAGCGCCTGACACAGCTCCTCGTCCCACTCCAGGGTGTTGATGTTGAAAAGCATGGTGCGGGAGGCGTTGGAGTAGTCCGTGACGTGGGCCTTCCCGCCGGTGAGATTCCAGATGAGCCAGCAATCCACCGTGCCGAAGAGGAGCTCGCCGCGCTCCGCCCGCTCTCTGGCGCCGGGGACGTTGTCCAGGATCCAGCGGAGCTTTGTGCCGGAGAAATAGGCGTCCAGCACCAGGCCGGTCTTCTCCCGGATCTTCTCCTCCCAGCCCTGCTCCCTGAGCTCCTCGCACAGGGGGGCCGTCCGTCGGCACTGCCAGACGATGGCGTTGTATACCGGACGTCCCGTATCCTTTTCCCAGACGATGGTGGTCTCCCGCTGGTTGGTGATGCCGATGGCGGCGATCTTCCCGGCGGAAAGGCCGCTGCTGCGGAACGCCTCGGAGAGAGCGCCCATCTGGGTATATAATATGCTCATGGGGTCGTGCTCGACCCAACCGGGCTGGGGGTAGATCTGGGGAAACTCATGCTGGGATAGCGCCACGATCTTTCCCGAATCGTCGAAAACGATGGCGCGGGAGCTGGTCGTTCCCTGGTCCAGGGCGATAACGTATCGATTCATTGCGCGTCCTCCTTGATTTTCCGCGTATTTTGTTTATAATGGTCTTTGAAGTATTCTGCCATGTGCGTGGATCGCGGCGGAAGAGCTGTCTGCCGCCCGCCCGGGACGCGGCAGCTCTGCCGGAAATCTGAAATCACAGCCGCTTTGAAGGTATTATATCACAAGAGAGGAAGTTTGGCTATGGCTCGTATGTCCGAATCCACTTTTTTGTCTTCTGACGGCAAGACCCAGCTGTATTACCGGGTGTACCTTCCGGAGGATGAGCCCGTGGGCATCGTACAGCTTGTCCACGGCATCGCCGAGCACATCGCCCGCTACGACGCGTTTGCCTCGTTCCTGGCGGACAACGGCTACATCGTCGCGGGACACGACCAGCTGGGGCACGGAAAAAGCTCCCTGAACGATTCCACCCTGGGCTTCTTCAGCGAAAAGGACGGGTGGGAAAAGGCGGTGCAGGATATCCACGCCCTCCACGACATCCTTGCCGAACGCTTCCCCGGAAAGCCCTACGTCCTCTTCGGGCATAGCATGGGCTCCTTCCTGGCCCGCACGTATCTGATCCAGTACCGCTCCGGTCTGGACGGCGCCGTCATCAGCGGCACCGGCCAGCAGAGCCGGGCGCTGGTGACAGGCGGAAAGCTGATGAGCGCGCTGGAGATGCGCCGCCACGGGGCCACCTACAGGAGCGACCTTCTCAACAACATGGCCTTCGGCAGCTATACCAAAAAGCTGGACAACGTGCGCACCCCGGTAGACTGGCTCAGCCGGGATCCGGGCGTCGTGGACCGGTACGTGGAGGATCCCCTCTCCGGCTTCGTCCCAAGCGCCGGACTGCTCCACGATATGATGGGCGGCATCGACTACATCTCCCGGTCGAAGAATATTGCCAAAATGAACAAGGACCTGCCCGTTTTCTTCTTCTCCGGAGACTGCGATCCCGTGGGCGAGCAGGGCAAGGGCGTGACCCGGGCGTACAAGGCGTTCCGGAAGGCCGGGATGAAAAACGTGACCATGAAGCTCTACAAGGGCGGCCGTCACGAAATGCTCAACGAGATCAACAAGGAAGAGGTCTATCAGGATATTCTGACCTGGCTGAACGGCATCTCCGGAAAATAAACCGTCGGTTTGTCCGGATTCATAGGGACTGGCAGGGGCCGAATACAATGAAACCATCCTTTTCGGGAGGTTTGTTGTATGCTGACAAGCGCGTTCCTCCTGCTGATGAACGGGGCCTTTCTCACGCTCCGGCTCAGCAGCGGCACCGGCTCCTTCCCTCGTCCCCTCTCCGCCGGAGAAGAACGGGAATACGTGTCCCGTTGGTGTCAGGGCGATCTGGAGGCCCGGAACATCCTCATCGAGCACAACCTGCGTCTGGTGGCCCACATCGTCAAGAAATACTACACCGCCGACGGCGACCAGGACGATCTGATCTCCATCGGCACCATCGGACTCATCAAGGGCGTGTCCACCTACCGCCCCGACAAGGGCGTGCGGCTGGCCACCTACGCATCCCGATGCATCGAAAACGAGGTGCTGATGCACTTTCGCGCCTTGAAAAAAAGCGCCTCGGACATCTCCCTGTCCGACTCCATCGACTCCGACCCGGACGGGAACGCCCTGTCCTTTCTGGACACGCTGGCCGACGACAGGGATATGGCGGAGCGGGTGGAGACGGCGGAGCTGGTCTTCCGTCTGCGTCAGGTGATGGCCGACGCCCTGGATGAACGGGAAAAAGAGATACTGACTCTCCGGTACGGGCTGACCGGCTCTCCCCCTCTCACCCAGCGGCAGATCGCCGACCGGCAGCACATATCCCGCTCCTACGTGTCCCGGCTGGAGAAAAAAGCGCTGGAAAAGCTGAAACGAAAACTGGAAAAGGAATAGACCCATATGAGAGCACTTAGGATCCTCGGCGTCATACTCATCGTCGTCATGCTTGCCGCATGTCTTATCCTGTTCGGACTGCGGTATCTGTATACGAGCACCTCCGACCAGAAGGCCATCGCGGCCGCCATGGCCACGCCGGCCCCCTCCCCCACCCCTGACACGACGCCGGCCCCCACGGCGGCGCCCACCCCGGAGGTCACGGCGGAGCCCACCGCCACGCCGGAGCCCTCGCCCACGCCGGAGCCCACCCCCGACCCGGACTCCCCCGAAGGCCGGGCCCTTGCCCTGGGGCTCCCCAAGCCGCCGGAGATCGATATCGACAGCTGGGAGTTTACCCTGGTCAACGGCGACAACTCCATCGGGACGTACGTGCCCGAGCAGCTGGCCTATCTGGATCAGACGGCGGCCCAGACGGACATCCAGTATAACAACAACGGCTACCGCTGCCCGGTGGACGCGCGCATCGCTCAGGCCCTGCTGGACTTTGCCCTGGGCTGCAAGGAGGCGGGGCTCCCCGTGTTCCTCTCCTCCGGGTACCGGAGCTACAACGAGCAGGCACAGAACTTCATTCGGGTGTGCCAGAACAACGGCGTATCCGACGGAAAGGACGCCAACGGCCACTATATCACCATGCCCGCCGGGAACAGCGAGCATCAGCTGGCCCTCTGCTGCGATATCACGGATATTTACAGACCCGTCAAAAACAAGGAGATCGAAAACACGGCCACCTATCAGTGGCTTAGAGAGCACTGCGCCGAGTACGGCTTCATCCACCGCTTCCCCGAGGGCAAGGAGGACATCACCGGCGTCATGTACGAGCCCTTCCACTTCCGGTACGTGGGCGTGGAGGCCGCAGCTTACATGGAGGAAAACGATCTCTGCCTGGAGGAATTCCTGGCTTTGTACCGGGACGTGGAGGGGTATACGCCCCAAACGCCCGCAGTATGACCTTTCTCTTCTCCCCCTTCCGCTTTCCCGGAAGGGGGAGAGAAAAATAAAAAACGAAAAAAGAAAAAAACTCTTGCAATCCCCTGCTCGTTGTGGTAGTATGACAAAGCTGTCGGAAATCCGGGTGTGGCGAAGTTTGGTATCGCGCCTGAATGGGGTTCAGGAGGCCGCTGGTTCAAGTCCAGTCACTCGGACCAAAAAACAGGTTGTCCCTTTTGGGGCAACCTGTTTTTTCATTCGCAGAACTGTTGAACCAGCGGCCTCCTGATTGGCATCTCTTGCCGGTTGCCGCGCAGCGGCGAGGCAATGAGGCCAACCGCCGCTCATGGCCGGGCCGTGCCCGGCCATTGGTTCAAGTCCAGTCACTGCGTCGCGAAGTGGGATAGATCCAATTGATAAAATGCCTCCGCAACGCGGGCGACCGCAAGGGTCGCCCCTACGAACATGACGAGACGGGGTGCGTTTTATTTGCGGTGTGCGGTGTCCTCAACGTCCCAAGGCGGGCCGTCCGGGAGGCCGGCCCCTACAAGAAGACGGGACGGGGTGAATTTTATTTGTAGGGGCGCTTTTGTAGCCAAAGCGGGGAGGGAACTTGTTCCCGACCTGGACGGCGTCCTCGACGTCCAAGGCGGGCGACCGCAAGGGTCGCCCCTACGAAAAGGACCGACGTTTCCGAATGGCCGTAGGGGCGCTTATCAAGCGCCCCTGCACGATGACATAAACGGGCGTTTCATATAATTGATTCAATGATCGACAGATAGTGGACGATGGTCATTCATCGTCCTCTTTTATTTTGCGATCATGATTTCGTTGGACATTTTTTCCCATTTTGTTATATAATCCATTCATACTTTGAAACAGAGATGACGCCAATGAAAACCTTCTGGAAAGCCTTACGAAAATACTGGTACTTCGCCCTGCTGGCCGCCGGGTTTATGATCGCGGAGGTCTTCGTGGACCTGTATCAGCCCAAGATGATGCAGCGGATCGTGGACGAGGGCATTCTCGGCATCGGCCGGGGCGGCGTGCCGGACCTCTCCCTGGTGGTGAGCATCGGCGTGCGGATGCTGCTGGTGGTCATCGCCGGCGGGGCGTGCGGCATACTGTCGGGCGTGTTTGCCAACGTCACCGGCCAGAGCTTCGGCAACGACGTCCGCAAGGGCTGCTTTCACCGGATCATGCACTTCTCCTTCGAGCAGACCGACGACTTTTCCACCGGCTCCCTCATCACCCGGATCACCAACGACGTGACCCAGGTCCAGCAGCTGGTGATGCAGATGATCCGTGGCTTTGTCCGTTGCCTCATGTTCTTCGTGGGCGGCACCACGGCGCTACTGTCCCTGGATCTCTCCTTCGGGGTGATCGTGGCCTGCGCCTTCCCGCTGATCCTCATCGACATCATCTTCGTGGTGTGGAAGACCAATCCCCTGTTCAGCGTGCTGCAGGAGAGCCTGGACAAGCTCAACGGCATCATCCAGGAAAACGTGTCCGGCATCCGGGTGGTCAAGGCGTTCATTCAGGAGAAAAAAGAGTCCCAGCGCTTTGACAAGGCCAACCAGGACCTGGTGAACACCCAGTTCAACGTGCAGATGATGCTCTCCTTCCTCCGACCGGTGATGAACATCGTTCTGAGCATGGCGGTGGTGGGCATCATCTACGTGGGTTCCATCAAGGTCCGGGAAAACGCGGCGGCTCCCGGCGCTGTCATGGCGGCCATCACCTATATCTCCCAGATCCTCAACGGCATGATGATGCTGGCCATGATCTTCTCCACTCTCTCCCGGGGCGCCGCCTCCGCCCGCCGGCTCCAGGAGGTGCTGGACACCCCGGACACCATGCTGCCCCGGGGCGATTTCCCGGAAGGCGAGCTCCCCGAAAAGGGCTCCGTCCGGTTTGAGAACGTCAGCTTCCTCTATCCGAACAACGGCGCGGAGGTCCTCCGCGATATAAACCTCGAAATCTCTCCGGGCGAGACGCTGGCCATCATCGGCGCCACCGGCTGCGGCAAGACCTCCCTGATCAACCTCATCCCCCGGTTCTACGACGTGGAAAAGGGCGCCGTGCTGGTGGACGGCGTGGACGTCCGGGCCTGGGATCTTCAGGAGCTGCGGCAGAGGATCTCCGTCTGCCTGCAAAAAAGCGAGCTTTTCAGCACCACCATCCGGGACAACATCCTCCTTGGCCGGCCGGACGCAGGCGATGAGGAAGTGCGCGCCGCGGCCAGGGCGGCCCAGGCGGAGGATTTCATCCTGCAGCAGCCGGAGGGCTACGATACGCCCGTGGCCGAGCAGGGCATGAGCCTCTCCGGCGGCCAGCGCCAGCGGATCGCCATCAGCCGGGCCCTGCTGAAAAAGGGAGAGATACTCATTCTGGACGATTCCACCAGCGCCCTTGACCTGGCCACCGAGGCCCGACTGTACGCGGCGCTGAACCGGGACTACGCGGATGTGACGAAGATCATCATCGCCCAGCGGATCGCCTCGGTGCGGAACGCGGACCGGATCGCCGTGCTGGACGGCGGGACCATCTCCGCCTGCGGCAGCCACGACGAGCTGATGCGCACCAGCGCCGTATACCGGGATATCTACGATTCCCAGCTGAGGGAAGGAGGCGACGAGGCATGAGCGGAAAGACCACCTCCTCCGTGGCCCAGCAGGGCTTCCGTCCCGGCGGCGGGCGGGCCGGCATGGGAGCGCCTACGGAAAAGCCCAAGGAAGGCCGAGCCACGTTGCGCCGTCTGGTTGGTTATTTCCGGCCGGATCTCTCCTACGTGGTTTTCCTTGCCGTCGCCGTGATCGCCGCGGTGGCGGCCAGCGTCACGGCGCCCAGTCTCCAGAGCCGGGCCATCGACGGTCTGGTGACAAGGGAGTTCGCCTCCATTCCCAAGATCCTGTCCGTGATGCTGGCGGTCTACGTGCTCCAGGGCGCGGCCACCCTGCTCCAGGGCTTTTTCTCCGCCCGGCTCTCCCAACGGGTCATCTACCGGCTTCGGTCGGAGCTGTTCAACAATGTCATCGACCTGCCTGTCTCCTATCTGGACAGCCACTCCCACGGGGATATCATGAGCCGGATGACCAACGACGCGGAAAACGTGTCCAACGTCATCAGCCAGTCCCTCTCCTCCCTGTTTTCCGGCGTGCTGACGCTCGTCGGTACGCTGGCGGTGATGTTCTCCTACAGCGTCCCTCTCACGCTGCTCACCTGCTCCACGGTGATCCTCTCCCTGGTCGTGACAAAGGTCATGTCCTCGCTGATGCGGAAATACTATCTGCGGCGGCAGGAGCTTCTGGGCAAGCTCAACGGCATCATCGAGGAGAAGGTCTCCGCCGGGAAGACCGTTACGGCGTACAACCTCCAGAGCGCCGCCATCACCGAGTTCGACGAGGCCAGCGACGAGATGACGAAGGCCGGCATCCTGGCGGACGCCATCGGCAACGCCATGGGTCCCCTGATGAACTCCATCAACAATCTGTCGTTCGTGATCGTGGCGGCCTTCGGCGCCTGGTTCGCCCTCCGGGGGAACATCTCCGTGGGCGTGATCTCCGCCTTCATCATCTACTCCAAGCAGTTCTCCCGGCCCATCAACGAGCTGGCCCAGCTCTACGGCCAGATCCAGACGGCGGTGGCCGGCGCGGAGCGGATCTTCCTCATCCTGGACACCCCCGGCGAGGATAAGAGCGGCGAGAGCGTCCTGCCCATCACCGACGGCGTCATCGAATTCAAAAACGTGGATTTCAGCTATGTCCCCGGGAAGCAGATCATCCACGACTTCAACCTCCGGGTGGAGTCCGGGAAAAAGATCGCCCTGGTGGGCTCCACCGGCTCGGGAAAGACCACCGTCGTCAACCTGCTGATGCGCTTCTACGACGTCGACGGCGGCTCCATCACCGTGGACGGCGTGGACATCAAAAACATCTCCTGCGACGTGCTGCGGGACAGCGTGGGCATCGTGCTGCAGGAGACGGTCCTGTTCACCGATACCGTCCGGGCCAATCTGAAATACGCCGACGCCACCATCTCCGACGAGAAGATGGTGGAGGCCGCCCGGATCTCCAACTGCGACAAGGTGGTGGCCGTCCTGCCCGACGGATACGACACCGTCCTTACCGCCGCCGGGACCAACCTGTCCCAGGGGCAACGGCAGCTGCTGACCATCGGCCGGGCCTTCCTCTCCTATCCCCGGATCCTGATCCTGGACGAGGCTACGTCCAGCGTGGACACCCGGACCGAGAAGCACATCCAGAACGCCATGGCGGAGCTGATGAAAAACCGCACCAGTCTCATCATCGCCCACCGGCTCTCTACCATCCGGGACGCAGACCAGATCGTCGTCATGGATCACGGGCACATCATCGAGACCGGCACCCACGAGGAGCTATTGGCCAAGGGCGGAAATTATTACGATCTGTATATGACGCAGTTCGCCGGGAACGCCACGTGAAAGAGCATAGCAAAAGCCGCGGGATCGCTCCCGCGGCTTTTTTCGGTTATAGGTTTTAAGGAGTGTGGGTATACAGGTAATCCACCCAGGCGGTACAGCCCTTTTCATTGAGGTGGATGCCGTAGTTGGCGGTCTCGGAGTACTCCATGGGCATGGCGTCGGTGCCCTGGGCCAGGCCCTCGTAGCTGTCCACGAAGAAGCAGCCGTTCTCCTCCGCCACCTGCAGGAGCAGCGCGTTGAGCTCTTTGATCTGGGCGTTGTTGAAAACGTGGTTGTCGTAGATCGCGATCCGGGGCGTCTCGGCGGAGATGATGATGACGGCGTCGGGGACCGCTTCCCAGATGTGGGCTATCAGTAGCGCCGCATTCTCCGCGGTGTTCTCCACGCCGAAGTTGCTGATCATGTCGGCGGAGCCCATACTGAGATAGATCTTTTTGGCGCCGGAGGCCGCGATGGCCTCCTCGATGGTCTTGTACGCCTTCCCGTTGATATCGGGACTGCGGCTCTCGTTGTGGGAGGCGTCCCGATAGGAAAGCCCGTCCCGGCACAGGAACTGGGCCTGACCGAGATTGTTCTCCTCGCCCCGCATGCGCCGGGCCATGGCATAGTCCCGGAGATTCATCACGATGGAGTCGCCCACGAAGAGCGCGTCGTCAAACCAGCTGTCGTCCACCCGTTCCGTGGCGGGGACCATGCCGAAGGGCAGCGGCGTGGGCTCCGGCGTCGCCTCGATCCCGGGCTCGTCCTCCGGCTCTTCCGTCGGCGCGGGCGTATCGGTGGGAGCCGGGGTCTGCGTTGGCGCGGGAGTCAGATATACGGGGGCCTCCCCTGCCGCGTAGCTTTTCCTGTGGGCGGAGAAGATATCCTCCAGCGCGTCGCGCTCCGGAGAGACGATGAGCCAGACGTACAACTCGTCGGTCTCCACCTTGGATTTCGACGCGGTGGCGTAGCCGTCCGGATCGTAGTTTCTGGTCTGCTCCAGATAGCCGTCCAGATGGGCCTGCAGCTGCTCCTTCAGGGCGTCGCGTCCGCTCTCGTCCGCGGCTTTCAGAAGAACAGCCTCCTCGGAGGATACCATCCGGGTGATCATGAAGGCGGCGCTCTCCCGGACAAGGCTCATGTCCGTGCCGAAGAGCATGCCGGTGTATTTGACGTCCAGCATCACCGTGCCGGGATCGTTCCTCGCCGCGGCCATTTCCTCCGCGATCTGCGCGAGGGGCGCGTCCGTGCCGGTCTCACCGGCCGATCCGCCCCCGCAGCCGACCAGAAGCAGCGCCGCCGCAAGCAAAGAAAGAATCGCAAACAATGCCTTTCGCATGGATTATTACGCTCCTGTCAGAATGAACTGAGATCACCAGGTATGACGGAGAAGGAATTCCCGGACCTCCGAATACCGTCCGGAGAAGATGTGGATCCCATCGCCCTTGTCGAACCGCTGATCCAGGTATCCGTTCTCGTCGGCCGCCAGACGGAACAGATCCAGATACTCCGTATCGTACTGCCGGGAGAGACTTTTGAGGATCTGGGAATACAAAATTGCGTTCTCCCGGTTATACCGCAGGGGATCCGGCGAGGCCAGTCCCACGGGAAACAGGGAAAAAAGACAGATCTCCGCCTGTGGCTGGGTCTCCTTCAGAAGGTCCAGAAGTCCCTCCATGGCCGCCTTGAACCGGATGGGCCCGTTCTCGTACTCGGTGCAGTCATTGATCCCCAGCAGCACGTAGATCCGGGTGTAGGACCAGGTCTCCAGCGCCTTTTGGAGCGTGCCGAAGCGCCCGTTGGGAAGCATGAAATCCGGGCAGTCCAGAACGTACGTGGCCCGCAGGCCGGAGATCGCATAGTAGTCGATCCCGGAAAGCCCCAGGGAGGTCTGCATCCCCACCGCCTGGGAGTGGCCGATGACGCAGGTGCCCTCGAACCAGGACGGATCGACAGGGTCCGACTCGGGGATGGTGGAGACGGGGACGCCGAACCAGCCGTCGTATTCCCCCGCCGCCAGAGCCGTGACCGGAAGAGAGCCGAACAGCAACACCGCTGCCGCCAGAAAGCAAAGGGTCTTTCTTATCCGCATCTCACTCCCCCCAGGCCGCGGCAACAGAAAAAAAGCACCCCATTCCCCATGGGGCGCGCGCCGCCGAAAATGCCGTCCATGGGCCGCGGATGCTCCGCGGCCCATGAATGCGTGTGGAATTACTTCGCCTCTTCCTTGACGACCTTGTTCTCCGCCGCGTTTTTCCGGACGGACTCAATGCCGTTGAGGCAGCTGGCCAGCGCCTTGTAGGCCTCGCCCACGGCGATGATCTGGCCGTTGGTGGCCTTCAGACGATAGCGGAATTCGCCCGCCTTGTCCATGTAGACCTCGAACTTGGGGCACTTCTCCTGCTTGAAGCCCTCTACGGTCTGGTTCTCCACCGGAGCGATGGGGGCGTTCTTCACCACGCTGGCGATGCCCTTCAGGCAGGCGGCCTCGGTGGTGTAGATCTCGGAGGTGGCGATGGTCTCGCCGTTTCCGGCCTTCAGATTGAACATGATACCGGTTTTCACCGTGCGAACGACAAATTTACCCATAGGTGGCGCCTCCTGTTTATAGTTTTACTCATACAGAATATACCAATACGGGAGAAAAAGCAAGAATAAAGTACAGCTTATTTCAGCACGATCCTCTTGTAATTTTTCTTCCCCCGGCGGAGCACGACGCCCTCACGGAGTTGTTCGGCGCTGAAGGAGAGAGCGATATCGGTGACCTTGTCCTCGCCGCACAGCACGCCGCCCTGCTGGATGTTCCGGCGGGCGTCGCTCCGGGAGGAGCAAAGACCGCTGAGCACCAGAAGGCTCATCACGTCGGCCTTTCCGTCCGTCAGATCCGCCTCGGTGATCTCGGTCTCGGGGATATGCTCCGTGCTGCCGCCGCCGAAGATGGCCCTGGCCTTGTCACGGGCGGAGACGGCTTCCGCCTCTCCGTGGACCATTTTGGTGAGCTCGTAGGCCAGGATCTCCTTGGCCTCGTTGAGCCGGGCGTCCTTCCAGCCGTCCATCTCCTCGATCTGCTCCAGAGGCAGGAAGGTGAGCATGCGGATGCACTTCATCACGTCCGCGTCGTCCAAGTTCCGCCAGTACTGGAAGAAATCGTAGGGAGAGGTCTTGTCGGGGTCCAGCCACACGGCGTTGCCGGCGGTCTTGCCCATCTTCTTCCCCTGGGAATCGGTGAGCAGGGTGATGGTCATG
>JAEEGL013209186.1_pt1 | contig 20325 bp, 16 predicted proteins | sample 9134231 | NCBI WGS metagenome assembly JAEEGL01 (sample SAMN16246548, study PRJNA631951) | gut metagenome | biome: gut microbiome; feature: rumen; material: fiber-attached | host: Bos | place: Iran: Karaj | collected 2018-10 | reverse complement strand
CCGCAGCACTTCTTGTACTTCTTGCCGCTGCCGCAGGGGCAGGGATCGTTGGGGCCGACCTTCTTGTCGGCAACGAATATCTTGGAGGCCTTCCATTCCTTGAATATCTCATGGCGGCGCTCCTCGGGAAGCACCTCATCCCACTCGGGGAGCTCATAGAGCCAGGGGGCCTTGGCGTCATACATGTTGAAGAGGAGCTTTTCGAAGTCGATATCAAGGGTGATCTCGGTATCGTGATCGACGTCCTCAAGCACGATCGGGGTCTTGAGGCTGCTGTTTATTCCGTCGAGGAAGCCTATGAAATACCTGTGATCCCACTCAAAGCCGTCGGCAAGCGTATCGAAGGCGCCGAAATAGGTGGTGTCGTGATCCCTCAAAAGGACCTTATAAAGCTCCTTCTCGTCGTCGAAATACTGCTGCCAGAAGAGATTGTTATCCTTCTGCGAGCGGGCCTGATCCTGTGCAAGCTCCATCCATTCCTGATAAATGCTCATAGTTTTGATCCCTTTCAAAAGATTTGCCCCACATTCCTGCGGGGCAAACCACATTCTTTAAATCATTTTACCATTTACGCAAGCAGCTTGTCAAGGTTTTCCTTGATCTTTAAGATGAAGCCCTCGGTGGTCTCGATATGCTTATCCTCCATATCGGCAAGGAGCGCAAGATCCTTCGTCATATAGCCGGAGGCGATGGTATCGAGGGAGGCCTTTTCGAGCATGTCGGCAAAATGCATGAGCTCGGGCAGGTCGTCCAGCTCGCCGCGCTTCCTCAGAGCGCCGCTCCAGGCGAATATGGTGGCCATGGAGTTGGTGGAGGTGGTCTCGCCCGCCATGTGCTTGTAATAATGCTTGGTGACGGTGCCGTGCGCGGCCTCGTATTCATAATTGCCGTCGGGCGATACGAGCACGCTCGTCATCATGGCAAGGGAGCCGAACGCGGTGGCTACCATATCGCTCATAACGTCGCCGTCGTAATTCTTGAGCGCCCATATGAAGCCGCCGTTGGAGCGGATGACGCGGGCCACGGCGTCGTCGATGAGGGTGTAGAAGTAGGTGATGCCGAGCTCCTCGAAGCGGGGCTTGTACTCCTCGTCGTAGATCCTCTGGAAGATATCCTTGAAGGTGTGGTCGTATTTCTTGGAGATGGTATCCTTGGTGGAGAACCAAAGATCCTGCTTTGTGGCGATCGCGTAATTGAAGCAAGCGCGGGCAAAGCTCTCGATGGAATCATCCTTATTATACATGCCCATGAACACGCCGGGGCACTTGAAATCGAAGACGGTCTCGTCGCAAAGGACGTTCCCCTCGGGATCGGTGAACTTGATCTCGGCCTTGCCGGGGCCGGGTACGCGGAACTCGGTGTCCTTATAGATATCGCCATAGGCATGACGGGCGATGGTTATGGGCTTGTTCCAGGAGCGCACGGAGGGCTTGAGGCAATCCATCGTGATGGGAGCGCGGAACACGGTGCCGTCAAGAATGGCCCTGATGGTGCCGTTGGGGGACTTGTACATCCTCTTGAGGTTATACTCGGTCATGCGCTGGGCATTGGGAGTGATCGTGGCGCACTTGACGCCAACGCCGTATTTCTTGCAGGCGTTCGCCGCGTCAACGGTGATCTGGTCGTCGGTCTCGTCCCTCTTGACAAGGCCGAGATCGTAATACTCGGTCTTAAGGTCAACGTAAGGGGTGATCAGGTGCTCCTTGAGCATAGCCCAGATGATGCGGGTCATCTCGTCGCCGTCCATCTCAACGAGGGGGGTCTTCATTTGGATCTTTGCCATGATTGTATCTCCTTTAAAGTAATGAATTCATGCTTTCAGCCGAGGGCTTTTATGCCCTCGGCTGCGGGGAAAAACCGATAATCTTTACTCTTCCTTGGGAAGCTCGCTGGTGCAGTGGGGGCAGCGGGTGGCGTCGTCCGCGATCTCCTGCTTGCAGAAGGGGCACTTGCGGGCGGGCTTGGGCTCCTCTTCCTTCTTGCCCATATCCTTGAGCTTGTTGATGCCCTTCACAACGAAGAACAGCACGAGGGCGACGAGTATGAAGGTGATGATGAAGCCGATGAATTTGCCGTAGCCCAGTATGCTCGCGCCGGCCTCGGTCGCCTGAGAGGCGGTCATGCCCTCGACGTAAGCGTCGGAGCCCTTGAGGAGAATGTACTTCTCGTTAAGATCGCCGGTGTTGAATATCAGGCCGAGGAGGGGCATGAAGATATCGTTCACCAGGGACGATACGATCGCGCTGAACGCGCCGCCGATGATGATACCGACTGCCATGTCAACGACATTGCCCTTGAGAGCAAACTTTTTGAACTCTTTGAACATAGAAATACCTCCAAAATTTTGGTTGATAATATTATATACCAAAGGCGGAGGCATTTCAATAGCGGAGAAAAATATACATTTATCGCGCATATGGGCGGCGGCTTTATACCCTTTGCGCGGATACGGTAACGCGGCCCTAAGGCGTCACGACGCGCACCTCGAATTCCGCCTCCATGCCGGGGTAACGCCGCTTCCAGTCAAACGCCCTCCATTCTTCATACGACGGGAACAGCCTGACGGCGTCGGTGCCGAAGCGCATCGCGTCGCTGTCCGCTTCGCGGCATTTCAGGAACACCGAATACAGGCTTTCTTCAATGCGCTTTGCCGCTTCGTTTTCGACGAACTCCTCAAACTCGCCGCCGGTCATACCGGGAGGGTGAGAGAGCACCGCGGCTTCGAGCGTGACGCGCACCCGGGCCTTCACGCCGTTTTCGTCAATGGAGATCTCCCTTTTAAGACTTCGCTTTTTTAGCATGAGCGCAACGCTTCCGTCCCCCGCCCGGAGCGTTAGCGCGCCGCTTTTCAGCTCGCCTCGGGCGATATTCAGGAAAAGCGTTTCGTCCCGTGTGAGCGCGCCCGTCATACGCCAGCCGGAAAACAGCGCGGTGCCCGTCATAACGGTCTTTATGCCCCCTATGCGGCTGCCGGGCTTTGCGCTCTCCACGGGGTTTTTGCCTTCGTTTTCGGCCTTTTTCTGTTCGGGATCGGTGACCGTATCCGGTTCGTAAACGCCCAGCGCGGCGGTGTGGTCGAAGAGCCCCGTTTCGGTCGCCTCGAAAAGCCCCGCAACGCTCGTTATGCTTATCATGCCCGTCTTTTCCATATCGAGCATCACCGCCTCGCGCAGCTTGCGGATGTTCGCGTCGTTGCCCGCCGAGAGCCCGCCCAGGAATTCGAGCGCGGTGCTTTCGCTCACCGCGAGCACGGCGGAACGGCGTATCTTCAACCGGTCGAACGAGAGCGAAAGCAGCGTTTCAACCTCCCCCGCCTCCGCAAGCGCGCGGCTGAACACGAACAGATTCGTGCGGCTGAAGCTGAGCGTGAAGGGCAGATTGCCCTCGAGCTTTGTCACCGCCTCTTCAAGCGAATCCCCCTCGATGCCCAATATCAGGGCGCCGCCCTCGTGCTCGGAGGACGGCTCCGAAAGCTCCCTCTGAAGCTGAAGCGTGTAATAATAACGCGCGTCCTCGCCCCCGTCGGCGCCTATCGCGATCACGTAGCCATAGGCCTCGGGCGATACCGGCGAAAGGCAGCCGGGAAGGAGCAGCAGCATTGCGGCCATAAGCGGCAAAAGTATTTTTTTCAAGCTCTCACCTCACTTTTTCCCGCTTTAAGCAGGCGGGCTCCCAACGCAAGCGCGTGCGCCAGAGCGATCATATCCCCGCTGAGCCACAGCATTATGAACAGCTTGTCGAGCCTGAGTATGAAGCTCTGCCGCGGATCGAGCGCGCCCGCCGCGTAAAGCGGCATCGGCATGTTTTCGAGCATCTGCGCGGGGAAGCAGAGCGCCGAGGCAAAAAGGGCCGCGCCCGTCACGGCGCAGGAGATCAGCGCGGATACGGTCGGCGTGCGCGCTTCGCCCTCCGCAAGCCCCGCGGCAAGCAGCGGCGGCACGAACGCGGGCGTGCAGAGGAGCGTAAGCCCGACAAGATACGGGATATTGCCCGTGGGAAGCGGATAGAGACGGTAGGTCTGAAAGCCCGATGCGGAGAAGGCGACCGACACGGCAAGCGACAAAACGAGCGCGAGCGCAAAGCAGCGCGAGGTCCACGCGGCTACCTCGTCTCCCCGCAGGGCGATATAAAGCACGGCGGGCAGTATGAACGCGAGCAGGCCGACCGCGCCCGCGTCGTAAACGAGCGTTTGCAGTGCGTGAAGGAATGTGCGCAGCGCAAGCGCCGGGAAGGCGGCAAGCCCCAAACAGAGCAAAACGCGCAGCGCGGCGGGAGGCCGGCGCCTGTCGGGGATCAGCTTCAGAAACGCCCTTGAAATGAGCAGCGAGAGCAGTATCGAAAGCGGCACGGCGATATACGCTCCGCCTCCCCCGCCGTATAAAAAGCCCGGATCGAGCGCAAATACGCCGTTTATGCTCAGCGTGAGGGCGGTGACGCTCACGCGCGAGGGGGACGATCTCATCCGCCGCGCCCCCTTCCTATCCTGCCGCGAAGTATCAGCGGGCGGCTGGTGCGCCTCTTTGGGGCAAGCGGCGTGAGGAAAGGCCTTGAAAAGCTCTTCGTGCCCGCAAGCGACGCCACCGTCACGAGCGTGACCGCCGTAAGCCCCAGCAGGCCGCCCATCCACGCCGATATCACCGCCGCCATGCGTGCGTAGGAGGCCGAGAGCTGAGTGGAATAATCGGGTATGCAGAAATTGCCCAGGCCCGACGCGGCTACTATTATGAGCACCACGGGGCTGGCCAAATGCGCCGTGACAGCCGCCTGGCCCATTATTAGGCCGCCTATTATGCCTATCGCCTGCCCGACGGGGCCCGGCACTCGCAGGCCCGCCTCGCGTATGAGCTGAAATATCAGCAGAAGGAGCATTATTTCAAGCGCTATCGGCTCGAACACCATCTCGCGCGAGGAAGCGACGGTGCTTAGCACCTCGGTGGTGAGCATGCCCTGATGATAGAGCACCAGCGCGAGGAAGTATCCCGGCATGAATACCGAAACGAACGCGCCCAGATACCTTACCACCCGCACGAGCGTGCCCGGAGCGGGACGCAGATAGACGTCCTCCGGGCTTTCCATCAGATCGAAGAAGGATATGGGCATGATCAGCGCAAACGGGCTGCCGTCGCAGAGCAGGCAAACGCCGCCCTTCAGCAAATGCCCCGCGGCGCGGTCGGGGCGCTCCGTGGAGAGCACCCGCGGAACGGGCAGCAGCCCGCCGTCCTCTATGAGCTGTTCCATCACGCCGCTTGAAACGAGCGTGTCGGGGGCCAGGCCCTCAAGCCTCTCCCGCGCAAGGGAAACCGTTTGGACGTCCGCTTTGTCGCTTACGTAAAGCAGCGAGCAGCAAACGCCGTTTTCGCCTCCCGCGATGATGCTTTCGGCGATGAGCGCGGGGGTCTTCACCATGCGGCGGATCAGCGTGATATTCGTGCGCAGGCTTTCGGTGAAGCTCTCCTTGGGGCCAAGCACTATGCTCTCGTTTTCGGGCTTGCCCACGCCGCGCTTCTCGAAGCCCCTCGTTTCAAGCACCAGGCAGGCGCGCTCGCCCTCGAGAAAGAGCGCCGTCATGCCGTCTGTCACGGCCTTCATCGCTTCCGCAAAGCTATACGCCATGCGCGCCTCGGCGGTCTCTATGCAGCGGGCCGAAAGCTCGGCAAGGCCCTTTTCCTTTCGCGTATGCTCCATGAGCGGCTTTAAAATGAATTCGTTTATCACCTTGGAGTCGGCCATGCCGTTCATACAGACCAGCGTGAGGCGCTGATCGGCCGCGGTGAAGAAGGCGCGTATTATTACGTCATTGTTTATATGCGCCGAAAAGAGGCCGCGGACGAGCTTCACAAGCTCCTTCTGCGTCCCCGGTATGCGGTCACAGGCGTTTTTCACGGTATTCTTGCGCACGATATCCCTCCGATATGAGCTAATATGCCCCCTTTTGCTTATTATTTTCACCCGAAAACAAATATATTTGCCGAAGCACTGTATTTACCGCCTTTTTTACATTATAATTAAAGAGACTTCAAAGCGGCGTTATCGCCGCCAACATACACACAGGAGGTAAAAGGTTTTGAAACAGCTTATGCTTGGCAATGAAGCCATTGCCAGAGGCGCGTGGGAAGCAGGCGTTCGTGTTTCCAGCGCATACCCCGGAACCCCCAGCACGGAGATCAACGAGAACATTGCCAATTACAAGGAGATCTATTCCGAGTGGGCGCCCAATGAAAAGGTCGCCGTCGAAGTGGCCCTTGGCGCGGCGGTCAGCGGCGCACGCAGCATGGCGTGCATGAAGCACGTTGGTCTCAACGTTGCTGCAGACCCCTTCTTCACCGCCACCTACACCGGCATCAACGCCGGCATGGTAGTCGTCGTTGCCGACGATCCCGGAATGCACTCCTCTCAGAACGAGCAGGATACCAGACTGCTGGGCCGTGCTTCGCACGCTCCCGTGCTCGATCCCTCCAGTTCTCAGGAATGCAAGGATTTCATGAAGCGCGCTTTCGAGATCAGCGAGGAATACGACACCCCCGTCATACTCCGACTGACCACCCGCATAGCGCATGCCCGCACGCTCGTAGAGCTTGAGGACCGCGTGCTTCCCGAGCTTCGCGAGTACAAAAAGGACATCAAGAAGTACGTCTCCATGCCCGCCAACATGATCGGCCGTCACAAGGTGGTCGAGGCGCGTGAGAACCGTCTTGCCGAGGACGCCAACAACATGCCCGAGCTCAACCGCATCGAGTGGGCTGACCGCAAGGTGGGCGTCGTCACCTCCGGCGCGGCTTACAATTACGTCAAGGAAGCCATGCCCGAAGCTTCCGTGCTGAAGCTGGGCCTTGCCTATCCCATGCCCAGGAAGCTCATCGAGGAATTCGCCGCCGGCGTTGAGACCCTTTACGTGATCGAGGACATGGAGCCCTTCTATGAGGACACCATAAAGGCCTGGGGCATCCCCTGCTCCGGCAAGGACAAGACCGGCGTTCAGGGCGAGCTCTTCATGCACAAGATCGAAGAAAAGTTCCTGGGCGCGGAACCCGCCGGCCCCATGAACACCCAGGATATCCCCAACCGTCCTCCCGTGCTTTGCCCCGGCTGCCCGCACCGCGGTCTTTACTACGTGCTCGGCAAGCTCAAGCTGACGGTATGTTCCGATATCGGCTGCTACACCCTGGGCGCGCTGCCTCCCCTTTCCGGCGTTGACACCTGCGTCTGCATGGGCGCCTCCATCGGCATGGCCCACGGCTTTGAAAAGGCCCGCGGCGCCGAACAGGCCAAGCGCACCGTTGCCGTGCTCGGCGATTCCACCTTCTGCCACAGCGGCATGACCGGCCTGCTCAACATGGCCTATAACCGCTCCGTCGGCACCGTGATCATTGCCGACAACTCCATTACCGGCATGACGGGCCATCAGAACAACCCCGCCAACGGCAAGGATATCCACGGCGATCCCACCACCGCGCTCGATATAGTCAAGCTCTGCGAGGCTATGGGCGTGGCGAGCGTGCGCATTGTCGATCCCTTCGACCTTAAGGAGACCGAGAAGGTCCTCAAGGAAGAGGTCGCAAGAGACGGGCTTTCCGTTGTGATAAGCCGCCGTCCCTGCGCGCTCATAATCAAGCAGACCAACAAGCCCGTTGTGAACGATCCCGACGCGTGCGTGGGCTGCGGCATGTGCATGAAGGTCGGCTGCCCCGCCATCATCAAGACGGAGACCGGCATACGCATCGATCCCACCCAGTGCGTGGGCTGCGGCATGTGCACTCAGCTTTGCCACTTCGGCGCACTCAAGGCTGCGGAATAATTCAGGAGGTGCTATTATGTTTAATATCGTTATAGTAGGCGTTGGCGGTCAGGGTACCCTCCTTGCCAGCAAGATACTCGGCGTGCTCGCCATGAACAACGGCTATGACGTTCGCGTAAGCGAAGTCCACGGCATGAGCCAGCGCGGCGGCAGCGTTGTGACTTACGTTCGCATCTCCAACGACAAGCCCCTCTATTCCTCCATCGTGGAGCAGGGTCAGGCGGACGTCGTGCTCGCTTTTGAAAACCTCGAGGCCGTGCGCGCCCTTCCCTATATGAAGGAAGGCGGCACCATGGTCATCAACACCCAGGAAATACTGCCCATGCCCGTTATCACCGGCGCGGCCAAGTATCCCGACAACTGCCTTGAGCGCGCGAGAGCCGCCTGCAAGACGGTCGAGATCAACGCCGTTGAGATCGCTCACGAGTGCGGCACCTATAAGGCCGCCAACGTGGTGCTGATGGGCGTGCTTGCCAAGTCCCTTCCCTTCTCCGAGGAGGAGTGGAAGAAGGCCATCACCGCCTGCGTCAAGCCCAAGTTCCTGGACGTCAACCTTATGGCTTTCGAAAGAGGTTTCAACTATTGATGAAATACGATTTCACCTCAAGTATCGACCGGTCGAATACCGGCGCATATAAATACGATATGATGCCCGAGCCCCTCAGGGGTTCGGGCATTGTGCCCATGACGATCGCCGACATGGAGTTTTCCGCGCCTCCCGAGGTAAACGAGGCTGTCGTAAAAGCCGCCCGTCACGGCTGTTACGGCTATACGGGGCCCCAGGGCGAATATCTCGACGCCGTAAAGCATTGGCAGAAGACCCGCCACGGCTGGGATATCGAGGACGATTGGTACGTCGTTACCAACGGCATAGTGCAGGCGCTGGGCATAGCCGTCAGGGCCTTCACCCGGCCCGGCGATTCCGTGATTCTTCAATCCCCCGTCTACACGCCCTTTTACGGCGCGATAAAGGACAACGGAAGGATTATCGTTGAAAACCCGCTTATCGAAAACAACGGGCGCTATGAGATGGACTTTGACGACCTGGAGGCCAAGTGCGCCGATCCTTCGGTAAAGCTCATGCTGCTGTGCAGCCCGCACAATCCCGTGGGCAGGGTGTGGACGAAGGACGAGCTTGCAAGGGTGGCCGAAATAACCGGCAGGAACGGCGTGCTCGTGATAAGCGACGAGATACATAACGACCTGATACTGCCCGGCAATACGCACACCGTATTCGCCAAGGCCGCCGGCAGCAGGTGCATAGTCTGCACCGCCGTTTCAAAGACTTTCAATCTGGCCGGCCTTTCCTGCTCGAACATACTCATCCCCGACAAGGAGCTGCGCGAGCGCTTCTCCGAGCGCGCGCATATGGACGGCTGCGGCTGCGTGCCCTATATCGCAAGGTTCGCCACCATCGCGGCATATACGGAGTGCGCCGGGTGGCTGGACGAGCTTTTGCAGGTCGTGAACGGCAATTTCGAATACCTGTACGCATTTGTAAACGAGCGTCTCCCCCGCCTTTCCGTGACCCGGGCCGAGGGCACCTATCTTGCCTGGATCGACATGCGCGGGCTGGGTATGGATCACGAGACGCTTTCGGGCTTCCTCGTTGAAAAGGCGCGGATAGCCGATAACGACGGAGCCATGTTCGGCAAGGCCGGCGATGGCTTCAGAAGATGGAATCTTGCCATGCCGCGCTCCGTTCTGGAGGACGCGCTGACAAGGCTTGAAAAAGCGATAAACGAATTGGATTGATATGGATCTGACTTCTTTGAACCCGCCTCAGCGCGAGGCGGTGCTCTGCACGGAGGGCCCCCTGCTCGTGCTTGCGGGCGCGGGCAGCGGGAAGACCCGTGTGCTGACATACAGGATAGCGAATCTGATAGAAAACCACGGCGTGCAGCCCTGGCGTATTCTGGCGCTCACTTCCACCAACAAGGCCGCCAAGGAGATGCGCGACCGCACCGAGAAGCTTACCGGCATATCCGCCAAGGATATGTGGGTGACCACCTTTCACTCCTTCTGCGCAAAGGTGCTCAGGTTCGACATAGCCCGCCTGGGGCGCTGGACCCGTGATTTCACCATATATGACGACTCCGATCAGAACACGATAATAGGCGAAATAATAAAAAAGCTGGGCCTTGATGAAAAGAAGGCGCCCAAGGGCTTTATACGCTCGCTCATTTCCGAGGCGAAGAACACGAGCGACGATCCGGAGCACTATTTATCCGAGGTAGCGGACACCTCGGGCAAGACGATAGAGATCTACCGCGAGTATCAGAAGCGGCTCGAGGCGGCCGACGCGCTCGATTTCGACGATCTGCTCGTGCTGACCGTTGAGCTTTTCAGGACCGTGCCCGACGTGCTCGATAAATACCGCAGGCAGTTCCGCTACGTGCTCGTGGACGAATATCAGGATACCAACACCGTGCAGTACCGCATAGTGAAGCTGCTGTGCGAAGCAAGCGGGAACGTGTGCGTGGTGGGCGACGACGACCAATCCATATACGGCTGGCGCGGCGCGGATATACGCAACATACTCGATTTCGAAAAGGATTTCCCCGGAGCCAAGGTGATAAGGCTTGAGCAGAATTACCGCTCGACCAAGCCCATTCTTGATAAGGCGAACCTTGTTATAAGCAACAATTCGGGCCGCAAGGAAAAGACCCTGTGGACGGCAAGAAAAACCGGCGAGCCCGTGGAGCTTCTGGAGACCGACAGCGAGCGCGACGAGGCCTATTCCATTGCCAACATTATCGCGCAGGGGCACAGGCGCGGCAGGAGCTATAACGACTATGCCGTGCTTTACCGCACGCACGCGCAGAGCCGCGTGATAGAGACCACTCTGCAGCAGGGCTTCAAGATACCCGTTTCGCTGATAGGCGGCACGAGATTCTATGAATATAAAGAGATAAAGGATATCCTGGCATATCTGCGCCTTGCCGTCAACACGAACGACGACGTGGCATTCCGCAGGATAGTGAACGTTCCCAAAAGGAATATAGGCCAGATGACTGTAAACGAGCTCGATTCCATCGCGAAGCAGCGGGATATATCGCTTTTCAACGCTGCGACGATGGAGGGCATGATACCACCCAAGCTCACCGCAAAGCTGAAGCCCTTTATTGACGTCATGGCCGATCTTTTCGCCGCGCGGCACGAGCTGGCCCCCGACGCGCTCGCTCAGCTGGTGATAGACCGCACGGGCTATATGCAGTATCTTTCCGAGCAGCAGGACGGCCTGCTTGAAACGCGCGTTGAGAACATCGAGGAGCTGATAGGCGCCATGCGCGAGCATATGGAGCAGAATCCCGACGACGATGATCAGCTGAGGTCCTTCCTTGAAAACGCCGCGCTGCTGTCCTCCTCCGACGATATCTCCGAGGAGGACGGCACGGTAAAGCTGATGACCCTGCACTGCGCGAAGGGGCTTGAATTCCCCGTGGTGTTCATGCCCGGCATGGAGGAGAACATATTCCCCTCGTCCCGTTCCAGGGAGGATCCCTTCAGGATCGAGGAGGAGCGCAGGCTGTGCTACGTGGGCGTGACGCGCGCCGAGGAAAAGCTTTATCTTATGTGCTGCCGCTCGCGCATGCTCTATGGCGAGAGGACTATGAACAAGCCCTCGCGCTTCCTCGTTGAGATGAAGATGGTGGACGACGAGTATGCGGGCGACGACGATTTCGGCCGCAGCCCGGGCAGAGCGCTTTTTGCAAAGCCCGCGCGCGCCGCAAAGCCCGCTTCAAAGCCCGTTTACGTTCCCAAGCCCGCTCAAAAGGCGGCTCCGTCCTTCGGCTTCGGCGCAAAGCAGCCCGCTCCCGCCAAAAAGCCCTCCGGCGGAAAGCTGATCGTGGGCTCGCAGTATGAAAAATATCAAAAGGTGGAGCACGATAAATTCGGGCGCGGCGTGATCACCGACGTATCGGGAAGCGGCGCAACGCGAACAATAACCGTGGATTTCGAAAAATTCGGCGTGAAGCGGCTTGCCGCGGGTTACGTCACAATGAGGTTATGCGATGAATAAGCTTGACAGGATGAAGGAGCTGGCGGCGAAGATAACCTTCCTTGCCAACGCCTATTACCGGGATGCGGCCTCGCCCGCGAGCGACGCCGAGTATGATGCGCTGTTTGACGAGCTGACTGCGCTTGAGCTTGAAACGGGCGTCACCCTGCCCGATTCGCCCACGCACCGCGTCGGCGGGGAACCGCTTTCCGCCTTTGAGGAGCACACGCACATACAAAGGCTATGGAGCCTTGACAAGGTCAAGACCTATCCCGATCTTATCGCGTGGGCCTCAAAATGCGGGCAGTCGCGCTTTGAGGACAAAAAGTTCATATTGGAATACAAATTCGACGGGCTGACGATCAATCTGACTTATGACGAAGGCCGCCTGGTCTATGCCGCCACGCGCGGCAACGGCGTTACCGGCGAGGGGATAACCGCTCAGGCAAGGACCATACGCAGCATCCCCCTCACAGTGCCCTACAAGGGCAAGTTCGAGGTGCGCGGCGAGTGCTATATGCGCATATCGGTGCTTGACGAGCTGAACAGGACCTCATCGGAACAGCTCAAGAACCCGCGCAACGCCGCGGCCGGCGCGATACGCAATCTCGATCCCAAGGTGACGGCCTCGCGCAGGCTGGATTTCACCGCCTATGACGTGGGCTATATAGAAGGCAGGGAATTCGCCTCGCAGCTTGAAATGCTCGGCTTCCTGCGCGAAAACGGCCTGCCGGTGAACGATTTTTGCTTTGCCGGCGGCATAAACGAGGTCATCGCCGAAATAGACAAGGCCGAGGAGCGCCGCTTCACGCTGGATTACGACATCGACGGCATGGTGATAAAGCTCAACGATATGGCGCTTTTCGAGCGTTTGGGCTTTACCGACCGATTCCCCAGGGGCGCCATCGCCTATAAATTCGCCGCGCAGGAGCAGACCACCGTGGTGGAGGACGTCACGTGGGAGGTCGGCCGCACGGGCAAGCTCACCCCGCTTGCGCACGTGGCCCCCGTTGAGCTTATGGGCGCGACCGTGAAAAGGGCGACCCTTAACAATTACGACGACATAAAGCGCAAGCGTGTGGGCATAGGCTCGCGCGTGTTCATACGCCGCTCGAACGACGTGATACCCGAGATACTCTCGAGCGCGGACGAGGGCGAGCCCGAAAACCCCGTTTTCCCGCCGAAAAAATGTCCCTACTGCGGGGCGCACACCGAGCAGCGCGGCGCGCATATATTCTGCACGAATTCCCTTTCATGCACGCCGCAGATCACGGCGCGCCTTGCGCACTTCGCCTCGCGCGACGCAATGGATATCGAGGGCTTTTCGGAAAAGACGGCCGAGCTTTTGATCAACGAAACGGGCCTTCGCAACATCCCGGAGCTGTATGAGCTTACGCCCCAAAGCTTTCACGGGCTTGCGGGCTTCGGCGAAAAGCGGATAGCGAACATACTCGGCGCGATCGAGAAGAGCAAGGACTGCGCGCTTGCCTCGTTCATATTCGCGCTGGGCATACCCAACGTGGGCATCAAGACCGCAAAGGATATCGCGGCTAAATTCGGGAGCATAGAGCGTTTCCGCGGGGCGACCCTTGACGAGCTGCTGAGCATACGCGACGTAGGCGCGACTGTGGCCGACGGCATAATCGATTTTCTTAACGACGAAAGGCTGCGCGCGCAGGTCGACAGGCTGCTCGAGCTGGGCGTGAAGCCCCGCGAAGCGGAGCAAAGCTCCTCCCCCGCCATTTTGGCGGGCAGGACGCTGGTCGTTACGGGCACCCTTGCGCATTTCGACCGCCACGGCATCGAGGCGCTGATAGAATCCCTCGGCGGCAAGGCGGCGGGCTCGGTGAGCAGGAAGACCTCTTTCGTCGTATGCGGCGAAAACGCGGGCTCAAAGCTCGACAAAGCGCGCGAGCTGGGCGTTCCCGTGCTCACGGAAGAAGAATTTATGGAACTTATCGGAAAATGATATGAGGATCGGCAAATTATCCAACGAACAGCTTGACAGGCTGATACTTTCAAAGCTGCGTCACACGCGCGGGGAGGTCGTATGCGCGCCCTCCGTTGGCGTTGACTGCACGGCGGTATTCATTGAACGCGGGCTTGCGGTGTTATCCTGCGACCCGATCACGGCGGCGGAAAGCGGCATAGGCAGGCTTACCGTAAACGTCTCATGCAACGACGCGGCGGCTTCCGGCGCGGAGCCGATAGGCCTTATGGTCACTTTCCTGCTGCCGCCGCACGTTACCGAAGCCGAGATCGGCGCGCTGGCCGACGAGCTGGTCGAAGCCGCGGCCGCGGCAAACGTGGACATAATAGGCGGGCATACCGAAATAACCCCCGCCGTCACGCGCATAGTTACCTGCGCAACGGTCATCGCGCAGCCCGTAAGCGGCGAGCTTATCACGCCCAAGGGCGTGCGCCCGGGCGACGACATAGTCGTCACCAAGCACGCGGGGCTTGAGGGCGCGATCATAATGGCGGACAAGCTGCCCGAAGGCGCGGCTCTTCTGACCGACGCCGAGATGGACGCCGTGCATTCCTTTGCGGCGCTGACGACCGTCGTTCCCGAGGGGCTTTACGCGGCCCGCCACGGCGCGCACGCCATGCACGACGTTACCGAGGGCGGCATTTTGGGCGCGCTGTGGGAGATGAGCGCGGCCTCCGGCTGCGGGATCGAGTTCGATAAAAGCCTTATCCCCGTGCACCCCATCACCGAAAAGCTGTGCGGATATTACGGTATCGACGTTTACAAGCTCATAAGCTCCGGCTCCATGCTCATCGCGTGCGGGGACGGCGCCGGGCTTGTCAAGGGCCTTAAAGAGCTCGGCGTGGACGCCGCGGTGATAGGCAAAGCTTCAAACGCCTTTACTCACGTGCGCGACAGCGAAGGAAACGTCGTCGACCCGCCCGAGGCCGACGAGATATACAAAGTTTAAGGAAGGAGTTTACACCATGCCCTGCACCACAGTTTTAGTAGGAAGAAAGGCTTCCAACGACAATTCCACCATGATCGCCCGCACGGACGACGGGCATTTCGACACCAAAAAGCTCATCGTGGTCGAGCCCCGGGATCAGAAGCGCAAATACAGATCGGTGCTCTCTCACGTTGAGATAGAGCTTCCCGATAACCCCGTGCGCTGCACCGCCTGCCCCAGTGTGGATCCCAAGAACGGGATCTGGGCGGCAACGGGCATAAACGCCCTGAACGTTGGCATGACGGCAACGGAGACGATCACTTCAAACCCCCGCGTGCTTGCGGCGGATCCGCTCGTTGAGCTTAAAAAGGCTGAAAAACGCGGCGAAAAGGAGATCCCCGGCGGCATAGGCGAGGAGGACATACTCGTGCTGGTGCTGCCCTATATCCGTTCCGCAAGGGAGGGCGTAAAGCGCCTTGCCGCGCTTCTCGAGCAGTACGGCACATACGAATCCAACGGCGTCGCCTTCAACGACGAGAACGAGGTGTGGTGGATGGAAACCATCGGCGGGCATCACTGGATGGCAAAGCGCGTGCCCGATGAAGCGGTGGTCATAATGCCCAATCAGTTCGGCATGGACAGCTTTGATATGGACGACGCCTTCGGCAGGCAGGAGGCGCATATGTGTTCGGCCGATCTTCGTGAGTTCATCGAAGAAAACCGGCTGGACCTGAATCTTAACGGCGGATCGAACCCCCGCCTGATATTCGGCTCGGCCTCCGATCAGGATCATATCTATAACACCCCCAGGGCCTGGTTTATGGGCCGCTTCCTCAATCCCACCAAATATAAGTGGGAGGGCGCGAACGCCGATTTCGGTCCCGAAAGCGACGATATCCCCTGGAGCTTCCTGCCCGAGCGGAAGATCGCCGTTGAGGACGTGAAATACATGCTCTCCTCCAACTATCAGGGCACCCCCTATAACCCCTATCTGAATCAGGATACCGGCGTGCGCGGCAAATACCGCTCCATCGGCATCAACCGCACGGGCGTCACCTCCGTATGCCAGATAAGGAGCGGCGTGCCCGAAGGCGTGAAGGGCGTTGAATGGATCTGCTTTGCCTCGACCACCTTTGACGCGCTGCTGCCCGTCTATCCCAACGTGCCCAAAATGCCCAAATATCTCTCCGACGTCACGCTTGACGTTTCCACCGAGAATTTCTATTGGGCAAGCGCGCTCATTGGCGCTTTGGCCGATCACAGCTATAACTCCTGCATACAGCATATCATGCGCTATCAAAGCGCCGTGATGACCAAGGGCAGGCAGCTGCTGATTGAATACGACAGGAAATACGCCGAAGATCCCTCGGAAAAGCTGCTGATCGAAGCCAATGAAAGGCTTGCTCAAATGGCAAAGGAGCAGTCGACCGCGGCGCTTGGAAAAGTGCTTGCCGAATCGAGCGCAGGCATGAAGAACGGTTATAACCGTGCGGATAATTGATCGGGGGCGCAATATGGAAAATATAATGAGCATTATCACCGATACCGATTTCGTGCACCGCAGCGGCACTCCCGAGGAGCTGCGCGTGGCCGAATATCTTAAGGCCCGCTGTGAGGCGTTGGGAGTCAACGCGCGCATAGAGGGCTTCCGCGTGCCCATGGCGGATATCGAGGAAGCGCACGTATATGCCGACGGGCGCGAGATCCCCTGCAGGGGCTTCTTTAACTGCGGCAGCGGCAGCGTTACCGCCCCGCTGTGCTATCTTCCCTCGCTCGACAAGGTCTCGCTGACCCGCGCAAGGGACAGGATAGTGCTGCTCGACACCTCCGGCATAGGCTTCTTCGGCTATAAGGATCTTATGGAAGCGGGCGCGGTCGGAATACTCTTCCAGTACGGCAACGCGCACTGGCCCAACGACGATATTGACGAGCGCGACCTGCGCGAGCACGTCGTGGGGGATGAACGAAAGGTGCTCTGCGCCATGATCCACACGCGCGACGCCATTGAGCTCGTCAAAAACGAGGTGAAGGAGATCACCGTATCCATCCGCCAGAACGAATATGACGGCGAAAGTCATAACGTGATCGCCGAGATCCCCGGAAGGAAGGACGAATTCATCACCCTCTCCGCGCACTATGATTCCACCGCGCTCTCCCACGGCTCCTACGACAACATGTCCGGCTGTGCGGGCCTGATAGGCGTGATGGAGGCGCTTAAGGACCGGGAGCTGAATTACGGTCTGCGCTTCGTATTCTGCGGCAGCGAGGAAAGGGGCCTGCTGGGCTCCAAGGCTTACGCGAGGGATCACGAGGACGAGCTGCCCAAGACAGCGCTTAACGTCAATCTTGATATGATAGGCACCTATATGGGCAAATTCATAGCCTGCGTCTCCGCGGAGGAAAAGCTGGCGCATTACATAGGCTATATGGGATCGGAGCTCGGCTTCCCCATCAGCGCCAAGGTCGGCGTCTATTCGAGCGATTCCACTCCGTTTGCCGACAAGGGCGTTCCCGCTCTCTCATTCGCGCGCCTCGCTTCGGGAAACGCGGCCCCGATACACTGCCGTTACGACCTTCCGGACGTTATGAGCGAAAAGCAGCTGCTTGAGGATATCGCCTTCATCGCCGAGTTCACAAGGCGCATGGCGGAATCGGCGGTATGCCCCGTATCACGCGAGATACCCGAAAAGGTAAAGAAGGAGCTTGATGAGTATCTTGCAAGGAAGCGGAAGGAAAGCTGAACGATCCCGTAAAACAAACCCAACAAAGATATATTTCTGCCGCCCGCAACCTGTGTGCATTCAAGCGCATCATAACAGGTAAAGGGCGGCGGATCTTTATCAACGCACCGTTTTGTCAAATTAAGGTCAGCAGCGCTTCGGTGATGCGTGCATATAGTCAAGCCGCGCCTTTTAAACTACTGCAGTCGGGAGGCGTTATCCATGAAAAGACTTTTTGCGATACCGATCATTGTTTTGATACTGCTCTCGTTTGCCGCTTGCGGCATTCCATCTGCTCCCTCCGAGCCCGCGGAAAGCACCCCCGCTCCCGCGGCACAGCAAACCGCAGATCACCCGCACGCTTTAGCGGATGATTGTTTCTTCGATTTCCGCGATCCCGGAAACGATCCGAGACTTCTTTTCAACGCTTTGGTTTCGGATGAAGCATACGGCGAATACGTACGGAAGTATAATGATAATTGGAAGGGCGTCGATACCCGCGAGGATGCGAAAGCGCTGATAGCTTTATTCGATTCCATGCCCTTTCCCATATCAGACGAATTCCGTTTCAGTGAACTGCGCTTCCTCCGCGAATCCGGCAAAGCCGAATGCGATATTTATTACTTCATGCACGACAGGGATTATAAGGGGCTATCCGGAGCATACGTTGAATTCAGCTTTCATCCGGACAGCGAGGAAGGTTCCGTTGACGCGCTCGATAAAACGCTCGGGCAGGGCGGATACACCGAGATCGACGTCGGCGGACATACGCACATCAAAAGGCTGTATCGCTCCGACGCCGAATTTTCCGTTTTTCACAGCTTCATAGCCGAGATCGACGGACAGTTCGTGAGTATAACGACGTGCGAGTGCGGTGAGAGCGAGATACTCTCGTTCGATTTCGGCACTCTGACGGAGGCGGTCGAAAAGGAGCTTATCAAGGTTTACTGAAATCGGTTTTTCCGAAAAGCAAACTGCCGCGGGCAAACGCTCACGGCAGTCTTTCTTTAAATATCCGGTTTATCGAAGGCCGACCCTCTGATAAGCGAGATCCAGAGTCTGCTGCGCCTTCTCCTGCGCCGAAGCCGCGCCCTTTGCAAGGGTGGCGTCGAGATACGCGGGATCGTCCAGTATGCGGCGGTATTCCTTCTGCACGGGCTCGATCTCGGCAATGACCGCGTCCGCAACGGCGACCTTCAGCTTGCCGTAGCCGCAGCCCTCGAAATCCTTCACGGCCTCGTCCATCGTCTTGCCGGTGCAGGCGCAGTAGATGGTCAAAAGGTTGTTGCAGCCGTGGCGGCCTTCGGCATAGGCAATGGTGGGCTCGCAGTCGGTGACGGCCTTCTTGAATTTCTTCATTATAACGTTAGGCTCGTCAAGCAGCGAGATATAGCCGTTGGGATTGGTATCCGTTTTGCTCATCTTATGCTCGGGATCCTGCAGACCCATTATGCGGGCGCCGAATTTGGGCATCACGGGCTCGGGCACAACAAAGGTCTCGCCAAAGGCGTTGTTGAAGCGGATCGCGATATTGCGCGCCAGCTCAACGTGCTGCTTCTGATCGTCGCCCACGGGAACCTGATGAGCGCCGTAGATCAGTATGTCCGCCGCCATCAGCACGGGATAGGTGAAAAGCCCGGCGTTGATGTTATCGGCGTGCTTGGCGGATTTATCCTTGAACTGAGTCATGCGCGAAAGCTCGCCCATATAGGTGGTGCAGCCCAGTATCCACGAAAGCTCCGCGTGCTGGTGCACGTGGCTCTGTATAAAGAGCGGGCTCCTTGAAGGGTCGATGCCGCAGGCCATCAGCAGCGCCGCCATCGAGCGGGTCTCCTGCCTGAGCGTCGTGGGATCGTTCCTTACCGTCAGCGCGTGCATATCGGCGACCATATAATAGCAGTAATTATCGTCCTGCTGCATGAGGTTCCAGTTGCGGAGAGCCCCTATGTAATTGCCGAGTGTGGGAATGCCGGTGGGCTTTATGCCGCTCAAAATGATCTTCTTCTCCATTTTGGGTTCTCCTTCTCAAAAAAGTAATTACAGGGATTATAGCACAAAAGCACGGGAATATCACCCGCAGGGAAAAATATATTGTTCATATATGCAACACTTGGGCCAGTTTTCCTGAGATAATAGATGAGACCGCAAGAGGGAGGTTGAAGCCTATGGATGACGAGGGCATTATCGCGCTGTTCTTTGAGCGCTCGGAACAGGCCATAACGGAGGTTTCGCAAAAATACGGCAGGCTGATGACGAAGGTTGCAATAGACAGAGCGGAGAGCTCCTTTCAGGAGCTCTCCGCCAATTACTATTTGCTGATCTCTGATTTAAATCATATGCCCATTTCTTCCTTGACTTCCTTGAAGCACTTGACCGCGAAGTCGAGGTCCTCCTTGGTATGGCCGGCGGAGACCTGGGTACGGATCCTGTCCTTGCCCTTGGGCACTACGGGGTAGCAGAAGCCGACTACGTAGACGCCCTTATCGAGCATGCGGCGTGCGAATTCCTGAGCGATCTTGGGATCGTAGAGCATTACGGGCACGATGGGGTGGGTGCTCTCGATGACGTCGAAGCCGATCTTGCCGAGCTGCTCGCGGAAATACTTGGTGTTCTCATGCACCTTGTCACGCAGGGCTGTGGACTCGTTGAGCATATCGATGACCTTGATGGAAGCCGCACAGATGGCGGGAGCAAGGGTGTTGGAGAAGAGATAGGGACGGCTCTTCTGACGGAGCATATCGATTATCTCCTGACGGGCGCAGGTATAGCCGCCGGACGCGCCGCCCATGGCCTTGCCGAGGGTGCCGGTGATGATATCAACACGGCCCATTACGCCGCAGGCCTCGTGAGTGCCCTTGCCGTGCTCGCCCATGAAGCCGACCGCGTGGG
>JAEEGL011711871.1_pt1 | contig 20325 bp, 17 predicted proteins | sample 9134231 | NCBI WGS metagenome assembly JAEEGL01 (sample SAMN16246548, study PRJNA631951) | gut metagenome | biome: gut microbiome; feature: rumen; material: fiber-attached | host: Bos | place: Iran: Karaj | collected 2018-10 | reverse complement strand
TAATATGTTTTTAGGTGCAATTTTCATTACTTTTTGTAGTCAATAATCATCACTCTTTGTGATAGCGCCTACTAGCTTTATCATTAATACAAATATTAGTATTATTGGAACAGCTATTCTTATAATATTTATAGCTAAGTTTACTATCCTCATTATTTCTAATATTTTAGGATCACTACATATACTCAATACCATATTATCAATCCTTTCTATACTAATCTTCCAATATCCAAGATATCAAATCGGAAGTTCCATCATTATTTAAATCTTCTGTAAAAGCTTTTTCAATTACACCAGAATGTGAAACACCAGGATAATAAGTAAAATTATTAGGTTTCCCTAAACCTTCAAAGAAATTCTTACCATCTTTGACTTCTCCATATCCTCTTAATTTAATACTGTTAAAATATTCTTTGTCTTTTGGCGTTTGTAGTGCAGGTGCACTCATAATAACTGCAGCATGGAAATTAAGGTCTTTAAGACTAACTAATAGTTTGGGAACATTGTATCCTCCATTTGAATGGCCCATTAATACTATTCTATTAGTATCAATATTATAATGAGCCTTTGTATATTTTACTAATGCTCGTATTGTTTCTCTATTTCTTTCTTCATTCCATGCTCCATAACATTGAGGCGCAACTATTATTGCTGATATTGGTTTTAGATTATATTTACTCCACTGTTTAACAACTAGAATTAAACCTTTTTGTAAAAATCCAGTTTTTCCAACATCACCCACCATAGATCCTAGTCCATGCAGCCAAATTATCAATGGTAAAGATTCACCATTTAAATCACTTACATTTTCTGGTGCCCATATTGCATATGATGAAGTTTTTGAATAATATTCTACATTAGGACCTTTTTGAACACCATAGTATGTCCACTTAAAATTTTGGTAATTCACATTGGAATATTTTTCACCATTAGAATTATTTGAGTTATTATTTCCATTTGATGAATTAGAATTATCTATTTCATTCTTTATTTTTTCAAGTCTCTCCTCATATTCTTTTCTTTTATCTGCATCTTTTATATATTTTAAATAATTATATGCTGCATTATAATCATTTAAAGTTTTTGTTTCTTCTGCTTTTAATACTAACTGTTCCATTCTTTGTTCGTAAGAATTGTTTACTTCAGATACGGATGTTATTGTTATACACTTTTCATATTCTGAATCAGGCGCAGTTATATGCACTACTATTCTAACTATCATTGGTACTAAAAATACTAATGCAGCTGCTAGTATGTTTTTAGGAGCAGTCTTTAATACTTTTTTTAATCCATCTTCATCACTTTTTGTTACTGCACCTACTAACTTTATCATAAGCACAAATATTAAAATAATTGGAACTGCTATCCTTATAACATTTATAACTAAGTTTACTATTCTCATTATTTCTAATACTTTAGGATCACTGCATATACTTAGTATCATAATATCCTCCTAAGTATTATTTTACCATATAAAAAGAAAACTTGTTAATTAAGTTTTCTTTATTTGTAAATTACTTTTCAGTAAAGTAAAATATTTCTGCATTTTCTCTGTCATCATATGAGCTTTCAAAAATTCTTACTACCTCTCCATTCCTATCTTTATATAATAGTTCAACTGAACCACCGCCATCAAAATTAACGCCATTTTGACAATGAAGAGTCTCAAAATCATCAGTTACTACGTGTTTATTAACTGCACTTCTAGCTGAAAAAATCACAAAATTATTACGGTTTATTTGACAAAAAGCAGTAATATTTGCAGTACTTTTATTATTTTTCCATCCTACAGTCTTATTATCTAATATAATTGGAACATACCAAGTTATTGTATCTTTAATACCACTATCAATTATCTCTTGGTATTTTGCTTTTCTCGTTTCATCATTACCAGCATTTACATCAATAAAAACTTTAAAATTTCCTTTAGGATCTATTCCATACAAATCAAGTTTTTGTGTTTTATCAATAGCTGAACTTGAAGGCCAATTTCTTATCACCTTACCTTTAGTAATAACTAAATTGCCGACTTGTGTATTAGTATATTGCTCACTATAACTGGCATCAGATGTTCTAGCTGGATAACAAAAACAACTTGCAACTCCATCTCCACATACCACTTTACCTTGTTTTTGATTTTCTCTATTCCAAGATCTTATGCAATCTGAATAACTACTATTGTAATATGCACTTGCATTAGTAGCAATAACTAATTTATTTTGCAATGATTCTCTACTAACTTCATCTTGTAACATTGATTTAGTAGCTTGTAATTTACTAGGATAATTACTAGATTGTGCTTTACTACTTTGTGCATATGGATCTTCTACCCATATGTATGTAAGATAATAATTCTTAGAACTACTTCCAGAAGTTGTTTGAACTCTAGTACTTCTTTGTTGAATTTTAACTTTTAATGTTTCAGTATCTCTATCGAAAACTATTTTTCCATCTTCTAATGGACTTGCTACTGGATACATTTCACAATCACCATTAGAACAAGGATTATCAGGTTTATCATCTGAAGAATTGTTTATTTTTTCTTTTACTTTCTCTAGTCTTTCTTCATATCCTTGTCTTTTATCTTCATCTTTTATATATTTTAGATAATTATATGCAGCATTATAATCATTAATATTGAGAGTTTCTTCTGCTTTTGATACTAACTCTTCCATTCTTTTTTCATAAGAAGCATTTATTTCACTTACTGATGTTACTGTTATGCATTTTTCGTATTCTGAATCAGGTGCAGTTATATGAACTACTATTCTTACTATCATTGGTACTAAGAATATTAATGCAGCAGCTATTATATTTTTTGGTGCTGTTTTCATTACTTTTTGTAAACCATCATCATCACTTTTTGTTATTGCACCCATTAGTTTTATCATTAATACAAATATTAGAATAATTGGAACTGCTATTCTTATAACATTTATAACTAAGTTTACTATTCTCATTATTTCTAATATTTTTGGATCACTACATATACTTAGTATCATTTTATCTACCTCAATATCATTTTAACATAAAAAAGGAAACTTGTTATATAAGTTTCCTAATTAAACAATTCTTTACTGTCTAATATTATTGTTACTGGTCCATCATTATATATTTCAACTTTCATATCACTTCCAAATATTCCAGTTTCTACATTCACATATTTCTTTAATTTTTCATTAAACAAATCATAAAGTTTAGTTGCTTCAACAGGGTTTAATGCATCAATAAAAGATGGTCTATTTCCTTTTTTGGAATTTGCATATAAAGTAAATTGACTAATGCTAAGAATACTACCGTTAACATCTAAAATATTTAAATTCATTTTCTCATTTTCATCTTCAAATACTCTTAAATTTACTATTTTTTTAACCATTCTATCAATTATATCTTCATTGTCTCCATTTGTAAAACCTACTAATGCAACATATCCATTTTCAATAGAACCATTAACTTTATTATTAATTGTTACTTTGCTGTTTTTACTTCTTTGTAATACTACTCTCATTATATAAATACCCTTTCTACTTTAGAAACATTATTTATTAATTTTATTTCTTCAATAAAGTTATGTAAATCATCTATATTTTTTACTTTACAAGTAATATCATAAAATAATTCGTGGTTCCTATTGATTAAATTAATAGAATCTGTAGAAATATTTTCTTTAGTAGCTAGTGTTACAATATTAAGTAAAATATCACTTACATCATCAACATAAACTTTTAATTTAGCAGTATATCTATTATCAACATTTTCTTCCCAAGATGCTTCAATTATTCTTTCACTATTTAAATCAACATTTGGACAATTTTTAGAATGTATTTTTACTCCATAACCACGTGTTATATAACCTACTATGTCTTCACCATAAACGGGATTACAACAGGTTGCAAAAGTACAAAGAATATCATTAGAACCTGCTATTATTATTCCATTTTTATTTGGTTTATTCTGTATTGTTATGGTCTTAGGTCTTGGTGTATGTATTTCTAATTTACTTAAAACAGATGAAGGTAAAAATCTTAATGTAGAAACTCCAAAATAAATATCATCAAGAGATGTAGTATTTAAAGCCTCATTTATTTTTTCAATATTTTCTTCTGTAAATATTTCATTAATATCAAGATTTCTTTTCTTACATTCATTAGCAATCATTTCTTTTCCTAGAGAAATATATTTTTCTCTCTCTTTTTTATAAAAGAATGATTTAATTCTAGATTTTGCACCTTCAGTTTTAACAATTTTTAACCATCCTTTAGATGGTGCATGACCTTTTTGAGTAATTAATTCAACTTGATCTCCATCTTTAAGTTCATAATCAAGTTTTACCATTTTAGAGTTAACAAGTGCTCCAGTTGTTGTATTACCAACTTCACTATGAATTTTATATGCAAAATCAAGTGGTGTAGAACCTATTGGAAGTTCTATTATATCTCCTTTAGGTGTATAACAATATATATCTGTTCTTTTAAGTTCATCTTTAATATTTTCAAAGAATTCCATATTCTGTTCAATGTCATTTACTTCTACCAATACTCTAAATTGTTCTAAGATTTTATCTAAATCATTTTTAACTGAACCATCTATTTTTTCTTTATAACTCCAGTGAGAAGCAACACCTTTTTCAGCTATTTCATCCATTTCATATGTACGAACTTGTAATTCATATACTCTTTTATCTTCACCATATAAAGTTGTATGTAAACTTTGATACATATTTGTTTTAGGATTTGCTATATAATCTTTAAATCTATTTGGAATTGGTTGATATTTTGCTTGAACAAGACCTATTACACGATAACAATCTTCTATATTATCAACAAGAACCCTAAGTCCTAAAAGATCATAAATATCTTCCCATCTTCTTCCTGCTTTTAATTTATTATAAATACCTCTAACTGATTTAACACGAGAAAGTATTTCATACTTAATATCATGAGAATCTAAAATATTCATAATCTCATATTTCATTTTAGCAAGTGATTTTTCAAGTTCAATTTTATTAGCATTTATTTTTTCTAATATTTTATTATATTCTTCAGTTTCACTATATTGAAGACACAAATCCTCCATTTCACTCTTCATTTTTTTCATACCTAGCCTATGCGCTAGTGGAATATAAATGTTTTGAGTTTCTTCTATAATATATTTCTGATGTTCTAAACTATGAACATTCAATGTTCTTAAATTATGAAGTCTATCTGCAAATTTTATAAATAATGTTGCTGGATTTTCAGATAAACCAACAATTATTCTTCTATATTTTTCTGGATTACTTACTTTAAATGTTTGCTTTAAATGACTAATTTTAGTAATTGAATTAACTATGTCTGCAGTTTCAGTACCAAACATATCTTCAACTTCTTCATAAGTCATTTTATCTAATGTAATTGCTTCATGAATCAATGCACATCCAATAGTTACAGGATCCATTTTAAGTTCAGCTAATATATATGCTACATTAATTGGATGATATATATAATCTTCACCTGTTTCTCTTTTCATTCCATCATATACTATGAGTGCTTGTTCATAATACTTATCAATAAAATCAACATATGTTTTATCCATATATTCTTCAAGCAATGACTTTAATTCTGAATAATTTTTATTTTTCATTAAATCAACTCTTTCTTAATTTTAGTTGTTTTAGTATCTTTTTTCCAAATTAATTTTATCATATTATTATTTATTTAAAAAGAATAAAACTAAAAATTTCATAAAATACTCACATTAAAAGGAGTATAATTACTCCTTTATTATTTCACTAAGCTAATATCATAATTACTATTAGATAATAAATCTATAATACCATTTTTACCAAGCACATGTGTAATATCTAATACTATAAATACTTTTTTATTATGTGCTAAAAATTCTTCTATTTTTTCTACGATTGCAGAATTTCTTTTATAATATAAATCATTATTATATTTTTTTTCAAATTCATAAATTGGATCTTCTTCTAAATAACCAATTATTTTGCTTTCATCTGCTGATAAATAACTATCATATAATTCCTCAACAGAAACGACTTTATTTTCATAACTATTAATTAATTTTTCTAATTCTTCAATACAATAATCTACAGAATAATTTTTTAATACATCTTCTTGTAAGTCAATTTCTTCAAATGCATTCATAGTTTTACCATCATTAGAAGCTTTATAGTAAAAATACTCTGCTGGACTTTTCTGTGTTAGTTCTGCTTCTGAATAAATTTGATCTATTACTCCTAATACAACTGCACCAACTGGTAAAATTGCCATTGCTGCATATGGAAAATTATTTTTTTCAAAAAATTTAGTTAATTTAGTTTTAAGTTCATTAGAAATTACACTATCTAACTTATTACTGCCAACATATTCCATCATATCAACATTTGATGCTTTTGTTACGTCATATAATGAAGCAAATTCATCCATTTCATTATAAGCATCCAATACTACTTTATTATATATATTAACTTTATTATCACCTTTATATATTGACGTTAATAAATAGTTGCATGTATCATTGTTGCATATCTTATACATTATTGGCACATAACCATAATCTTTTTCTTGTGTTTTATCTTTTACTGGTTCTTCTTGCGTTCTTTCTGGAGCCTTTGCTAATAAAAGTGCAATAACACATATAATAAATATACCACCTGAAACTAACGTCATCATCATGCTCTTTCTATCTTTTTCCATTTTTATCCTCCATACGTTATTTAATCATTTATTCCTTTAATTTTTAATTCATGAGGTTCGTCATCCTCTTCTTCAGGTTTATCAATACTTCTTTTCTCAAGTATTGTCCAAACTTTTGGTCCAATTAACAAAGATGAGAATGAACCAGCAATTAATCCAATTAATATTGCTATGTTAAATGTTAATATATCATTAAGTCCAACTGCAATTAATGCTATAACTGCTACTATAGTAGTAATACTTGTCCAAATATTTCTAGAAACTGTTTCATATGATGAAACATTAACTAAATCATTTAATTCATCCTTAGTAAGTTTCTTTCTATTTCTATAAATTTTAATTCTATTTTCACGAACTCTATCAAACACTACGATAGTATCATTTATTGAATAACCTATAATTGTTAACAATGAAGCTACTATTATAAAATCAACAGGTATATTAAATATTGCAAATATAGCTAAAATAATTAAAACATCGTGACATAACATTAAAATACCACTAATTGCATAATTAATATTAAATCTTATTGCTATATATATTATTATTGCTATTAATGAATATATAAGTGCTTTAATAGCATTTTTAGTTAAACTCTTTGTAACTAAATTACTTATTTCACTTGATGAAGATTCTATTCCAAGTTTATTTAATTCATCTTTAACTTTCATTTCATTTTCTTCATCTAATATATCATTAAGTTTGATATATCCTTCTTTTTTAGTACCCATATAATAATCATAACCACGAACATCGTATTCACTTACTATTGATTTAATCTTATCAAAATCTATATTTTCACTAGATGATAAATTAATATTAGTACCACCAGTAAAATCAACTCCAAAATTAAATCCTCTAACTATTGCAAAAGTAATACCAAGTATAATTATAGATACACCAACATAAATTGGATACTTAGCTTTTTTAATATAATCTATTTTTATATGATCTTTTGTTTTTCCAAATAATTTTTTTGGATTTTCTTTAAAAGCATTTGAATTTACAAATAACTTTTGAAGAAATCTATATAAAACTACTGTAGTAAATATAGTAACAAATATTGTTATTATTAACATAGTTGCAAAACCTTTAACAGAAGATTCTCCAAATATATATAAAACTATACCTGCAATTAATGTTGTAATATTAGCATCTATTATTGCAACTAAACTACTTTTATTTCCTTCTTTAAATGCAACATTTAATTTGTTTCCTCTATGAAGCTCATCTTTTACTCTTTCATTAGAAATAATAATTGAATCTACTGCCATGCCAATTCCGAGTACTAAAGCAGCAATACCAGTTAATGTTAAAACCCCACCAACTCCATTAAATATTAAAAATACAAGTATTGCATATACAAATAAACATACACTGCCAATAAAACCACTTATTCTATATTTAAATATTAATATTAATGATATTAAAGCAAAAGTTATTAAACCAGCAATTCCTGTTTTAGTAATTGTTTCACTACCAAATGAAGGTGAAACACTCTTAGGAGTTGACTCTTCAGTTAATTTAGTTGGTAATGATCCACTATTAATAAAATCAACTAATTCTTGTGCTTCTTCTTTAGTAAAATTACCTTCAATTACTACTGATGAACTTGAAAGTCCTTCATTTACATAAGCAGCAGAAATACATCTCATGTTTCCATTTCTACCACACGTTTCCTTTTGACTTTCGTAACTATCTACACCTTCTTCGAAATCTAGCCAAGTTACCATTAAATTATTACCACTGCCTCTTGTTGATAAATCTTTAGTAACTTTATAAAAAGTAGAAGTATCCTTTATATCTAATTTAACTTGGTATTGAAATGATCTTTCATTTTGACTTAAAGATGCACCATTTCTACCAAGTATTTCACTAGTCATCAATAATTTATCATTTGTATCTCTAAATGATAATACTGCAGTAGTACTAATTCTTTGTCTAGCCTCATCTTCATTAGATACACCTGGTAATTGAATTCTAATTAAGTTATCCCCTTCTATTGTAATAACCGGTTCAGATACACCTAATGTATCAATTCTATTTACAATGGCTTTGTATGTATTATTCAAATCATCACTAGTTAATTCTTCACCAGGAGTTAAAGGCTCAATATTATAGAGAATTTCAAAACCTCCTTGTAAATCAATACCATAATGTATACCATTAATAACTGTTTTAACTAAAAATGAACATACTACAATAATTGCTAAAACAATTAAACTTGGTTTTATAATTTTTTTCATTTTAATGTCCTCCATCTTCCATAATATTAACTATCTCACTTTTTTGATAATTTTTTCTATTATTTACATAATCATTTAATTTATTATTATCGCAATATAGAATATCACTAATAATATCATTAAGTTGTAAATCAACTTTTTCTTTCCATTCAGTATTAACTAAATAACTCCATATATCTCTTTCGTTTACATTTCTAAAACCCAAATTATTTAGTTCTCTTACTTTGGAATACAAAGCTGGTAAAACTCTATTATAAAGTTCAGATGCACTATTAAATTCTATATTATCTGACATAATTCTTCACCAATATCATTATACACTATTAATTTCAAAAAGAAAACTTAAATAAAAAAAAGAACTTATTTTTTATAAGCTCTATTTAATTATAAAATTATTCAATATGATTATTTACAAATTCTTTATTATAATCATATACAAGTGATGTATCTATTGTTTCATTAGAATTATCTGTATATGTTATAGTTACATTATTTTCATTTTCTTTATATGATTTAACTTTTGATTCATTATATTTATTTAACTTAACTTTTGTATAATCATCATTATAATATAAATAATCATTTTTATCTATTACATATATACTATATTCACTATCATAAGTTACATCTGTGATAAATATTTGTTTTGCGACTAATTTTTCACCATTTTCATCAGTTAAATAATTTTTAACTTTAACATTATTTGATACTATATACAATTCATAATCAGATTCAGCTGAAAAAAGCCAATATCTTTCTAATGCAGATAAATCATAATCATTTATTTTAATAGTTCCATCATTATACTTTACTATTAAATCTTGTCCTCCACATGTTGTGCCTTCTACTAAACCAGCCTCAAATAACATAAATGCTGAAACATTCTTTTTTATAAGTTTACTTTCATAATCCTCAGGCACTTCACCATGGTCAACCTCAATTGAATATAATTCACCTTTGCTATTTAAATAATAAATATTTCTACATCCTCCACAATCACATTCTGCCCCTACTTGTATAACATCTTCAATTGGGAAATCAAATGATTGATCTGTATCTTCATTGTTATATTTTATTACTCCATTTTCAAGTTTAACATATTCACCATATACTTTTTTTCCAAAATCTAAATTTTCGAATGGTTTTATTTCTCCATAAGAAAGTATTCCATACTCAGTAAGAAGATAATCATCTGTTTCTTCTTCTGCTGGTTCCGGTGTTGTTTCAGTTTCTGGCTCTGCTGGTTGTTTATTTGCAAAGAATTTATCATATGCAATCCATCCACCTAAACCTAATACCATTAGTGCAAATATAACCAATATTATTACTAATCCCTTACTATTTCCTTTTTCTTCTTCCATATATTTACCTTCTTTCATTTATCATTGTATCATTTGTTTTAATTGTATATCAATTTTCATATAATAATTTTACATATTTTTTACAAAAAAAGAACTTAGTTTTTCATAAGTTCTTTATGGTAACCATTTATTTATAGTAATAAGTTTCTTATTATAGTCATAATCTATTGTGTATTTATTATTATCAGATAGTTCAAAAACAGTTTTTGTTCCAAATGTTTCATCTGATAATTCATCATTTAATACAAATCTTTTAAACTTATATGATGTGTTAACTTTAATTAAACTATATTTTTCATGGTCAATTGATATAAAATAATATAATGAACCATCTTTAGTAGCAAAATATACTACTCCATCATAATATTGATTATAATCTATATTTATTGCTTTAACATTTTTAATATCAGATAAAGTTAAAACTTCATACGCATCATCATCTGTTTCGCACTCATCATCTTCACCACAAAATAATGCAGGTCTACCTAAATATGCAATTCCATCATATATATATGCAACATATTTATCAGTACCCATATATCCACATTTTTCATCAAGGCCAGTTAATCCACAAGTTGCAGTATTTCTTTTAAATAATTCTTCAAAATTTTCTTTACTTTGAATTGGTTCAATATCAGGAAGATCCGTTATTTTTCCTTCTTTAACTATATATTTAGTTAATTTGTCTGGAGTAATATAATTAATCTTATCAATAGATTTAATACAATCATCATAAGCTCTTGCGCAGAAATTTACATTGTATATGTTGTTGCTACTATCAAGTACATATAATTTAACAGGAAATCCATCCTCTCCACCTAACGCGCCACCAAATACACCAACTGGATTTTTGATATTATTAATTACAAATTTTGTAGTTTTAGGTTTATTAGTATTAATATCTTCACAATATGTTTCATATATAACTTTATCATTTTCTATTTTTAATAGAGCATAGTCTAAATCTTTTTTGCTTCCAGTTTCCATGCTTTTATTTTTTTTATTTAATTCAACTATTATATCTGATAAGTCATAAATATATTCCTTTTCTTCAATTTTAAGATCAACATTTATGACACCATCATTAGTCTCTTTATCATCATTATCACTTGAATATTTGTCAACATACTCATCATATTTTAATAGTGAAATTTTATTAGTCTCATAACTATACTTTAAAACATATTTTTCTTTGTTCTTAAGTTCTAATACTATATCTGTACCATAAGTAATTTGTCCATTTTCAATATTACTAAATTTATTTAATTCTGAAGGCATATTAACTTTTACTATATGTGCATTCTTCTCTACGCCATCAATGGTTTTAGAATCATAAAGTGGTGTAAAATAATATACTTCACCATTTTCAAGTTCAAAAGCAAATGTAGGGCCAAATTCACCACCAGCATATTGATTTACCATACTAACTATTTGTTTTACATTCTTAATAAATGAAAACTCTACTATATCATAATACACGTAATCATCATTACATTCATCATTTTCACATGTAGTTGATACATGCATGTAATATGGAATTCCATCTTTTAAATACATAATATATTCATCACCAACTGAATCAATGCATCCATCTTTTTCATTTTCAAATGAATAACTTTCCATATCTTTTAGACCACATGTATATGTATAAGTATTTAATATTTTCTTAGCTTCAGCTTCAGTTATTCTCTGATAATTAGTTCCCTCATATTTTAAATATGTTGCTAAATTATCATCTGTATTTTTTTTACTTAAATACATTTCTTCTTTTTTATAGTAGCTTTCTACTTTATTATCATCATTTTCTATAGCAGTACCACTATTATTTTTTTTGTAAAGAAAAACTCCAAGCAATATTCCTCCTATTGCAATTAAACTTACAATTATTGTAACTACTTTTTTCATTTTTATTCCACTTCCTTTGCAACATTATTATACTATCAATAATATATTATTTTTAAAATATTAGATTTTTTTTACATTTTTTTACAAAAAAAGAACTTAGTTTTTCATAAGTTCTTCTAATTTTTTACGCTCATTTTCTAAATCTTGTCTTTCTTTATTAACTATAAACTCTGGAGCTTTATTAACATAGTTTTCATTAGATAGTAATTTTTCTCTTCTTTCAATAGATGATTTTAATGAATTTATTTGTTCTTCTTTTAGTTTTTTATCTACTTCAGTTTCAATTTTTTCAAAAAATATCTGTGCTTTTACACTTTTAGAAAATACTTTATATGCCTTTATACCTAATGGTTTATCTACAATACAATCCTGTAGTTTTAACATTTTAACAATTAACTCATTATTATCTTCAGTATCAAACATTACTTTAAGATCTTTAGTGATATTATTTTCGGCTTTAATATTTCTAAAATTCTTAATGAATTCTAACTTATCATCGACGACAGATTCTTCTAATTCATAAATATTCTTTTTATTGTATTTAGGATATTCACTTATCATTATAGACTCTGTTTCTTTAACAGGTAACATACTATAGATTTCTTCAGTTACATATGGCATAAATGGATGTAACATTTTTAAAATATTAGTTAATATATAACATAGTGTTGATTTTGTAGATAAAGTATCTAATGAATATTTTGCCATTTCAATATAATTGTCACAGAAACTACTCCATACAAAATCATATATTTTAGCAGATGCATTATTGAATTCAAATTTATTCATAAACTTTTCTACTTCTTTTAAAGTGTGTTCAAATTTAGAGATAATCCATTTATCTTCAGGTTTTAAATCTTCAAGTTTGATTTCTTTTAAATCTTCAATGTTCATAAGTACAAATCTTGATGCATTCCATATTTTATTTATATAATTCCAACAAGACTTTATTTTTTCTTCATCAAATCTCATATCAGTACCTGGTGCTACATCAGTTGCTAAATAATATCTAAGAGCATCAGCTCCATATAGTTCAATCATATCAAATGGATCTATTCCATTTCCTAAGGATTTACTAAATTTACGTCCTTGTTTATCTCTAATAAGACCATGTATTAAACAATATTCAAAAGGTCTTTTACCTAAAATCTTTTCTCCTTGAAAAGCCATTCTGTTAACCCAAAAAGGAATTATATCATAACCAGTAATTAATACACTATTTGGATAATATCTTTCTAGTAAATCTGTTTTTTCTGGCCATCCTAATGTAGCAAATGGCCAAAGAGCACTACTAAACCAAGTATCAAGTACATCATTATCTTGAACCCATCCTTCTTCTTTTGGTGCTTCCATACCTACATATATTTGATCATCTTTATACCATGCAGGAATTCTATGTCCCCACCATAGTTGTCTTGATATACACCAATCGTATGTTATCTCCATCCAATGGTTCATTGTCTTTTCATATCTAGATGGTATAAAATTTACTTTTTCATCTTTTTTCTTTTGAATATCTAAAACTCTATCAGCAAGACTTCTCATTTTGACAAACCATTGTTTTGATAATCTTGGTTCTACCATAACACCAGTACGTTCAGAATGTCCAACTTCGTGAACAAGTGGTTCAATGCTTAATAATAATTTTTGTTCTTCTAAATCTTTTAATACTTCTTCTCTACATTTTTCACGTGTCATACCTTGATATTTTAAAGGAACATTTTCATTCATTGTGGCATCATCATTCATAATAACAATTCTTTCTAAGTTGTGTCTATTTCCTACTTCAAAGTCATTAGGATCGTGTGCTGGAGTTATTTTAACAACACCTGTTCCCTTTTCCATATCAGCATGTTCATCAGTGATTATAGGTATTAATTTATTAACAATTGGTAATACTACATTTTTACCAACATATTTTTTATATCTTTTATCTTTTTCGTTAACAGCTACTGCAGTATCACCAAATAAAGTTTCAGGTCTAGTAGTTGCTACATCTAAATATTCTTCACTATCTTCAAGTTTATATTTCAAATGATAAAAAGCACTTTTCTCTTCACTATAAATTACTTCTTCATTAGAAAGAGCTGTTTTAGCAACTGGGTCCCAATTTATTATTTTTTCTCCTCTATAAATTAGTCCTTCATTATAATAATCTACAAATACTTTTCTTACCGCAGTACTTAATCCTTCATCAAGAGTAAATCTTTCTTTTGAATAATCTAAAGAAACACCAAGTTTAGCCCATTGCTTGCGTATAACATCTCCATGTTCATGTGTCCAATCCCAACAAGCATCAATAAATTTTTCACGTCCATATTCATATTTATTAATTCCTTGTTTTTTTAATTTATCAACAACTTTTGCTTCTGTTGCGATAGCGGCATGATCCATTCCTGGTAACCATAATGTGTCATAGCCCTGCATTTTTTTATATCTTATGATTATATCCTGCAATGCTGCGTCTAACGCATGTCCTAAATGAAGAACACCTGTAACATTTGGTGGTGGTAATACTATTCCATAAGGCTTTTTATTTGATTTTGGATCACATTCAAAATAACCTTTTTCCTTCCACCATTCATACTTGTTTTCTTCTACACTTTTATGATCATATTTTTTTTCTAACATTTTTCTTCACATCCTCTCAAATATTTAATAGCTTCCTCAAAAAATGGCTTAAATAATTTTTTATTATTTAAATATTCTAGTATTCTATCTAAATATTCTTTTTCTAATATAGTTTTTTTACTATAATCAAAATTCAAATCATATATCATTGATAAAGTAGATATGATTCTGTCATTTATACTCTGAATGTCAGTATGTCTTACACATCTATGACTATAAAAATCATATTTAACTTTTTCACTAATTTGGCTATCATCACTTTTAAGTTCAATTATTCTAGGATTAGATATTTGATAAAAAATATCTATTTTATCTGCATCTCTTACTATCTTAGAATGCAATAAAACTTTTTCATCTTTAATTTTATTATCTATTTCATATTTACTATGATTTTCAATTGCAATTCTTACTACATCATAGTCTTTTTCTTCTAAATTGGTTTTTTTAACCATATTATTTTTAAATAATAATTCAGATGCAAGTAAAGCATGATCTGTTGATACTGAATCATCAAATGTTTTATATTTAGTCCACTGTTCAAATCTACCCAAATCATGAAACAAACCAATAAAACTTGCTAAAAATGAGTCATCTTCTTCAAGACCAATTGAATACACTATAGCATCAGATTCTCTCATCACTCTATATGAATGCTCATATTTTCTTCTAATTGATTCTTCATTAAAATCGAACTTCATAGCATAATTATCAAACAAATCAAAATTTTCATTCATATTGTTCATACTTTTTCCTCCAAAATAAAAGGCAATACCAAAGGACGAATTTATCGTGGTACCACCTTAATTAATTCTCTATTTTAATAACGGAAATTCCCGTAAATTCTTACTATCATTTCAGAATTTAAACTCACAAGCTACTTCATATATTTAGTTTAAGAAAAGCTTTCAGCCAATGACTTTTCATCTCTAATAACATTCAATATATTACTCCTCTTGCTCTTCGTTTTTACATATAAAAGTATACTTCTTTTATTTAAATGTGTCAATTATTATTTTTATTTATAATTTATTTCAAAATGCATTCCATCAAAAGTACCAGAGTTTCCATTTCTACCCCAGTTTCCACCCCATTTAAATCCTAAAGGTTTAAATATTTTTATCCATAATATGTAATTAATGTTTCTCTTATCATCTTCTCGTCCTAGTGCTGCTACAAAAGCATTATAAGCTTTAACATCTCTATTATATGGGACATATTTTTTACCATTTACTGTATAAGATACACTAGGATTAATATCAATAGCAGTTCCATATGAGTGATTACTTACATACTTTGTACCAGATGTAAATCTTACAACAGGAGTTCTTCCACTTAACTTAATTTCATCAGGTGAATATTTATATCCATCTATTCCTGTTGTAGTTATTTGACAGAATTTTTCTAAAACTTTTTCCCAAGTTGTTTTGGCAAGTTTATGTACTGTAAATTTTAAATCCCATCCATTAGAACATTTCTTTTCAATACTTACAAAATTAGCCTTTGCCCACTTTGGATCCATTTCCATTGACCATCTATCTTCAGTACTATTTGGTTTTGAATCATAATATGCAAATGAACCAAATACTCCTCTTGTAGGAGAACACCATTGATATTTTCCATTTTTAGTACATCCCATTGTTTGACCGGGATCAACTATAAATGTTCCACCAGAGCCACCGGAACCACCGGAACCTCCAGAGCCTCCTGATCCTCCAGAGCCACCAGAACCACCAGAGCCACCGGAACCGCCTGAACCTCCAGAGCCATCAGAACCACCAGAGCCACCTGAGCTTTGGATTTGACTTTTTACTTTTTCAAGTCTTTCTTCATATTCTTTTCTTTTATCTGCATCTTTTATATACTTTAAATAATTATATGCTGTAGCATAATCACTTGAAGTTTTTGTACTTTCTGCTTTTGATACTAAACTCTCCATATTTTTTTCATATATGCTATCTATTTCGCTTACTGAAGTTATTGTCATACATTTTTCGTATTCAGAATCTGGCGCTGTTATTTTGACCACCATTCTCACAAAAAATGGTACTAAGAATACTAATGCTGCTGCCAACATATTTTTAGGAGCTATTTTTAATACTTTTTGTAGACCATCTTCATCACTTTTCATCATTGCCCCAGTTAATTTGATCATTAACACAAATATTAGTATTATTGGTACAACTGTTCTTATTATATTTATAGCTATGTTTACTATCCTCATTATTTCTAATATTTTAGGATCACTGCATATACTTAATATCATACTATCTACCTCTATCTTATTTTATCATTAAGCATTTTAAAAATAAACTCTATATTTCAAAGTTAACATTATCTTTATTTAATATAATATTATATATCTCATTACATTTATAATTACCTTTTGTTTTTATTGGAATGTAATTATCAGTAAATCCATAATAATAATCATCTTTATATTCTTCTATTAATACGCTTACTGATTTGCCAATAAAACTCATATAATATTCTTTTTCTAAATTATTAGAAAGCTCAATTAGTTTTCTTGCTCTTTCTTTAATGATATTTCTCGGTACTTTATTTGTCATTCTAGATGCAACAGTACCATTTCTATCAGAATATGGGAATACATGTATTTTAGCAAATCTAATATTTTTACAATAATTGTATGTTTCATTAAATTCATCTTCTGTTTCGCCTGGAAATCCCACTATTACATCAGTTGTTAAAGATATATCTTTTCTATAGCTTCTAATTTCATTCACTTTATTTGTAAAATAAGCTGTATCATATCTTCTATTCATATCTTTTAATACTTTATCACAACCAGCTTGTAATGGAATATGCAAATGAGATACGAATTTATTATTATTCTTAATAATCTTCATCATTTCTTCATCAAGTTCTACTATTTCTACAGAAGAAAGTCTTATTCTTTTTAATAATTCTATTTTACTCATTTCATTAATTAAATTAGAAAGCCTATAATTATTAGAATTATACATTCCAGTATGTATCCCTGAAAGTACTATTTCTTTATGACCAGATAATACTAAATCATTTACTTCCATTATACATTTATTAAAATCTTTACTTCTAACTCTACCTCTAACATATGGAATTATACAATAACTACAAAAATTATTACATCCATCTTCAATTTTGATAAATGCTCTATGATGTGTTTCGTATTTCTTAACTTCCATATCTTCAAATGATTCATTATTCATATCATAAAAATCTATAATTCTTTTATGATCTTTTTCATATTGGTTAATATATTTTATTATTTTACTTTTATTTTTATTTCCAATTATTATATCTGCATCTATTAGTTCACCTATTGTATCTTTTCTGAACTGACAAAAACATCCACATGCAATTACTATTGCATTTGGATTATTTTTCTTTATATTATTAATAACTTGTTTACTTTTATTATCTGCAGTATTTGTAACTGTACAAGTATTTATTATACATATATCAGCATTTTCATTTACTTCATTATAATTATTATCAAGTAATATATTTCTCATAAATTCACTTTCATATGAATTTACTTTGCAACCTAATGTTTTTATCAAAAATGTTTTCATTCTAATGTTAACCTAAACTCCTTAAGTATTTTCAAAAATTCTTCTTCATCAATATAGCTTTCAGCAGGAGTTACTTCTTTCTCTTCAACTTCAATTTTATTTACTTTAGGCGCTCCCTTTTTCATTTCTTCTTCTTTATATGTCAATGTAATATTAGATGCATTCTTAACTAATTGCTCATAACTAATTATTGCTTTCTTTTCTTGTTCTTCTTCATATTTTTGAATGATTGCTTGAGAATCTGTAGATCCAAGTTCTTTTAATCGTTCTTCTTTTCTTTTCGCCAGTTCTTCTGCGGATATTACTGCATTTTCTTCCTCACTATTTTCATAATTTGCAATTTCATCATCATATGTCTCTATTGTAGGAATATTTACTTTTTTAATTATTGGCTCACTTACACTAACTTTATCATCTTCGCTTTTAGCAACAATCTCATTTAAAATTGATTCTTCATTATTTTCTTTAATAATATTATTTTTAGTATTGTTATTCTTAATTGAATTATTTTCTCTTATTGTTTTAAATAATCCCATTATTAAAACAAATAATATTATTATTAATAACATTAATACTAATAGGAATAAGTCCCCTGTTACAAAGACATCTATAAACATATTTAAATCTTTCATTCTATTCACTATCCCTTAAGTATTTGACTATAGATGCAACCATTAAAGGAGCTGTTTCAGTTCTCAAAACATCCTCCCCAAGAGAAGTTTTGAGAAAACCGTTAGATTGTAATAAATCTTCCTCCTCTTTTGATAGTCCACCCTCTGGTCCATATACTAAAGATATTGTATCATTACAGTTATGGTGAGTTAATACTTTTGATATGTGCTTTACGTTCTTCTTGTCAAGAGAACACATTATGTTTACACTTTTGTCTGCCACAATATCTTTAACTTCTATTATTCTTTCTAATTTTGGAATTTCTAATCTATATGACTGTTCACTTGCTTCTTTTATTATTTTAGACCATCTAATTATTTTTTTATCATAGTCTTTTTTATGTAATTTATATTTACAATGATTATACATCACAACTACAAATTCTGTAATGCCAAGTTCAGTACCATGCTGAAAAATATAGCTCATTTTTTCTTCACTTAATAACGGAACGTACATTTTAAATTCATTCTTTTCAGTATTTTCTTTAAATGTTTCAATAATGTTTGCTGATAAGAAATCTTTATTTAGTGTACATATATAACTAGTTTTATCATATACAACTATGACTCTATCATTTTCTTTCATTCTCATAACATTTTTGATATGATTTAAATCATAAGAATTAAGTAAAATAACATTATTATCTTTGGATTTACCAAAATATTGCTGCATCATAACCTCCTATTTAAGAATTACTATTGTTTGTCCATCATTAAAAATATCAATTTTGTATTCTAACACTCTTTTATCACTTTTTAAATAATCATGTGTTGTTTTTTTTAGAATTCCTTCTCCTTTTCCATGCACTATAACTATTTTTTTAGATTTAATTCTACATTCGTTATCAATAAAATTTTTAATCATAGCTACTGCTCCAAATCTATCATAACCATGAATATCTAAAAAATCTACATTATATAAAAATGGATCAATATTCTTTTCCATATAAAAACCTCAATCATATTATACATATATTGAGGTTAAAATTCAATTATTTACTTAATGCAGCAACTAAATCAGCTTTTTTCATAGAAGAAGTTACTTCAATATTCTTTTTAGCACATTCTTCTTTTAATTCAGCTACTGTTAATTTAGAATAATCTTTTTTAGATTCAACTGTCTTTTGAACTTTTTCTTCAACTACTTTTGATTCTTTAGGAGTTTTTCCTTCTAAAGCATCTTGAGCAAGTTTAACTAATTTAGTAAATTCTTCTGGTGCAAAAATAGCAAGTTCACT
>JAEEGL012665327.1_pt1 | contig 20326 bp, 15 predicted proteins | sample 9134231 | NCBI WGS metagenome assembly JAEEGL01 (sample SAMN16246548, study PRJNA631951) | gut metagenome | biome: gut microbiome; feature: rumen; material: fiber-attached | host: Bos | place: Iran: Karaj | collected 2018-10 | reverse complement strand
CTGGTGAACAATGCCGGTATCACGAAGGATGGCCTGATGTTGCGCATGACTGAGCAGCAGTGGGACGCCGTGATTGCCGTCAACCTGAAGTCGGCTTTCAACTTCGTACACGCTTGTGTGCCCATCATGATGCGTCAGCGTGGCGGCAGCATCATCAATATGGCATCTGTCGTTGGTGTTCACGGTAATGCCGGACAGGCTAACTACGCCGCTTCAAAGGCCGGTCTGATAGCGCTGGCTAAGAGTATCGCCCAGGAGATGGGTCCGAAGGGTATCCGCGCTAACGCCATTGCCCCCGGCTTCATCGAGACGGCTATGACTGCCCAGCTGTCTGACGAGATCCGCGAGGAGTGGAAGAACAAGATTCCTCTTCGTCGTGGCGGACAGGTCGAGGATATCGCCAACGTGGCTACGTTCCTCGCATCAGACATGTCAAGCTACGTCAGCGGACAGGTCATTCAGGTCGATGGCGGCATGAATATGTAAAGTTTAGAGTTTAGAGATCAGAGTTTAGAGATATGGAGGTCGTTTACGAGGACAACCATATTATCATAGTGAACAAACAGAGTGGGGAGATCGTACAGGGTGACAAAACTGGCGATCGCCCCCTTTCTGATGTAGTCAAGGCGTATATCAAGGAGAAGTACCACAAGCCCGGCGAGGTGTTCCTGGGTGTGGCGCACCGCCTGGATCGTCCTGTCAGCGGCCTCGTCGTGTTTGCCCGCACGTCGAAGGCCTTGTCGCGCCTGAACAAGATGTTTGCCGAGGGCGAGGTGCATAAGACGTATTGGGCGATAGTGAAAAGAGGAGAGAGGAGAGGAAAAAGAGAGGACGAGTGGCATACCTTGGAGCACTGGCTGGTGAGAAACGAGAAGCAGAACAAGTCGTATGCCTACGACCACGAGGTGCCGCACAGCAAACAGGCCGTGCTGAAGTATCGCGTCATCGGCCATAACGACAACTACCAGCTGGTAGAGGTGAACCTGATGACGGGCCGTCACCACCAGATACGCTGTCAGCTGGCCGCCGTCGGCCTCCCTATCAAGGGCGACCTGAAGTATGGTGCGCCCCGCAGCAATCCTGACGGCAGCATCTCGCTGTTGTCACACCGGGTGTCCTTCATCCATCCTGTGTCGAAGGCCACGATAGAAGTTGAATCCCCATTACCTGCCGACGCTGTCTGGCAGAGTATGACTATAAATGAATAGGTTATGAAGAAAGCCTTGTGGTGGATCTTGGGCGTGTTGCTAAGTCCCGTTCTGTTATTTGTCGTGCTGACGGTATTGCTATACCTGCCGCCTGTACAGAACTGGGCTGTCGACAAGGTGGCTGAGATAGTCTCTGAGAAGACCGGCATGCAGATTACGGTGGGTGAGGTGCGGCTGGCCTTCCCGCTGGACTTGTCGATAGACCGCTTCCAGATGCGCCAGCAGGGTGACACCATAGCCGATGTAGAGCGAATGGTCGTCGATGTCCAGTTGTTGCCACTATTCTCGAAAACGGTGGTGATCAACCAGCTGGAGGTGACCAACACCAGTCTGAATACCGCCTCGCTGGTAGAGGCCGCACGTGTGAAAGGCCGCTTCGGCAGGCTCTTCGTGTCGAGCAAAGGCATCGACCTGGACGAGCAGACCGTCGAGGCCAATGGCACGCGTCTGGAGAACGCCTTCCTGGACGTGCAGTTGAACGACTCCGTGCCTGAAGATACCACCACGTCGGAGAACCTGTGGAAGATACACGTCGACGAGGCCGCCATCCTCGCCTCTGACGTTGTGCTCCACATGTCTGGCGACACGATGAGCGTCAGCACCCATTTCGGCGCGCTGAAAGCCACCGAGGCCCTCATCGACCTCGGCACGCAGACCTATACCGTAGGCAGCGTGGAGTGGGGCAATGGCCGTCTGCAGTACGACCAGAACTACGAGCCCCGTATAGAAGGGCTGGACTTCAACCATATCGACCTGGACAATATCAACATAGCCATCGACAGTATCTACTTCCACGACCCGACGTTACGCCTACAGCTGCGCCAGGTGGCCCTCAAAGAGAAGAGCGGCCTGCAGGTCACGAACCTGACGGGACCTGTGGTGATGGAAGATGGCAACCTGCGTCTGCCCAAATTCCGGCTGACGACCCCAGAGAGCGATATCGACGTCGAGCTGGATATGCCGCTGTCGCTGATGGACAAAGGCAATACCAACCAGCTGCGCCTGCGCATGAATGCCCAGCTGGGACGTGCTGATGTGCTGCGCTTCCTGAACACGATGCCTGCAGCGTTCTGCGACCTGTGGCCACAGTATCCGCTGACGGTCCGCGGACTCGTCAACGGCAACATGCAGCAGATGGACTTCCAGGATGTCGAGATAGCGTTGCCTACCGCCTTCCAGGCTACTGCCAGCGGCTATGTCGCCAACGTTGACGACCTACAGCACCTGCGAGCAGATGTGCAGTTCAAGGCCGCCACGCAGAATCTGAGTATGGTGACCGCCATGCTGCCTCGCGACATGCAGCGCAACTACCGTCTTCCACCCATGACGGCTGAAGGATGCGTGAAAGCCGCCGACGAACTGTATGCCGCTGACGTCACCCTGCGCGAAGGCAAGGGTAGCGTGAAAGCCAAGGGCTCGTACCATGGCCGTAGCCAGCGCTACGATGCCGATATCAGCGTGCGCGACCTGAACGTCCACCACTTCATGCCGCGCGACTCTATCTATACCGTCAGTGCCGACATCACCGCCAAGGGACAGGGCACCGACTTCCTGTCGCCACGTACCACATTGCAGGCCGACGCCCGTGTGCACCGCCTTCGCTATGGCTCATGGGCGCTGGACAATATCACTGCCACTGCCCGCATGAGCAACGGCCATGCGCTGATAGACGTGCTCAGCGACAACCCACTGGTCAAGGGACGCATCAACATGGATGCTCTGGTGAATACCAAGAAACTCGTCGCCAACCTGTCGGCAGATGTCGACCATGTAGACCTCTACCGCATGCAGCTGGTGGAAGACCCGCTGAAGGTAGGCCTCTGTGGCAGCTTCGACGTGAATTCCGACCTGAAGCTGACGCACTATCTCAGCGGACTCATCAGCGATATCACCATTCGCGACTCTGCCAAGAGCCAGCGCACCGAGTTTATCGGCATTCATGCCCGCAGCGACTGCGACACCACGCTGTTGCGTGCCCAGAGCGGCGACTTCATCGTCAAGCTCGACGCCAGTGGCGACTACGAGCGGCTGTTGCGCCAGCTGACAGTCTTTGGCGACTCCGTGATGGCGCAATATAACCGAAAGACCATCAACCAGCCCGCCCTGCGCAGCGTGTTACCCGATGTGAAGCTGCACGTCGAGGGCAAACAGGACAACCCCATTGCCGCTATGTTGAAGACGGCAGCGAAGACAGACTTCAAGGACCTGCTGTTTGATATGCACCTGTCACCCGTCAGCGGCATCAACGGCAACGGCTACATCCATTCATTAGTGGTCAGCGACATACGGCTGGATACCATCAACTTCCGACTGACACAGCGCGAACAGAACCTGAGCTTTGGCGGACAGATACGTAACAACAAGCGCAACCCGCAGTTTGTCTTCAACGCCCTGTTCGACGGCATCGTGCAGGAGCGTGGTGCGACCTTCGGCGTGCGCTACTACGACGCAGCCAACAAGATGGGTGCCCGCATCGGAGCCAAGGCGGAGGTCGTAGACAGCGGACTGTCGCTGCACCTGGTGCCTGAGCGTCCGACGATAGGCTATAAGGTCTTTGCGCTGAACAAGGATAACTTCATATTCCTGGGTTCCGACAAGAAGGTTCGCGCCAATGTGCTGTTACGTGCCGACGATGGTCAGGGATTGCGCATCTACTCCGAGGAAACCGATCCTACCGCTTTGCAGGATTTGACCTTCACACTCCACCAGATCAACCTCGACGAGCTCACCTCGGTCATCCCCTATGCACCACGCATGTCGGGAACGCTCAACGGCGATATCCACGTCATCCAGAATGCGGCAGGCCAGCTCTCGGCGGTCAACGACATGAGCGTGCGTAACCTGTTCTACGAACACTGTCCCATCGGCAATATCAGCACAGAAATGGTCTATCTGCAGAAAGAGGACGACACCCACGCTGTGGAGGCCCGTCTGCTAAAAGATGATGTGGAGGTGGGATTGCTTACGGGTACCTATTATAATACGGATGAGGGGGCACTCGACGCCAAGCTGACGTTACAGCGCCTGCCGCTGTCTATCGTCAACGGCTTCGTGCCCGACCAGCTGTGTGGCCTCTATGGCTATGGTGACGGTGAGTTTACGGTTCACGGTCCTGTGTCAGCACCTATCGTCAATGGTGAGCTGCTGCTCGACTCGTCGTATGTCGAGAGTGTGCCGTATGGTGTCACGCTGCGTTTCGACAACGACCCCGTGCGCATACAAGACTCTAACCTGCTGTTCGAGAATTTTACCGTCTACTCTATCAACGAGAATCCGCTGAATATCATAGGTTATGTGAACTTCCGCAATATGGACCGCATCATGACCGACCTGCGCATACGTGCTAAGAACTTCCAGCTCATAGGCACCAAGGAGCGCAACAACAGCGTGGCCTTCGGCAAGGCGTTCGTAGACGTCTACTCCCGTGTGCAGGGACCGCTGGACAACTTGTATATGCGTGGCCGACTGAACGTGCTGCCATCGACTGACGTGAGCTATATCCTGCGCGACAGCCCGTTGACCACCGACAACCAGATGGAGTCGCTGGTGAAGTTTACCGATTTCAGCGACACCACACATGTTGTGGTGGAACGTCCTGCGCTGACAGGTTTCCGCATGGATATGACTGTTGACGTGTCAAAGGGAACGCACGTGAAGGCCTATCTGAACAGCGACCACTCCAACTATATCGACCTGATGGGGGGCGGCACGCTGCGCATGTCGTACTCGCCAGCTGATAACCTGCAGCTGACAGGACGTTACACGCTGTCGAACGGCGAGATGAAGTACGCGCTGCCCATCATCCCACTGAAGACATTTACCATTCAGGACGGCTCGTATATCGAGTTTACGGGTGAGATGATGAATCCTACGCTGAACATCACGGCCACCGAGCGCACCAAGGCTACAGTGACCAATGCCAGCGGGGTGGGGCGCAGTGTCGACTTCGACTGTGGCGTGATCATCAGCAAGACGCTGAACGACATGGGCCTGCAGTTTACCCTCGACGCCCCTGAGGACATGCAGCTACATAGCGAGTTGCTGGCGATGGGTGCTGAACAGCGTGGCAAGCTGGCTGTCACCATGCTGACCACTGGCATGTATCTGGCTGACGGCAATACGGGCTCGTTCTCGATGAACTCTGCGCTCAGCTCATTCCTCAGCAGCGAGATCAGCAGTCTGACAGGTAATGCCCTGCGCACCCTCGACCTATCGTTCGGTATGGACAACACCACCGATGCCAGTGGAATGTCGCATACCAACTACTCGTTCAAGTTTGCGAAGCGCTTCCTGAACAACCGCCTGAAGGTAGCTGTCGGTGGTAAGGTGACCACAGGCCAGGAGATGCCTGGTGGCCGCAACAACTCATTCTTCGACAACGTGTCGATGGAGTACCGACTGGACCAGAGTGCCAGCCGCTACCTGAATGTATATTTCCAGAACAACAGCTACGACTGGCTCGACGGTTATACGCAGAAGTATGGCGCAGGTTTCATCTGGCGCCGCTCGCTACAGAAATTCACCGACATCTTCCGCCTGAAGGCGCCTCAGATGGCTATGCCCGCCATGCGTCGTGACACCCTAAAGACTACCCCTGCCCATGAAACGAAATAAGTGCCTACTACTCACTTCAGCAGTCCTCCTGCTGACCTCGTGCTCAATGACCAAGAACATTCCTGAGGGCGACCAGTTGTTCACGGGGTTGGAGAGCATCGTCTATTATGATGTCGAAGAGAGCGACAACATGACTACCACGCAGGATGAGCTGGAGGCCGCCCTGGCTACGGCACCCAACGGCTCGCTGTTTGGCAGCAGCTATCTTCGTATGCCCTTCTCGCTGGGCGTATCTATCTGGAACACCTATGCTGAGCGCGAAGGAGCCTTTGCCCGCTGGATGACGCGCTCGTTTGGCAAGCAGCCCGTACTGATGTCGTGGGTCAACCCAGCACTACGTGCCAGCGTGGGACGTAACGTGCTGCATAATCACGGCTATTTCAGTGGAACGGTAGACTATGAGGTCATACAACAGAAAAATCCCAAAGAGGCCAAAATACGCTACAATATCAGTCCAGGGCGTCTGACACTCATTGACAGCATTGCCTATGTGGGCTTTCCTGCCGAGGCCGACAGCATGATACAAAGCACCCTCGACGAGGCCGCCATACATCGGGGTGACCCGTTTACCGTCAGTGCCATAGAAGCCGAGCGCCAGCGCATCAGCACCTTGTTGCGCAACAACGGCTACTTCTACTACCAACCCGGGCTGGCCACCTATCTGGCAGACACCCTACAGGTCGACGGTAAGGCGCAGTTGCAGCTGCGTCTTCCTGACGAGACGCCCGAGGCCGTCAAACACAAATGGTATATTGGCAATATCGCCATCAATATGCGCAAGTCGACGATGGAGCAATATACCGACACACTGCAACGCCGATGGCTGACCGTACGCTACTCCGGCAAGAAGCCGCCCATCCGTACGCGCGTGTTGCTGGCCGACATGAAGCTACGCCCACGAAAGGCCTACAGCTATACCGACTATCTGGAGACTACCAGCAAGATTAACGCCATGGGCCTCTTCTCGTCGACACAGTTTCAGTTTACTCCCCGAGATACTACGGCTCAGTGTGACACGCTTGACCTGACGCTCAACTGTACGTTTGACAAACCATGGGACTTCTATGTCGAAACGAATTTCAATGCCCGCACCATCGGCCGTATGGGTCCAGAGCTGAAGTTAGGCGTTACCCGTCGTAACGCTTTCCGTGGTGCCGAAAAGATAGATGTCAACCTGCACGGCTCCTACGAGTGGGCTACCACCAATGGGTCGTCGATGAATAACTACGAGTATGGTGCCGACGCATCCGTTGAGTTTCCGCGACTCATAGCACCTTTCGTGCCCAAACGGATGTTCCGCCGCGACAAGAAAACGGGGCGCTTTGTTCGTCGTAGCATGTTCTACTCGACACCCACGACGCTGGCAAAGTTGGCTACCGACATCATCTATCGCCCCAGCTACTACAAGATGCATGTCGTCAGTGGTGAGTGGACCTATCGCTGGCAGACCTCCGAGTCGAGTCGTCACGAGTTCTCGCCGCTGACGGTGAAGTACCAGTATATGAACAGTCATACGGATGAATTCGAAAGGGTGGTCAACGAGAACCCCTATCTGGCAGTCACCATGCAGGACTATTTCATACCTGAGATGCGCTATACCTATACGTATACCAGTCCCGCCCGCCTGTTACACCCCATACGCTGGGAAACGACGATTGCGGAGTCGGGCAACGGCGTAGCACTCTACGACGTGCTGACAGGCAAGAAATGGAATGACCAGGACAAGGAGATGTTCAAGAACCCTTATTCGCAGTTCCTCAAACTTGAGACCGACTTTACCAAAACGTGGACGCTGAACAGCCATTCGAAGTTAGTAGGACATGTCAATGCCGGCATCATCTATGCCTATGGCAACAGCGACTGGGTGCCAAACAGCGAGATGTTCTATGTGGGAGGTGCCAACAGCATCCGTGCCTTCTCGGTACGTGGCCTGGGACCAGGTGATTTCCCTGGTCTGACAAACAAAGCGATGTCGTATCTCATGCAGAATGGTGACCTGAAGCTGGTGCTGAACCTTGAATACCGCTGTCAGCTCTTCGGAAACCTCCATGGTGCTGTCTTCTTGGACGCAGGCAACATCTGGAATCTCGATCAGGACTACGAACTCGCACAATTGCTGGCATCAACGTCGTTTAGCGGCGGCCGCTTCCGTCTGAAGGATCTGCCGCAACAGATGGCGCTGGGAACAGGTATCGGCATACGCTACGACATGGACTTCCTCATCATCCGACTGGACTGGGGACTGGGCCTGCATGTGCCCTACGACAACGGACGTAGTGGCTATTTCAATGCTCACATCTTCCGTCGCGACCAGACGCTGCACTTTGCTATTGGCTATCCGTTCTAAACATCGGTTTAGTCCTCTTTCTCACGCTCAAGAATACAAATTAATTTGCATTCTCTTCGCTAAATCGAAATTTTGTACTACCTTTGCAGACTGTAAAACATATATACCAAATAATTATTGACTACAATGAAACCGACATTATTCCTTTTAGCAGCTGGCATGGGCAGCCGTTATGGCGGTCTGAAGCAGCTGGACGGGCTGGGACCCAATGGTGAGACCATCATGGACTATAGTATCTACGACGCCATACAGGCAGGCTTTGGCAAAATCGTGTGGGTGATTCGCAAGGACTTTGAGGAGCAGTTTCGCACGCAGATCCTGTCGAAGTACGAGGGTAAGGTAAAGTGTGAGCTCTGCTTCCAGGCGCTCGACGCACTGCCCGAAGGCTTCAGCGTTCCTGAAGGTCGTCAGAAACCGTGGGGTACGAACCATGCCGTGCTGATGGGTAAGGATATCATCAAGGAGCCGTTCTGCGTCATCAACTGCGACGATTTCTACGGCCGCGACTGCTTCATGCAGATTGGTAAGTTCCTGAGCAACCTGCCCGAAGGCGCCAAGAACCAGTATGCAATGGTGGGCTTCCGTGTGTGCAACACCCTGAGTGAGAACGGCTCGGTGGCTCGTGGCGTGTGCGCCTACGATAATCAGCGCCATCTGACGGATGTTGTAGAACGTACTGAGATCCTGCGCAAGGACGGCGTTATCCAGTTCAAGGACGAACAGGGCGAATGGCAGCCTCTAGAGGAGAATGCTCCCGTGTCGATGAACGTCTGGGGCTTTACGCCTGACTACTTCGAGTATTCTGAGGAGTATTTCAAGGAGTTCCTCAGCGACCCGAAGAATATGGAGAACCTGAAGGCCGAGTTCTTTATCCCCCTGATGGTCAACAAGTTGATTAACGACGGTACGGCCACCTGCGAGGTGCTCGACACTACGTCGAAATGGTTTGGCGTGACCTATGCTGCCGACCGCGACGAGACGGTGGCACGCATCCAGAAGCTGGTAGACGAGGGCGTTTATCCCAACAAGCTGTTTTAAAGGGGAATAGACCATTGACGATGCTTGAGCCGATAATGACTAATGGGGAGTGCAGCACGCTGCACTCCCTGATTAATGATACCCAGACTGTCGTGCTGTGTTGCCATCAGCATGCCGACGGTGACGCCATAGGCGCTATGCTGGGCTTAGGGGAGGTGCTGCGCACGCTGGGCAAAGAGCCGCTGATGGTAGCTCCCGACCAGTTTCCCGACTACCTGCACTGGCTGCCGAACTCAGAGAAGATAGTGCGTTACGACAAGCGTAAGGATTATGTCGACATGGTGTTGAAGATTGCCGACCTCGTGGTGCTCCTCGACATGAATGCGCTGTCGCGTACCGACCAGATGGCTGAGGCTTTGGCAGCATCACCTGCTAAGAAGGTGCTCATCGACCACCACCCTGAGCCCGATGTCGACGCCGTGGTCTCGGTGTCGCATCCTGAGATGTCGTCGGCCTGTGAGGTGCTGTTCCGCGTGGTATGGCAACTGGGGCTTTTCGAACAGCTGGGGCGCCACTATGCCGTGCCTGTCTATTGCGGTATGATGACTGATACGGGCGGCTTCACCTTCAACTCGACGAATCCTGAGATTTTCTATATCATCTCTCAACTGTTGACCAAGGGAATCGACAAGGATAAGATCTATCGTAATGTCTATCATAACTATTCAGAGCACCGCCTGCGTATGGTCGGTCATGTGTTATGCAACCGACTGGTGGTGGATGAGTCCCGACATGCTGCTTATTTCACGCTGACACGCGCTGATATGAAGGAGTACCACTTTGTGAAAGGTGATGCCGAGGGGGTGGTGAATATGCCGTTGCAAATCAAGGGCTTGAAGCTCAGCATCTCGCTGCGCGAAGATACCGAGCGCGACAACGTGGTATGGGTCAGCCTGCGCTCAGTGGACGACTTCCCCTGCAACGAGATGGCAGCACGCTTCTTCAATGGCGGTGGCCACCTGAATGCTTCGGGTGGAAGGCTCGATATGAACATTGACGAAGCAGTAGAAACGGTAAAAAAAGCTATTAACGCCTTTGAAGACAAGTTAAAGTAGACTAATCGTGCGGTTTTTTGCTGACAATTTAGTAACTTTGCGCCCGTAATTACGAAAATACGACACAATGAAGAATAAAATTTGTTCGATACTGCTACTGCTGACTGCTCTGATGACGGTTTCGTGCAGCAAATATGAAACCTATGGTGACAAGAAACAGCAAGAAGCAGACGCCATCAGCCAGTTTATAGGACGACAGGGTATTCAGGAGATTAGCGAGACTGTTTTCGAGGCCCAAGGGCGGACTACCGACTTGGCCAGCAACCAGTTTGTGCGCTTCAGCCGCAATGGTGTCTACATGCAGATTGTGCGCCAGGGCTGTGGCACTAAGCTTGAAGAGAACAAGAAGGTGACTATCCTGTGCCGCTTCCTGGAGAAGAATATCAAGACAGACTCGGTGGTGATACGCAACGACCGTGAGGCCTACCTCTCGACGACATCATCGGGAACGATTAATACGGGCAACTACCTTGACAAGATGGCTGTGACACGTACAGGAACAACTATCACTGCCTCGTTTGTCTCAGGACTGATGTTGATGATTCACAGTTCGCAGTCGGTACCTGCCGGATGGCTTGTGCCGCTGAACTATGTTAACATAGGAAAGCCTCTTGATTTCGGCGAAGATGCTGAGACGGCCAAGGTACGTCTCATCGTTCCTCACTCGCAGGGTACGGCCGATGCTTCGTCGAGCGTGACACCTTTCTACTACGAGATTACTTACGAGCGAGAAAGATAAATATTCCATACTTATGACTCTGATAAAATCTATTTCAGGCATCCGTGGAACTATCGGCGGACGCACTGGCGATACCTTGAATCCACTGGATATCGTCAAGTTTACGACGGCTTATGCCACCTTTATTGGTCGCACTATCAAGAACGGAAGAAAAGGAAAGATTGTGGTTGGCCGCGATGGACGCATCTCGGGACCAATGGTGCGTGACGTGGTATGCGGTACCCTCATAGGTATGGGCTACGACGTGCTTGATATCGGCTATGCCTCGACGCCGACTACCGAGCTGGCAGTCACCATGAGCGGTGCCGATGGTGGTATCATCATCACCGCCTCACACAATCCCCGCCAATGGAACGCGCTGAAGTTGCTGAACCGTGATGGTGAGTTCCTGACGGCTGCCGATGGCGCTGAGGTGCTGGCTATTGCCGAGAAAGAAGACTTTGACTATGCCGATGTCGACCAGTTGGGCAAGGTGACGGTTGACAACTCGTTTGACGACCGCCACGTGCAGTCGGTGCTCGACCTGAAGCTCGTCGACGCTGATGCCGTACGCAAGGCACGTTTTACTGTATGTGTCGACAGCATTAACTCTGTTGGTGGACTGATATTGCCCAAGCTGCTAGAGCGTCTGGGTGTGGGCTATAAGTTCCTCAATGGCGACGTCACGGGCGATTTTGCTCATAATCCAGAGCCGCTGGAGAAGAATCTCCAAGGCATCATGGACGAGATGAGCACAGGACACTATGATCTGGGTATTGTGGTAGACCCCGATGTCGACCGACTGGCCTTTATCTGTGAAGACGGTAAGATGTTTGGCGAGGAATACACGCTGGTCAGCGTTGCTGACTACGTGTTGGATCATACTGTAGGCAGCACGGTCTCTAATCTAAGTTCAACGCGTGCCTTGCGCGACGTTACCGAGAAGCATGGTGGACGCTATGCCGCTGCTGCTGTTGGTGAGGTGAACGTCACCACGAAGATGAAGGAGGTCGGTGCCGTGATTGGTGGCGAGGGCAATGGTGGTGTCATCTATCCTGAGAGCCACTATGGTCGCGACGCACTGGTAGGTATCGCCCTGTTCCTGACTTCTCTGGCCAAGAAAGGCTGCAAGGTTAGCGAACTGCGTAAGACGTTCCCTGACTACCAGATAGCCAAGAACCGTATCGACCTGACGCCCGAAACGGATGTTGACGCCATTCTCGTCAAGGTCAAGGAGATGTTTGCCAAGGACGCCACAGCCCAGGTTAACGATATTGACGGTGTGAAGATAGATTTCCCTGACCGTTGGGTACACCTGCGCAAGTCGAACACCGAACCCATCATTCGTGTGTATAGTGAGGCGGCGACGATGGAAGATGCCGATGAAATCGGCAAAAAACTCATGCAAGTCGTTTATGATATGCAATAAAAAAAGAGGCAGGCGCCTCTTTTTTTATTGCATATTTTACCTTTTTCTTTTTTTGTTCTCTCTTTTCTCTCCTCTAAAAATTCACGCCGGCATTTAGGAAGAAGCAACGGTTGCGGATGGACTGAAAGTCATCTTTGCTGATGTTGGCCAGACCGAAGTCGAAGCCTGCCTCGGCATAAATCATCTGGTATTCCACGCCACAACCTATGCGCAAGCCACCATCGAGGCGATTGACAAGATTGTAGGAACTTTGCGACTCACGCTCGGTATAATTCTTGGTCTTGCCAGCAAAGCCTACAGCCACGTAGCCACCTAAGAAAGGCTGGATATAGAAGTCATCGGCAATGTCGAATGCATACTTGCAGACTACCGGTATCTGCAGGTATGTTAGGCGCGTCTTGACATTATTATACTTGCTCTCACCACCTTTCTCGGAATAGAAAGCACCCAACTCCAGCCAGACGGGGGCGCTGTTGGCCAGTTGGAAACCATAGACGGCACCAAAGGCCAGTCCGGCACGGCTGTCCATATCCATGTCGGCCACGTCGCTCGAGAGTGAAGCAATGTTCAGTCCCAGGCGCAGGCCGTAGTAGCGTTCAGTATCGTCATGGTTGTAGCGGCTACGGTTGCGTGAGGTTTCAAACTGCGCAAACGAGGGCGTAGCAAGTAGTGCAATAAGTGTGAAAAGGATGATTTTCTTCATATCTTTGTCTGGTGTTTTGATGGTTGTTTTGCCATTTTGCCGGACAAAGGTACGAACTTTTTTGCTATTTGCCAAGAAATTTCGTGTCAAGATAACGCTGGAAGGCTTCTTTATACATATCGCCTATGGGCAGATAGGTGTCGTTGTCCATGATGATACGGTTTTTGTTGACCTCTTGAATCTTGGTGAGATTAACCATATATGAGCGGTGGATACGCAAAAAGGTGTCGGGAAGACGCTCTTCCATCTTCTTCATCGACAGCAGGGTGATGATAGGTTTCGACTCGCCCTCAATCCACACCTTCAGATATTCGCTCATGGCCTCGACGTATCGAATGTCACGGATAGATACCTTAACAATACGGTATTCGGTCTTTAAGAAAATGACGTCATCGTTTTCAGAGGCGAGGGGAGAGGGGTGAGGGTGGTCCGTGGGTAAACCGCTGACAGCCGAAGTGCTCTCTATCCTTTCTTTCAGACGGAGGGCAGCCCGTTGGAAGTCCTGGAGACCGAAAGGCTTGAGCAGATAGTCGACGGCATTGACGCGGAAACCCTCGACGGCATATTCGGCATAGGCCGTGGTAAAGACCACGAGAGGAGCAATGGTTAGCGACTTGATGAAGTCCATGCCGTTGAGGTCGGGCATATTGATGTCGCAGAAGATGGCGTCGACGGTGTCGTGCTCGAGGAATGCGCGCGCCTCCATTGCGCTCTGACATTGGACTGTCAGTTCGAGGAAAGGTACTTTGCCGATATAGGCGGCAATCTGCTGGAGCGCTAACGGCTCGTCGTCAATGGCCATGCAACGTATCATGTCAGTGGAATGATGAGTTCAACATTATAAGTATCGGGATTGTCTTGGATATTCAGTGTAAAGTTGTTGTCATAGAGTAACTGTAAGCGTTGTTTGACGTTGGCGAGACCGACACCGCCTTTCTCTTGGTTGGGCCTCTCGGCCTTTGAGTTGTGGCACTCGAAGTAGAGGCGGTTGTTGCGGATAGCCGACTTGATCTCGATGAATGATGGATGTTGGTAGCTGATGCCGTGCTTGAAAGCGTTTTCGATAAACGAGATGAGCATCAGTGGGGGTACCGTACGGTCGGGAGCCTCGTCGGGTAGTTCGACATCGATGCGTACCTTGTCGGTATAGCGCAGGCGCATGAGTGTGACATAGTTGCGGATGAAGTCGAACTCACGGGTGAGTGGCACGCCGTTCTTGTCGCCTTCATAGAGTATGAAACGCATCATCTTCGACAGCTCCAGAATGGTCGACTTCGCCTTCTCTGGGTCGATGTCCACCAGTGCGTGGATGTTGTTGAGCGTATTCATAAAGAAGTGTGGATTGATCTGGTATTTCAGATATTCCAACTGCTGCTCGAGGTTCTTCTTCTGCAGAGCTGTTAGCTTCTTTTGGTCGCTACGGTTTTTGAAGTAGCCCTTGACGCCGAGGTTCATGCCAAACATCAGCACCAGAATGACCACGGCTACGATGTCGTGTTCTCCAATGAATACTGGTGGTTTGCGACGCTCGTGTCTGAACTCGGGCGGGCGGTGATCACCAGGACGTTCTCTGTCGCCCATGTCGCGTGGCTCCATTTCCCTCACCTCCATGTGTGGTGGCTGGTGGTGTCTGGGCTGGGGACGATGTGAACACTGGTAGAAGATGAATACAGAGAGGATGGCGCCGGTGATGGTGAAGTAGAGCAGTCGTCGCTGACGGTGTATCAGCAAGGGCGCTAATACGAAGTTGTGAACGAGGAACAGCAGGCAGTAGACGATGAACGTCTTCCACACCATGAAGATGTCGCTCCACTGAAATGAGAGGTCAGTCTGGCTGACAGAGCGCACATATAAACTCAGCACCGGGGCAGCAAAGAGCATGCCCCAGAGTGCCAAGTAGATGGTGTTCTCCTGTCGTGACTGTATCTTCATCCAATACATATAACGCAAGGATTAAGGATTTATTGCTTATAGTTTAATGGGTGGATGGCGTATAGCTGTTGAGCGTGACGCTCCCCGTGCTGCTAATGCTACCGTCAACGTTAATCATGCCGCCGAGTTTCTCGGTACCGCCAGTAACGGTGACGCCTGACTTCAATGCCGGTGTAGACGAGGTGTAGACGATGAGCTTCAGTGTCGAGCTGCTGCCCCATCCGGGACGTCCGCCGCCCCCACCCATATTGCTGCCTGTTGATGTGGGTGTCTTGAAGGCTGCAGCCAGTTCGTTGCCGTTGTACAGCGCATACCAGCTGTCTTTGCTCCATGACGATGTGTATTTACAAGTGCCGCCGGAAATCTGTGCACCGCCCTCGAGCTCGCCTACGGCTATCAGCGTGCCCCCCTGGATGTAGAGCTTCTTTCCCTGCTCGGTATTGGCGTCGAGCGACTTCTCGGGGCTGCCCGTACCGACAGCATAGATGAAGCCCCCCTTGACGTAGAAGTTGCCGTTAGAGTCCATGGCGTCGTTACCCGACGAGATGCAGTAGATATAGCCACCGTTAACTATCATGTCACCCGAACCATTGGTGTCGGTGTTGTATGAAGCGTTGATGCCGTCGTCCGACGAGCTGACGATGGTCTGTCCACCATTGAAGGTGATGCTGGTCTTCGACTCAATACCCTCACCGCCAGCACCTGTCGTGGTGACCTTGATGATGCCGTCGTTGATGATGATGGCACCGTCGACCTTAACACCCTTGGGGGATGACTTGTAGTCGCTATCGTAGCTGTCGAGCTGTTGTGAGGAACTCACGGTAGACAACGTTCCGCTGCTGGAAGCCACTACGGCATTTCCTGTTGTGCTGATGGTGGTCGTACCGCCGTTGAGGGTGAATGCTCCGTCGGCATTGATGCCCTTGCCGCCGGCTCCTGTGCTGGTGAGCGTCAGTGTGCCGTCGCTGATGGTGATGTTGCCGTCAGCGCTAAGGCACGAGGATGACTTGGTCTTGAGCTTCTTGCTGTCCCACACGCCTCCGCCGCTGGTCGTGATGGTGATGTTGCCGCCTTCGATGATCATGTCGCCCTCGGCATTGATGCCCTTACAGGCGTCAGCAGTGATGGCGGCGGTGATGGTGCCTCCCTGCAGGTAGACGTTACCCGAGTCTTCGTCCTCATGGTCGGTGAGCTCACCTGTTGAGGTGTCGCCCTCTAAATCACACTGGATGCCGTCGTCGCCAATGCTCTTCATGCTCAGCGTACCGCTTTCCATGAGGAAATACTGCGAACAGTTGATGCCGTCCTTGGCGGACGCCAGGATGTTGATGGTACAATTCTTTATCTCAACATATTCACCGCTTTTGATGGCGTGTGACGTGTTGCCGGTAATGTTAAGGATACCCTTGCCTTTCAGCTCCAGATGCCCCTTGACATACAGACAGCCTTTCTGCGAGCCGCTGGCACCGTCGACGAGCGTGTTCTCAGTGTCTTTCTTGATACTGACTTCAATGCGCTTGCCGTTGGTGATGTTAATAGGTGCTCCGCTGGGGTTGGTCAGCGTCAGCCCATTCAACTCCACGGTAGCCTTATAACTGCCGCTCATGGCAAACTCACCATCCTCGGACGTACCGCTGAGGTTATAGGTGATCTCTTTCCCGTCGACCGCGTCGGTGTTGGTCTGGACAATCGTGACGTGGGCTCCGCTGACCGTAACATCCACATATTGGGCGATGTTGCCAGCCACGTATACCAGCGCCTCTGTACCGTTATATGCAATGTTGACGGTGTTGTTCTCCAGATTGCTATCGTCAGTCCACATCTTGCCTATCTGACTGATGTCGTAGGTCTTGCCCATGATGGTCATCTGTGTGCCGTCAGAGAAGGTCATCACACCTGCCTGGTCAGCAGGAAACTGATAGGTCGTACCATTTGTCGTGACGTTCAGCGTCTGGGCCGTTGTTGCTGCTATCGTCAGCAGAGCGGCTATGGTGAGAAGTATCTGCTTCATTTGATGCTCACTTTGATTGTTTTGTTGTTGCTCTTCAGAATATACACGCCCTTGGGTAGTTGTGCCATGGAAGGCATCTGTCGGCCATTCATGTCGTAGATGACGGTGTTGCTGTCGGTAATCAGTTGATTAACGCTGACGGACTCAATGCCCGTGGTCCCTTCGTTTGAGAACTCCATCTCGATCAGTGAGGCCAGAGGTAGGGTGGCAAGTACGTCGTCACCGCTGGATACCTGCAGATTCTCTTCGGAGAACTGGATAGAAACGTTGCTGGCTGTCACGGCTTTCTTCGTTCCGTCGGACAGGGTGAATACCAAGTATTCGAAGTCCGCAGCCTGTGCCCCTATCGAGAGGAGGCACAGGCATGTGAATAGCATAAGTTTTTTCATAATGCTTGTTTGTGTTGTTATCATTATTGTTTGTGTTGTATCATATTACCATCTTCCGCCAGGACCGCCACCGCCTGGCATTCCGCCCCCCATGGTACTGCTGATGGTGTTGGTAGCCGTCACGCTTGTTGACGAAGAACCGACGGTCACTGTGTAGCTGTTGCCGCTGCTCATGCCAGGAGCCGTCAGCAGAATGGTGCCGCTGGCACTGTATGGCGGCAGGGTGAATGTTGCCAGCGTAGAAGAGCCGCTGCTGATGCTGACCGAGCTGTTGGCTGCGACAGAGCCTGTTGCTTGGACGAGTCCCTGCGTGGTAGAGCCCAGTTTAGCGTCGATGCGTCCTCCGATGGCAAACAGGCTGCCACCGCTGATGTAGAGTGCGTGGCTCTCGTCGGAGTCGATGCCGGCTTCAGCACCACTGGCACCATAGGCAATGATGTTGCCGCCTTTGATATAGAGGTTGCCGTTGGCGTCAATACCGTCGTTGTTAGTGCCTACGGCAACGACATTTCCGCCGCTGATGGTCAGGTCGCCGCTGGAATTGATGGCGTCATCGTAGGCGGCCACCATAACGGTGCCTCCCGTGATGTCGAGGGTACCCTTCGACTCGATGCCCTCGCCATTAGTTCCCGAGGTGCGTACCATGATGTCACCACCCGTAATCTGGAGCACGCCGTGCTGTGCGATGGTAGTGCCGTCGGTAGCCGTCGAGGCCTTGACGCCAATCTTGATACCCTTGGGCGACGAGGTGTAGGCATCGTCGATGTTGTCGGTATTGCCCGTATAGTTGTGGTTCTCGGTAGTGCCGTCGCTGTAGTACAGGCCACCCTCGGTGATGACGCGAATCTTGCCGCCGGTGATGTAGGCTTCGTAGTCGGCCTTCAGACCCTTGCCGCCGCTGCCGGTGGCTTTGGCGTACACTTCACCGCCATTGATATAAAGGATATTGTCACACTTGAGGCCTGCGGCAGCTTTGGTTTCCAAGTCTTCTGTGTCCCATTCACCGTTGCCGGTACAGATAACCGTAGTGCGACCACCATTGATGGTGATGTCGTTGTCACAGTTGATACCCTTAGCTCCCTTACCAGCTGTCTGGACGTTCAGGATGCCGCCGTTGATGATGCAGTCGCTACCCTTGATGCCGTGGTTGGCAGCCTCTACGTAGATGTTGACACCCGGCTCGAAGAGCACATAGCTCTTGGCGTGGATACCGTTATTGTACAGACCGTAGACCTCCAGCACGCCTGTGCCGCTGAAAAGAATCTTGCCTTTGCCGTAGAGCGCACTCTTCTGACTGGCGCCTTCGCCTGTGCCGTCGGTCAGCTTGTTGGTGCCCGTTAATACGACATAGGCTGCCTGCTTGCTGTCGAGGTTGAGGGCTGCCGATGCCGTACTGGTGATGTCTGTTCCGTTGAGGTTTACCTCATAGGCGGTGTTGCCCTGGATGGTCAACGAACCGTTGGCGGTGGTGCCGCTGACCACGTAGCGTACACCCTCTACGCTACCATGATTAGCGGTAACGTGCCCTTCGCTGACGGTTATCTCGACGCCGTTTTCCGTTGACGCCACAGGATTGGCCATGTTAATGTTGATATCGGTAGCAAAAGTCTGCTGGCTGATATCGTCTCCCGCTTCGGGATAGGTGGCGCTGACAGTAGTTGTCGGTTCAGCCGTCGTGCGGTCAATGCTGATGTCAAAGGAGCTCAGCTCGCCTGAGGCAGCGGTAATTGAACCCGTACCATTGCCATTACCAAAAGGCATATCGGGTGTAGTAAAATCTGCTGAGTCTGCAGAACAGGCAGTCAGTAAGATGATAGATGCTGAAAGCACTGCGAATAACTTTGCTTTTTTCATACTGTTTTGGTGTTATTGAGTTTGTTTCTTCTTTTTTCTCGTGACAAAGATAGAAACAAAAAGCCCGTTGGCCAAATAAATTCAGCCAACGGGCATATTCTTTCAGTGAATCGATACGTATTCTTAAACTGTGCGAAGGTCCAGCTCTACCGGACAGTGGTCTGAACCATAGATGTCGGTAAGGATCTTTGCATCAGCTATCTGGCTGCGCAACCGTTCGGAGGTAACGAAGTAGTCGATGCGCCATCCTGCATTCTTCTGACGGGCCTGGAAGCGGTATGACCACCAGGAATAGGTAATCTGCTCGGGATAGAGCGTGCGGAACGTGTCGATGAAGCCGCAAGCCAGCAGGTCGGTGAACTTTTCGCGCTCCTCGTCGGTAAAGCCGGCATTCATGCGGTTGGTCTTGGGATTCTTCAGGTCTATTTCCTCATGGGCGACGTTCAGGTCACCACACAGGATGACAGGCTTTTTCTGATCTAATTTTATAAGGTACGCGCGAAAGGCATCTTCCCACGACATACGGTATTCCAGACGCTTCAGTCCGTCCTGCGAGTTGGGCGTATATCAGCAGACGAGGTAGAACGTCTCCATCTCCAGCGTGATGACGCGTCCCTCATGGTCGTGCAGGTCGATGCCGATGCCATACTCGACGTTCAGTGGCTGGTGACGAGTGAAAATGGCCGTGCCGGAATAGCCCTTCTTATCGGCATAGTTCCAGTACGACTGGTAACCCTCGAACTGCAGGTCCAACTGGCCTGCCTGCATCTTGGTCTCTTGCAGACAAAAGAAATCAGCGTCCATCTCCTTGAAGATGTCGCTGAATCCTTTTTGTTCACAGGCACGTAGCCCGTTGACGTTCCATGATATCAATTTCATACTCCTCACCTCCTTACTCCTCATCTCCTCAAAACTTTGCCATCTTGATGGCAACCACCGCACACTCGTCGCCTTTGTTGCCCAGACGGCCACCGGCACGGTCGAGTGCCTGTTGCATGTTCTCAGTCGTCAGCAGTCCAAAGATCACG
>JAEEGL010812155.1_pt1 | contig 20326 bp, 14 predicted proteins | sample 9134231 | NCBI WGS metagenome assembly JAEEGL01 (sample SAMN16246548, study PRJNA631951) | gut metagenome | biome: gut microbiome; feature: rumen; material: fiber-attached | host: Bos | place: Iran: Karaj | collected 2018-10 | reverse complement strand
GTGTTGTAAGCAGGTCGTTTATTATTCTGTATGGATGGTAATATACTCCAGCTCCGAGAGATAGATTTATGGACGTGTGTTTTTCTCCGTCAGTGGTTTTTACATCAAAATAGGAACCAAATCCAAAACCCCATGCGAAAGAAAAATTATTTCCAATGGACAAAATGTCGCCACGCGCTTCTCCGAATATATTTGAACACTGTTCCACGGATTCCCAGTTTTCTCTAAGCTGCAAAAATGAATTGCTGCCGGAAACCATTCCCATTCCGCTTGGTAAATAAAATTTTACATCGCAATCCATTTTCGGCCATTTGTAAGAAGATGCATTTTCTTTTGAGTTGTCGCTTTCTGTTTTATCCGAAGGGTTTTCTTGGTAAAAAAAATCTTCGATGGATGTTTGTGCATATGTGTCAAAAGAAGTCAATACAAGAAATGTGATTATAAAAATTTTTAACTTCATAACTTTTACTCCTAAACATTTTTTTGCCCCATGGGATTTTTATCCCAAGATTCCAACTAGAAGACAGCGCGCTTTGTCTATGCCAAGGATTGTCGCCCCATTTTTTGAATTTCGCAAGGCCTTGGAGGGCAAATATTACGTAGATCACTCTTCGCTCGGGCGGACTGTTACGAACATCACTGCTATGATGTATGTAATATTACATATGTAATATTGAGATAATGGAGATATTTTAGAAAATGGAGATTTTTGGATGGTAAAATATTACCAGCTTTGCACTTGGCCTGACAATTTTCTTTTAAAAAACTGGTGGCAAAATCATTTAATTGGATATAAAATAGAATTATGAAAAATTTTTTGTACAACAAGAAGACGATTCTCGGACTGAGAATTTTCTTTGCGATTGCCATTTCCATTTTGATTGTCGTCAATGTTTTGACTTTTGTGAGCGGCGAGATTTTTTTGGACGGCGCAATCAACATCAACCGGCTGAACACTGTTGTAATCAGTTTTTTTACTATCGTGATAGCGGTATTTGTTTTGTTTTTTCCGCAAAAATTCGGACTCATTGCCGTGGCGTGTTTTTTGTACATGATTAAAATTTTTGTTTGGGACATTTACAGGTTTTGATGTAATCTTCAAGCCTGTGATGGAATCTGCCGGTGAGGAAACTGAGTCGCCTGCGGCGGTGAATGTCTAGAAGTCTTTTTCTTTTTTTTGTTCACCTTTTTTGTAAAAACCTTTATAATAAATCATTATGATAGATGAAGCTCTTGTGGATGCCTCCGGTAACGGAATTCAGTTTTATGGTGACGGATTGGTTCTATCTGTTGAACAGATTGAAGGTCAGGCCAATGTTTTTCTTTTGAAAACCCAGATTGTTCTGGAGCGTGAGACTCAGGTTGCTCCGGAGCCGGGGCAGTTTTACATGCTGCGGAGTAAAAAGAGTTCCGCATATTTCGGTCGTCCGATTTCGGTCTACCGCTCAAAAGTTTTTTCTGAAAATGGAAAGCGTAAAATCGAATTGCAGTTTATGATTTTGGAAAAGGGAACGGGAACAAAGGAATTGTGCCATATGCTTCCCGGAGAAAAAGTCGTTTTGTCAGGTCCGATGGGAAATGTTTTTCATGTCCCGGACGGTGCGGACGGCAAGGTTGAAATCTGCATTGTGGGCGGTGGAATCGGTGTGGCCCCAGTCGCCAACTTTGCGTCTTCATTAAAAAATGGAAGCTATGATTTTTTTGCGAGTTTCCGTTCCGGTTCCTACAGTCTTGATTATGTGAATCCGCGCGAGCTTTTTATTACGACGGATGACGGAAGCCAGGGAATCCACGGTATGCTGAGTGCCGCTCTGACTGCCGGTAAGATTAGGGATGCGGGGTATAAGTATATCTTTGCGTGCGGTCCCGAACCGATGCTTGCGTACGTTCAGAATGTTGCCCGTGAGGCCGGTGTCAAGGCGTACCTAAGTCTGGAGCACAGGATGTTGTGCGGAGCGGGTGCGTGTCTTGGCTGTACGATTCAGACGGACGAGGGAACTTTGCGTGTGTGCAAGGACGGTCCTGTTTTTGATTCCGACATAATCCATTTTGCAAAACTGTCGCCCAGAAAAAATCCTTTGCCGGAAAATGTGGAGCCTGATTTGAGCGTGGAAATCTGCGGGGTGCATTTTAAGAATCCTGTGATTGCCGCGTCTGGAACTTTCGGTTACGGACAGAATTTCCGCGGGCTTTCGGATGTTTCTGCGTGGGGCGGAATCTCGTCAAAGGGAACAACTCTTGAACCGCGCGAGGGAAATCCGGGTGAACGGAGCATCGAGGTTGCAAGCGGCGACATAAATTCAATAGGGCTTCAGAATCCGGGGATGAAAGAGGTCGTTGAAAAAATCGTTCCGGAAATGATGAAGCTGGATTCGGTCATAATTTTGAATGTTGCCGGGCATGATTTACAGTCCTACGTTGAGGCAGTGCGTCTTGCCGATACGAGCGATGTTGCGATGATAGAACTGAACATCAGCTGTCCGAACGTGAAGGCAGGCGGTCAGGCTTGGGGAATGGTTCCTGAAGCTGCGTCCGAATGTGTGTCTGCGGTGCGTGCGGTGACAAAAAAGCCGTTGATTGTAAAACTTACTCCGAATGCCCCAGATTTGCGTGCGGTTGCAAGGGCGTGTATTGATGCCGGCGCCGATGCATTGAGCCTTGTGAACACATTTTTGGCGACTGCAATCGACATTGAAAAGGGAAAGCCGTTTTTTGAAAACATCCGTGCGGGACTGTGTGGACCTGCAATCAAGCCTATTGCGCTGCGCATGGTCTACGATGTCGTCGAGGAAATAAACAGGATGCCGGAGGAAAAAAGGGTTCCGGTGATTGGCATTGGTGGAATCGAAAAGTGGCAGGACGCGGTGGAGTTCATAATGGCTGGCGCAAGTGCCGTGCAGATTGGAAGCGCAGTTTTTGCAAATCCGAATGTTGCCCGGGACGTGTGCGACGGACTGAAATCCTTTATGAAGCGGAAGGGCTACAATAATATAGAAGATTTCAGGGGAATCGCGCAGACCAAAAATTAAATTTCTTCTAATCTCTTGTTTATTATGACAAAATTAGATAAAATGTCATTTATGAATAAGTATGTGGCTTTGTGCGCCGTGGGTGCGGAACGGATTCTGGGAAACGAAATCAAGCAGCTGGGATATAAACTGGCGGGAAATGCTCCGGGGCGTGTATGTTTTTTGGGCGACTCGGATGCTCTGTACAGGACGAATCTTTGTCTGCGGACCAGCGACCGGGTTTATATTTTGATGGCGGAATACACTGCCTCCAATTTTGATGATCTTTTTGATGGATGCTACGACGCAAACTGGCAGGACTTTTTTTTCAAGGACAGCAGGGTTGTGGTGGACAAGGTTAGAATCCACAAAAGCAGAATCAACAGCGAGCATACCGTCCAGTCAATGATTCAGAAAGCCGTATACAAAAAACTTGGCGACATCTGGCGGATGACTACATTTCCAGAGACAGGCGAACGTTCGGATATACGCATATATATAGAAGAAAACAATGTGATGGTGCTGCTTGATACCAGTGGCGAGGCTCTGCACAAACGTGGCTACAGGACCGATGGCGGAGTTGCTCCATTGCGTGAGACTACCGCTGCGATTTTGTTGCAGGAAATGCTCTGGCGGCGGAAGATTCCATTGCACGACCCATTTTGTGGAAGCGGAACCATAGTCACCGAGGCCACGCTCTATGCGTACAATGTTGCTCCAGGTCTTGGCAGGCATTTTGCTTTTGAAAATCTTGCGATATTCAATCAGCAGAGGTTTGTTGAAATCAAAAAGGAGGAGGCCGCAAAAATCCGTACCGATGTTGAGTGCAGGATTACAGGTAGCGATATTGATCCGGCTGCCGTTTCAAGGGCTAAACTGAATGCGGAACATGCGTGCGTAACTGCCGGTCGTGCGCTCCAGATGATTGGCAGCGACATGAAAATCCAGCGTCCAGATTTTATAGTCAGTGATTTTGCCGAACTGAAAGCTCCCTACGATGATGGAATGATAATCACAAACCCGCCATACGGTGAAAGAATTGGGGATGTGGAACAGGCGGAGGAAATCTACAGGAAGATGGCTTCGATGTTCGAGGATTTTCCAGGCTGGCAGATTGGTGTAATCACAAACCAAAAGAGTTTCCAGAGTTGTGTCGGAAAATATGCTTCCGCGCTGAAATCAATCAAGACGGGAAATCTGGATACGACTCTCTACATCTACAAATAGGGACAGATTTTTTATGGCAATCATTGTTGAACATGAAAAACGCAGGCACGAAATCCTTGGAAAATCGCTCGACCTTTTTATCGAGGAGGGCTACGAGAATGTGACTTTCCAGAAAATTGCCGACCGTTGCGGAATCACCAGAACCACGCTCTATATCTATTTCAAAAACAAGCAGGAGATTTTTGTTTCCAGCATAAAGGAACTGACGGACAAACTGGAGGTGCAGCTCAAGGAAATAATTTTCCAGAAAGATTTGTCTGCCGCGGAATGTCTAAAAAAATTTGTCTGCCACATTCTTGACCAGTGCGAAAGCTACAAAAGATTTTTCAAAATACTTCTGGTCTACCTGATTCAGATTCAAAAAACCGGTGTGGATGCGGGAAAGCGTGTGGACCGTCGTGTGCTGAAGCTGCGGCACATGCTCAACATAATCATAATCAGGGGAAAGGAGGCCGGAGAGTTCAAGGATGTTCCAATCAAGCAGACCACCGACATTCTGTACACACTTTTGGAAAGCGGTGTATTCAGGCTGGCGGTTGAGGGACGCAAGGACATTGAGGACACAAGGCGGATTGTGAATCTGATGGTGGATTCGCTCCGTCTTAATTGAAAAATACTTGCATAATGCAAGAATTTTTATTATTCTTTAGGCATGATAATTCCAATTGCGCTTAGTTTTATTCCGTTAGTGGCCGCCTATCTGTGTTTTGCGCTTTTGGTGAAGGATTTCAAAAAGCTAGTTGGAATTTTGTCCTGTCTGCTTGGGCTGCTTGCTTTTATTCCCATTATGGGGATTGACCTTATCAAGGACAAGATTATTGATGGTTCACAGTTTTCCCAGCTTGTAAAATTTTTAGGACTGGCACTTGTGGAAGAGGGCGTGAAGATGCTTCTGCTCTTTTTTATACCATCAAAGAAAACTGCTCAGGGGGCTTTTTTTGCTTATTCCGTGCTGTTGGGAATGACGCTCGGATGTTTTGAGACACTTCTTTATATCGCCGTGCTGCATGCGAAGCTTCGTTGGCCTGCCATCCTTGTCCATGCAATCTGCGCGGGGCTTTCGGGGATATTTGTTTATTCTATTAAGAAAAAAAATGTCCTGATAACGTCCTTTATATTTGCAGTTTTATTCCATGGGGTGTATAATTATCTTGCAGATTTTAAGGACTTCCGAAATTATTTTGCGTATGTAGTTATTTTAATAGCATTGGTCGAATGCAAGCTTCGTTATGAGGTTTTGAAGGCTGACCTTGCTGATAAAACAACTAATAATTTTAGGAAAAATAAATTTTCAAAAGGAGATTCTAAAAATATGGGTTTCAAAGATTTATTGGGCAAAGTGGGCAAGTTCTTCAAAAAGGATGAGGACACTGAAAAAGATTTGCCGGAACAGACAGTGTTTAGCTCAAGCAGCGAGACAGTAAGTTCGGACTTTAACAGCGACAAGACAGATGAAGCCACTGTTTTGCCGGAACCAAAGGATGAGGAAATCAGTTCCCCGCTTTCCGTTTCAAGTTCACCGACACCTGTGGAAGAAAAGAGCAGCGGCCTTGGTTTCAGTAAGTATCCACCAATTGACAGGCTCTTTAACGAGGAAGATGTGCCGGAGCCTGTAAAAGCGGAACCAAAGATTGAGATTGAGCCGGTAAAGGTGGACGAGCCTGTTGTTAAAAAGACAAGAACCAGAACCTCCACAATCAAGGTTGATTCAGAAGAAACAGAGCCGGTAAAAAAGACTACCCGCACAAGAACTGCCGCCAAGGCTTCCGAAACTATTGATTCAGAAAAGACACCTGCCAAGCGTGGAAGAAAGCCAGCCGCAGCCAAAGCAGCTGATGATGCCGAAAAGACACCAGCCAAGCGCGGAAGAAAGCCAGCCGCAGCCAAGGCAGCCGAGACCGCCGAAAAGACACCTGCCAAGCGTGGAAGAAAACCAGCCGCAGCAAAGACAGAAGAGACGGCCGAAAAGAAGCCAGCGACACGTGGAAGAAAGCCAGCCGCAGCCAAGGCAACCGATACAGCCGAAAAGAAACCGGCAACCCGTGGAAGAAAGCCAGCCGCAGCCAAGGCAACCGATACAGCCGAAAAGAAGCCAGCGACACGTGGAAGAAAACCGGCAGCGTCAAAAGCAGCAGAAACTGTAGCGGCAAAGACCACCGGCGCAGCCAAGAAAACTACAAAGACCACCGCCAAAAAGACTTCCGAAACAAAGCCTACGGCGGCAAAAAAGACCACCGCAAAGAAAACAACAGCCAAGAAAACTACAAAATAGTTGATTGGCAATAAAATTGGGGCTGTCAAATGGCAGCCCCTTGTTTTTTGAATCAATAATAAAATCAACAGCCGATTATTTTATTTCAAGCCAGTCCCAGAAACTGACATCCTCCTGTCCAATCCTCCAGAACCCAACCTTGTCTATGTTGTTTTCGGCATACATTCTGCACCGGTTGACAAGCGAGTAGGCATCGTCGTAGTAGGCCGTGACATGGATGTTTTTGTCGAACTCAAAAAACGGTATGGAATCGTCGCGTCTGACCTGCGAAATATTGTTTTCGTTCATTATTCTTTCCACGCTTGTGTAAATCCATGCGGTTCCGTAGCTGTCGTTCTGCCATGAGCGACCGTAGAATGGAAGGCCGAGCACAAGTTTTTCCTTCGGGATTACGGATGTTGTGTATTTTGCGACCTTCCTGCACCATTCCATGCTTGCGACCGGACCCGGGCTTCCACCGGACCAATGTTCGTCGTAGGCCATAATCAAAATCCTGTCCACAATTGGAGCGATTGTCCTGTAGTCGTAGATTTCATCGCTGTAGCTTCTGGTTCTTGCCGCCAGTGCCACCGAAAATATTTTTCCTTCCGGGAGAGCGTTTTTTACATCCTTCAGGAACAGAATAAAATTGTCCTTGTCCCTTGCGCCGACATTCTCAAAATCAATCTGGATGCCATCGTAGTTTTTTGATGCCGCGACTATTGCGTCTATGATTCCCCGTCTGCATTTTCCGTTCGGGTCTATGCTGAAATGTGTGAGGGCTTTTCCCGTGCATGTGACTACAAGATGGATGCGTCCCTTGAATCCAGCGAACCTGCGGGGATTTGGAATGTAGGTGATTTCCCCATAGCTGTTGACATCCGCGCTAAAATAACATAGGTCGGTAATTGGCATGTCGTTGGTAAAATATTTTTCCCGGTCCGTCATAACGTAGCCCCAGGATTCCTTGAACTTGAGCTTTTCTCCGTCAATCTGTGGCCGTCTTGAACTTCCGTTGTTTGCAGGTGTGCCAGCCGCCCCATTTCCTCCTGCCGCGAACATTGGAACGGAGAATGCAAATCCCAGTACCAGCGCTATGGCTCCAATTGCTTTTTTCATTTGCCTCCCTCCATTATGGCATGTGTATTATTTCTCGTGGTTTACTTCCGTTTGCCGGTCCAACAATTCCACGCTCCTCCATTTCTTCCACAAGACGTGCGGCCCTGTTGTATCCGATTTTCAGTCTGCGCTGAATGTATGACGCGGACGCTTTTCCTGCCTGGACAACAATATCCAGAGCCTTTTCGTAAAGCGGGTCTTCCGCATCAGGATTGAATAGAGACTCGTCGTCCGAATCCTCATCCTCGTCGTCGTCAATAAAAATCTCGTCGTCGATGTACTCTGGTTCGCCCCATGCCTTTACTGCTTTGACGATATTCTCAACTTCCTGGTCACTGACGAATGTTCCCTGTATTCGGGTGGGGAAGGGGTCCGTGGCTGAGGTGTAGAGCATGTCTCCCTTGCCCAAAAGTTTTTCCGCGCCCGGCAGGTCCAGAATAATGCGGCTGTCTATTTTGCTTGCGACCATGAATGCTATGCGGCTTGGAATGTTCGCCTTGATCAGACCTGTGATTACGTCGATTGAAGGTCTCTGTGTCGCCAGGACAAGGTGGATTCCGACCGCTCGGCTCATGGCTGCAAGTCTGCTGACAATTCCTTCAAGCTGTTTTCCGGTTGTCGCCATCAAATCCGCAAACTCGTCGATTATCACAATCAGATAGGGGAGTTTTTCCGTGGCTATGTGCCTTGAGACAATCTTTTCGTTGTAGGAGGAGATGTCCCTTACAGACATTCCATCCAGAAGCGCGTACCGCCTTTCCATTTCGCATAGACAATACTGGAGTGCCTGCATTGCCCTTTTTGGTTCGGTGATTACCGGGGTCAATAGATGCGGGATGTCGTTGTAGAGTTTAAGCTCGACAATCTTCGGGTCGATTAAAATCATCTTCACGTCGCGCGGGCTTCGTTTGTAGAGCATACTCACAATCATGCTGTTGACGCAGACTGATTTTCCGGCTCCTGTCGCTCCTGCAATCAAAAGATGCGGTGTCTTTACCAAATCAATAATCTGGGCGTTCCCCTGAATGTCTTTTCCAAGAACCACCGGCACACCCATTTTGCTCCACTCGGGTCTGTCCGTCTCAAGGCACTCCCGAATGGAAATTATTGCCCTTGACGAATTTGGAACCTCGATGCCAACCGCATGTTTTCCAGGGATTGGTGCTACGATGCGGACGGAATTTGCAGCAAGGCGCAGCGCGATATTGTCTGCCAGTGCCGCAATCCTGTTGAGCTTGATTCCGGGTGCCGGGAGGATTTCAAACATGGTGATTACCGGACCCTTTTGGATTCCTGTCACCTCCGCGTCAATTTTGAATTCGGCGAGGGTGTTTTTTAGATTCTCCGCAGCGGCTTTTGTTTCGTCATCGATAATCCAGTACGGATTGTCCTCGTATGCGGTCAGAAGGTCGTAGGGAATATTGTATACCGATTTCCATTCCGCAGATTTTGGGGGCTGCTTTTTTTCTTCCCGGAAAACATAGTCCACAGGCCCCCCGTCATTTTCGTCTTCGGAAAAATCGTCCGTGTCCTCTGGGTCGTCTGTATCATCTGCGTCTTCCTGCTCATCCTGATATGGGCCGTCGATTTCAAGCTCATCGGAAAGCTCCTCGTCCTCGGCTTCGTCAGAAAGAAGGGGCTGGGCTTCATCCTGCTCCGAATCAACCCCGGAAATTACTTCATCGTCAATAAAATTGCTGCCGGCCAGCGGGTCCAAATCCTGTTCCAAATTGATGCTGGAATCTGTGACAATTTCCTCATCAAAATCCTGTTCCAGATTCTGTTCCGAATCAATGTTTTGTTCTGAGTTTCCAAAGACATAATCAACTTTTGGGGACTGTTTTGGCTCCTCAACCTTGGACTGCCTTTCAGCTTCCTTTGCCGCCTTCAATGCTTCCGCACGTGCTATGAATGACTTGTGGCGCTGCTGGATTTCCGACAGGTTTTCATCAACATTCAAAGTGGCCGTGTGGACTGGATTTTGCTGGACAGAATTTTGCGTGGAAGGATTCTGGCCATTCACATTTTGCTCTTTCGGCGTGTCGGCATCTTCAGTCTGTGTGGAAAAACGTGACTTGTACTGCGGGTCGTTTTCAATATTGGCCCTTACGTCGCGGTCCATTTTTGCGAACACATCGTTCAGGTCCGTGCTGGCTGTGGACACTTCGGATTTCAGGTCTGGAACGAAATTGAATTCAGCGGGCTTGCGTGTTTTTGCCTTAAGTTCCTCGCGGATTTGGGCATAGAGTTTTTCTTCGCGGAGTTTTTTCTGACGCTCGGCTTCCGCTTTTTCCTCTTCGTATTCCGCCATACGTTGTGCCGGGGTCTTTTGATTTTCACGCGCGTTTATTCTGTTGCGGATTTGCGTAAGGAATGATTCTGTGTTTTCTTCCTGATACTCATCCTGATATTCATCATCGTTTTCATAGTCATTCTGGTTTTCCGCCTCAATTGGTTCCGGGGCTTCATCCTCAAAATCCTGGTCATCGTCAATGAAGGAGCCAAGGGAATCATCCTGGGAGGAATCTTCCGGGTACTTGAATTTTTCCAGAAAGTCATTTTCGTTGCGGGACTGGTTCTGCCTCTCGAACATCCCGATTATGTCCTCATCGTCGGCTTCGCTGTTTTCAAATTCGGATATGTCGATTTCCTCAGTTTCCTGGTCCAGATTTTCCTGAGGGTATTCGTTTTCGTCATCCCTTTCGTCAACAATGATGGTCGGATTTTTATGGTTGTACTCCAGAGTGCCCTGCGGCTCATACGATGTGCCCTCTCCGATTGTGTCCTGCACTTTCTGTCTTGGGGGCAAATCAAGGTCGGAATAGTCGTCTTCCTTGAGGACAACCCTTTCTGCCGGCTTTTTGAAAAAGTCGTTGATGTCCACGGCCTCGGTTTCCACGGTGGATTCCGGACTGCTTTTGGAGACGGAATTTTCCCTGTCCTGCATTTCGCCGTAGTCCATTATGTCCTTGTACTTGCTCTGGGCCTTTTTGAAAAGATTTTTGAACGGACGCGCAAGTTTTTGTCCCACGGTGGCAGGTTCCTCTTCCTCCTCGATCTGGGAAATGTCGTCGTCGCCGGAATCAACAAGAAGATTTTTCTTTTCCTCAAAAAAGTCGTCCGAGACGGTCGGGGCCTGGAATTCACCGTTGTCGTCCTCGTCTTCGGATTCATCGCCCTGGTTTTCTTCGTTTTCCTCATCAAGAACGATTTCGACTGTGCTTGATGGATTTTCAAACGTGCGTCCCGGGGCTGCGGTGAGTTCGGATTCTTTTTTTGTGAGCGACTTGAATTTTTCCGCCACGCTGTTTATGAATCTTGTCAGGGCGTTGTCTTTTTCATCAGCATCGGTGGACGGATTTTCGGTGGACTGCCGTTCAAAGATTGGCGCGCTTGTCACGTTGGTGCTTTTGTTTGTGGCCATACGTTTTTTCAGCTTGCCCGCGACTATGATTGTTATCAGGTACTCCACCGCAATCAACAGAATTGCCACCACGGAAAGCAGGGTGATTTTTACAAAGGCGATTGCATGGGACTCTCCTGTCAGGGACGAGCGAATCAGTTTTTCCACCAAAACCAGAGTCATAAATGGCAATGGGGAAACAATCAGACACATGGCCCTCTGCACCGACCATCTTGAATCAAAACAGAATGCTCCCGCCACGATAAAGAAAAGCGGAATCAGCAGACTGCAAAATCCATAGGCGGAATAAAGCATGTGCCCAAGGTTAAGGAGCGCGCCCCTCTCGGAGGATTCTGTGCCGTAGTCAAAAATCCGAAGAAAAATTGCTATTGTGAAAATAGCAGCGAGAATAAAAAGAAGTGAGCCGGCCACGATAGACGCGATCCGCTCTTTTTTGATTCGTTTTGTCATATCCCACCCATTTTTTATTTTGACAGCGGAAGTCCCCACTTCCGTGCGGCAAAGAATTTTGGTCTTCACCACAGATTCAAAATTATCCCCTTTGGAAACTGTAGTTCAATGCCTGTCGCATCAAGCAACGGTCTCCGCAATCCCTTATCGGCAAAAAAAATGGGTCCCAAAAGTCCCCGTTCCAATCGCCAGAAGGGATTCTTTATATTATATAAAGATTCCAAAAAAATGGAAGGGGGTTGGAGGACTTGAAAATAAAATAATCTGGATTTATAATGTATACGTGTCGGAACTATACATTGTAGGAACGCCAATTGGGAATCTTGGGGACATCACTTTCAGGGCCTTGGAAACGCTAAAGTCCGTGGATGTGGTGGCGGCGGAGGACACAAGGCACACTCTTGAACTTCTGAGCCATTTTGAAATCCGCAAACCCATGCTCAGCTGTCGCTCCCAGAACGAAAAGACTGCCTCTGAAAAAATCATTGCCCTTCTGGACGAGGGTAAGACCGTTGCATACACAAGCGATGCCGGGGAGCCTGGTATTTCGGACCCTGGTGCTGTTTTGGCGGGAGAGGTGCGTAAGGCCGGTCACAAGGTCATCCCAATTCCTGGGCCAAGCGCTTTTGCGACCCTTGTTTCTGTGGCGGGATGTGGTGGCAAGACCCTTGTTTTTGAGGGCTTCCTTTCTCCAAAACCCGGCAGAAGGCGAAAGAGGCTGCGCGAGCTTATGGCAATGGATGCCGCCGTGGTGGTCTACGAAAGTCCGTTCAGGGTTGTGAAACTTTTGGCCGACATTGCTGAAATCGACCCGGACAGGCGTATTGTTGTGGGCCGGGAACTGACCAAGCTCCACGAGGAGATAAACGACGGAACTGCCAGCGAGATTCTTGCGGATTATTCAGGAAGAACCAAAGTCTTGGGGGAATTCGCGGTGTTCATTTCCGAATCTTTTGATGCGCAATCTTCTAATAAAAATGCTAAACTTTTAGATGGTGACTCCGATAATAATAGGGAGGAAGGTTACTATGATGATTGACAAGATTTCAAGAGTAGAATCTCTTAACAACCTCCAGAACGTCAAACGCTCTAACAACGTTTCAAGTCTGAAGGCCGGATCTGACGAAATCAATGTATCCGACGAAGCAAGGGAACTCGCAACCGAGTACTACATGGGAAAAGTTGCCGATGAGACACCGGATGTTCGCCAGAACTTGATTGAGCAGATAAAAATCAAGATCCAGGATCCTAACTACCTGAACGCGGAGACAATAGCGGCTACGGCTGACCGCATCATGGATGCTTACGGACTGTAAACGGTCAGAGGACGCAGTTTTTGCGGATTAAGGGGTTGGCTCTAAAGTAACGGGTGGAGTGTTAAAACTAAATCTTGAGCGTAAATCACACAAGGTTTAGCTTCAGAACAGCGTGGGATTTACGGATTGTAGTTTTAAACTTCTTGGAAAGGACGGATTTTTTTCCGTCCTTTTTTATTTTGCAATTCCTTTTGTGGCGGGGGATTAAGAATCGGCTCGGATTTTCCGTTAATAGATTAAGGGAATGTTGGTTAACCAGCACTTCTTTTGGGCAGTGTCGCGCTGTCGGGAGTTTTAAATGTCTGATTTTATATTCAAGATTCAGCCCAACATTGTTTTGGGTTCGTATACCACAAGCCGTCTGGGGCAGTACGTAAAGGATTTTGGCAGCAAGTTCATGGTTGTGATGGACCCTGTGCTGAAACAGGTTGGCAACGCGGAAAAGGTCATCAAATCTCTTGAGGACAGGAAGATTGATTTTTTTGTTTTTGATGAAATTCCCGGAGTCGCTGATACTCAGGTTATAGAAAACGCACTGAATCTTGCGCGTGAGGCCCACATCCATGGTGTGATTGCGGTCGGTGGTTCCAAGACTCTGAATGTCGCGAAGGCTGTCTGTATGCTTTACCACGAAACCCACGAGGTCTACGACTTTATTGACGGGGCAAATCCTTCAACGGCCCCCCTGCCATTGATTGCGCTTCCAACGACAATACGCGAGCCTTTTATTTTTACGGACAAGACACCGATTGTGGATGCCCGCTCTTCAAAAATCCGTCTTCTCAAGGGGCAGTTTGGACTCTGCAAGATTGCACTGTTCGACCCGAACCTCACTGTGTCGCTGACCGAAAACCAGATGGCCTCAATGGCGATTGAGTGTCTGTGTATTGCGACCGAGGCATATCTGAGCCAGAAGGCAACATTCTTTAGCGACATGATTGCTGAGAAGGCCGTGGAGCTTTTGAGCTATGCAATGGACGGTTCCCCGACTTTGACAATCACTACACCGCAGGAAGTTCTTTTCAGCCAGGCAGGTTGTATGGCATCCCTTGCAGCCGCTTCAAGTTCAATAGGTGCGGGCTCGTTGATTTCCATGTGCGTAAACTCAAGGTACAAGATTACAAAGTCCCTTACATCGCTGATTCTGTTCCCATATATCATTGAGGATGCCGCCAAGTTCAGAAAGGACAGGCTCGCACATCTTGCCAGAATACTAAGGGCCGCCCCGATGGATTCCACCGATGACGACGCTGTTACGGCACTGGTTGAGTATGTCCGCCAGCACATTGCAAAGGCAAATCTTCCGGCACGCCTTAAGGATTTGAACATTACAATCGAGCAGCTGGCACTTTGCGCGGAAGATGCGCAGGACGTTGATTTAATCAACACCCTCCAGAGAAGCATGACCAGCGACGATCTGTTCGACCTGATTAAGCAGGCGTACTAATTTTCGGGACAGAAGATGATAGCACCCGACCGTCTTTCGGAGCTTTCCGCTGGACAAAAAAGACGCAAACTGGCACTGACTTTTGGGGAACTTGAACGTGACATCGCCGGTATTGCGGAAAAGGGGACCGAATACAATTTTCCGTCCATGACACGCAGGGAGTACACCAAGGCCGTGACCCAGGTTGTGCTTGGAGACCCAAAACTTCCTGCCGACTGTGCCGAAGAACTTGCGGGGCTTCTTTCCGATGAAAATTTTGACGAAAGGCGTGTGTGCAATCTTGCGAGGAACGCACTTCTTTCTATAATAGGGACCTTTCCGGCGGAATGGGACTTGGTTGTAGCTCCACATTCAAACGAAAAGACCACCGTTGAAAAACGAAAGTTCTTTCCGGGTGTGTCTGTCTATGCCGAGGACATCCGTTCGCCGTTCAACCTGGGGTCAATTTTTAGGACAGCGGAGGCCATGGGCTGCGAGAGTGTGTTCATTTCGCCACACTGCACGGACCCATCACAGTCAAAGGCGGTCAGAAGTTCCATGGGGTGCATAGAGACTTTGGGCTACACCAGATGCTCTCTTGATGAAATCCCCGGTGGTTCGGAAATCTTTGTCCTTGAGACAGGCGGAATCCCGATACAGGAATTCAAGTTTCCGGAGAGGGGTACGGTTGTAATCGGTTCGGAGGAGCTTGGGGTAAGTCCAGAGGCTCTTTCCAAGGCCGGGGGAAGAATTGTCACAATCCCCATGACGGGACTGAAGGCCTCGCTCAATGTGGGTGTGGCGTTCGGAATCCTGATGCAGTACTGGACCGACTTTCTAAGGTCAAGATAGTGTTCGGTTTTGCTTTAAAAAATGAGAAATATATGGTAGAATAGGGAAATCAAGGAACAAAAGTTCCTGGCTTCTCATAAAAAAAGTTTTAAGGAAAAAGGATATGGCTCAGGCGGAAAGAATAGAGGTGGACGTATCGAAAATCCGAAAGGCAATTCAATCGGGAATACCTCTTACAATCACTACATATACTCTCCCGCACGAGATGGAGGACTACATAGCCGATGTGCTCAAGGTCTTTCTTACGGAGGTTAGGCAGGACCAGATGGTTGAGTGCCTGTCCTACTGTCTCAAGGAGCTTGTCAACAACGCCAAAAAAGCCAACACCAAGCGAATATATTTTGAAGAAAAGGGTCTGGACATCAACAGGCGCAGCGATTATGTGAAGGGGATGCAGACTTTCAAGCAGGACACAATAGACGACATAGACCATTATCTACAGGTGCTGAAGGACAAGGGACTCTACATCAAGACGATAATGCAGACACGCAACAATAAAATCCGCGTTGAGGTCCGTAACAAGGCTGTCCTTACCTACTATGAGTACAAGAGAATCCATGACAAAATAACCAGGGCGCAGCAGTACAAGTCTGTGGAGGACGGTCTTGCGCAGCTTCTTGATGATTCCGAGGGTGCGGGCCTGGGACTTGTGATTATGATTCTGGTCCTCAAAAAGATTGGGCTTGGAGAGGAAACATACCAGATTTTCAGCGAGGGCGGGGAGACTATTACAAGGCTGACCCTTCCTTTCAGCGACAAGATGTGCGGGAACATATCGGACCTTTCCACCAGGTTTGTGGCGCTCATCGAGGGATTGCCTGAATTCCCGGAGAACATAACTGAAATCAACAAGGTAATCAACGACCCTGACAGCAGGATGAGCGACATTGCCATGAAGATTTCTACGGACGTTTCTCTTACGGCGGAACTCCTCAAACTGGTTAACTCGGCGACTTTTGCGCTTGCGTCTCCATGCCACTCTATTGGTGAGGCGGTAAAGCTGGTCGGAATCCGTGGAATCAAAAATCTGCTTTACTCCATCGGCTCTGTGAAAATTCTTTCCACCGATGACGACACCGAACATATCAAGGAGCTTTGGGACCATTCGTATCAGGTCGCTTTCTATTCGTACAACCTTGCCAGAAGTTTTTGCCGTGAGGCTGGCGAAAAGGTTTTTGTTGATGACAGCTATGTCTGTGGACTTCTGCATGACATGGGAAAAATCATTTTTGAGACCGCGCACCCTGACATTCTTGAAAAGGTTGACGGAATCTGCGGGGAATATGGTCTTTCAACGGACCTTTTTGAACGGCTTGTGGCTGGCGTGAACCATGGCGAGATTGGAGCAAAGATTGCCCGCAAGTGGAATTTCCCGGACATGATAGTAAACACAATCCGCTACCACCATTCCCCCGAGACTGCGCCACTTGAAAACCGTATGCTGGCCGAAATTGTCTGCATTGCAGATTCTCTTGCGCACTACCAGAGCGGGGACATAGAGTATGACCAGATGGAAATCCAGCTGATGCGCCGCTATGGAATACAGTCCGAGGATGACGTGAAGGCTATTGTCGAAAAACTGGACAAGGCAATGCGTCGTGACAGGACCAAGGCTGGAATTTAAATTTCTTTCCGCGGCCAAACTTTTGTGGACTGAATGGAAATAAGGTATTATAATAGAAGGACACTGAAATTTACTTAGTCAGTGGTTCCCAAAAATATCCAAAATCAAGAGACGGGAGTTGTTATGAGTGCTATGGATGATATGGACCCAGAGATTGCGGCCCTTTTGAATGAGACTGAAAGCAATCTGCCAAGTGCCGGAGCCGGTGGTGATGATGCTGGAGATGATGAAGGCTATACTTTCGGTGTGGAGGGAAGCGGTCGCTACAAGGATGATGACAGTGAATCGGAGACTGAAAAAAATCCTCTCGCCGTTGATTTGAGTGTCAGCAAGTTCAAGCCAATCGAAAAGTTCTGGGAGGAGGAACCGAATCCTGTTTTCGATGACCCGAAGTATTACAAGACATGTTTCACCGGAGAAGACGAGAGTGCGCCACGTTTGCACCAGCTTCTTTCAAAATATTTGACATCGCAGGACAGAAACGACCGTTCCGCATACCGCCAGCAGATTATTCCGGCGTACTGGAATTTTTTGCGTTCAATGGCACCGAAGATGGCAAACGCAAGGACTCCTCTGTGCAAGCATCTTGCCATGAGATATGGAATGGTTCTTCCATCGCTTTTTGCACCGGACCAGAAGGATTTCTTCTCACGCGCGGTTCTTGATAACACAACCGGGGAGCCTGTCCTTTACATGGACGAGTGGATTAAGGAGATTGCCCTTGGACATCTTACACCCAGCTTGACGGACGAGCTTCCTACAAAAAAGAAGGCTGGACCTGCTGCAGACCAACAGAGAATCCAGCAGCTTAAGAGCAAGAACGACGGAAAGATGCAGAGCGCGGAAAATCTTTTGACTTCACGTGAGGCCGAGAGAGCGCGTCTGGAACTTCAGGTTCAGGACAAGGTTAAGATGCTGACCGAACACAACCCGGTCATTGGCCTGGACAACCACACACAGCCATACAGCGATACACAGAGAAGGCTTTTTGCTGAAATCAACACTCTTTTCCATTCCCTGCAGAAGGTTGACAAGGAGCTTGCGGGCTACCTTAGGGAACTTCAGGATGCGAAGGAAGTAAACTACAGTCTGGAATCAAAGGCTTCCGAATTTTCTGAGGACACGGTATCAATTGGTCTTGAGGAAATCCTTGGTGAAATGACAACGGTTCGCCAGATGGCAAAGATGACCTGTGGCCGCCAGGGAAACCAGTTCCCGATTTTGAGCAAAGAGTTTTTCCACTGTCTTGGAAAGGAAACTGGATTCCGCGAGAACGTTATCCGGGAGCTTGAGGAGATTGAGTCCATCGATCCGGGCTGCTTCCAGAGAATCCACCGCAACGTGCCGAACAGAATTGTTCCTTATGTTCTTTTGGTCCCGACCTACGGAGACTCAGGTTTCTGCTGGGAGCCTTTTGAAAGACTGAACCGCATCACAAGCCGTGGACGCATTGTAATCCCGATGTATCCGCGCAATCTGAAAATTGCATGTCTTACCGCCGTTGCAGATTTGAGATGGCAGGTCGCAAAGGAAAAGGCTTCGTTCGACTGGATGTCCGAGGGATTGACCGGACAGTATTACCAGTACATCGAAGGCAAAAAGCTTAGGGGCGATGTAAAGCAGTTCTTCATCGAGGACTACATTCTCTGGATGACGAAGGAGTGCAACGGAACCCAGAAACTTGACAAAGAGGTCCGCGCAATCTTCTGGCGTTACATACCGTTCCCACAGGAGCGCAAGGATGAGCTCAAAAAGCGCAGCATGGTCTATCAGGAACTCTACCAGCGCGACATCAACCGTAGCATGAGCGACGGATATTGATTCGATTAGTTATTTTCCAACAGAAATATTTTTGAAGCCCTGGAATTTGTTCCGGGGCTTTTTTGTGTAACACTTGAAAAAAAGCGGGTTTAAAATCTATAATATAAGAATGAAAGTTATTGTTGTTGGAAGCGGCGGTCGTGAGCACGCCATTGCATGGAAACTTGCCCAGAGTGTGGCTGTTTCTGAAGTTATCTGTGTACCTGGAAATGGTGGTACTGGTCAGGAAGCTAAATGCAGGAACATCAATCCTGTGGACTGCGATTATCTTGGCGGTGTGACCGGCAATGATGTCTATGTCCAGATTGCGAGGCACGAGGGGTGTACTCTGGCCGTGATTGGTCCTGAAAATCCCTTGGCCGAGGGACTTGCCGATTCGTTTTGGGCGGCTGACATTTTGACTGTCGGTCCAAAGAAGGCGGCGGCGCAACTTGAGGCCAGCAAGGATTTGGCTAAATCTTTTATGAAAAAATATGGCGTGGCCTGTGCGAAGAGCGAAACTTTTACAGACAAGGACAAGGCTCTTGAATATATTGAAAAAATAGGTGCGCCAATTGTTGTAAAAGCTGATGGTCTTGCGGCGGGAAAGGGAGTCGTTGTTGCAAAAACTGTTGACGAAGCCCGGGATGCCGTTGTTTCGATGATGGAACACAATTTGCTTGGAGAGGCCGGTTCAAAACTTGTGATTGAAGAATATCTTCGCGGAACAGAGATTTCCGTTTTGGCGGCAGTTTCTTCGACTCCGGATTTTGCAAAGTCTGGGAAATCATGTATTGTGCCGTTTGTTTCCGCGCGCGACCACAAGCGTCTTCAGGATGGTGCGAAGGGACCCAATACCGGTGGAATGGGCGCAGTTGCTCCTGTTGATGATTTTACGGACGACCTTAAGCAGAAGTTTATGAAGGACATTCTGGAGCCGACATTGAATGGCATTGTGGCCGAAGGATTTGATTACCGTGGATTCATTTTCTTTGGAATCATGCTGACTGCCGATGGACCGAAATGTCTTGAATACAATGTGCGTCTTGGAGACCCTGAGACACAGGCGGTTCTTCCGCTTATGGATTTTGATTTTGAGCATCTTTGCGAGGCTATTGTTGATGGCGAACTGAAAACGTTCAAGATGGCATGGAGACCGGGATATGTTGTTGCCCCTGTGGCCGTGAGCGGTGGTTATCCGCATGGATATAAAAAGGGCATCCCGATTTTCTGCGGAAAGGATTCGCTCATCTCAACCGGCGCAAAAGTGTTTATTGCCGGAGCCATACTGGACAGACGTTCGGACAGAATCACAAGTCCGGACCGCACGGGTCTAATTACAAGCGGGGGAAGGGTCTTGGCCTGCTCCGGCTATGGAACAAGTTTTGACGAGGCTTGGAACAAGGCATACAATGCTCTGAACACAATTTCTTTTGAAGGAATATTCTACCGCAGGGACATTGGTCTTCCGGGTGCGGCAGAATCAAATTAGTCTGTAAAAGGCTTTCCTAAAAAAATTAGTCCTCCGTCGTGTGGCGGAGGATTTTTTTGTTGCCAGATTTATTAATTGATAAAATCAATAATAATATCTGTCCGCTTTTTCCTGCAGGGTCGAAACAAGGTCAACAAGGTACTCCTGTTCGATTATGTCACAGAAATCGTGCAGCTGCGCGGGTGTGAAATAAAGCTCGGTGTATGGGGAGAATGCACGGTTCTTTTTGTCGGTTCCCTCTGCGGATGGCACACGGAGGACAAAATAGGCCTTTCCCTCAACAATCTTTGTGTTGGCGAGCATCTTTGTGTTTTCGGCACCATAGACAGGGCTTGCG
>JAEEGL017312748.1_pt1 | contig 20327 bp, 20 predicted proteins | sample 9134231 | NCBI WGS metagenome assembly JAEEGL01 (sample SAMN16246548, study PRJNA631951) | gut metagenome | biome: gut microbiome; feature: rumen; material: fiber-attached | host: Bos | place: Iran: Karaj | collected 2018-10 | reverse complement strand
TTGTAGATACGTTCTATTCTCTCATCCAGCCAGAGCCGAACTATTATAACTACTGGTGTAGTCAAGTACATGGACTATGTCACGAAGATACTGACTCTGCTCCTGTATTCCCTAAAGTATGGGCGCAGATAGAGCCATTGATAGAAGGCCTGCCCCTTGTGGCTCATAACAAGCCATTTGACGAAGGCTGTCTGAAAGCCGTCTTCCGAGTTTATCAGATGGACTACCCTGACTATGAGTTCTACGATACGCTGGCAGCTTCACGCAGAGCCTTCCGCTATCTGGAGAACCACCAACTCCACACCGTTTCCGCTGAGTGTGGTTACTGTTTAGAGAACCATCACAACGCCCTTGCTGACGCAGAAGCATGTGCTTGGATTGCAAGGGAAATACTATAAGTCTAATTGGATATAGCTATGATAAATAAAGAACTGACATTCCTTTCCTCTTACGGCATTATGCTTGATGGACATCATAAAAGTGTTGATGACTTTATCTTGTCCTGTCGGCATGTTGCCAAAGAGTACTATGATGAAAAAGGCCACGCAAAAGAGGACAGATATAATATCTTCCATATAATCTCCGACCTCTATTACAGGGAGAATTTCCATTCTGATCTAATATCCTTTTTCCTTGAGCCAAACGCTAATCATGGTTGCAGTCACCTGATGCTTGATATCTTTATCGCTATGCTGAATAAGGCTGGTTGCGATATAGACAACATGAATTATAGTGATGCTGTTGTTGTCAGAGAGCAAGCCAGAATAGATATATTGATAAGTTCTGAAGAGAGCAATAGAGCTATTGTTATTGAGAATAAAATTAATAATGCTAGTGACATGCCTCGTCAACTGCCTCGTTATTATGACTATGTTTCGAAGAAATATAGTCTTGATGCCATAGTCTATCTCCCCTTGGACTTCAATAAAAAACCGAACATGGATGATTGGACTGCAGAGGATAGGAATAATGTACTTCCGCTTCTGAAGATAATCCCAGCATACGATAGACAACACAGAACAAACATCGTAGATGACTGGCTTTTGCCATCCTTGCCTAAGATAGACAAAGTAGATGTACTTTCTACAATTCGTCAATACACAGATTTGATAATATCATTAAATAAGTATAATATGGACAATATCATTTTAGAAAAATTCCGTAATGAGCTGCTGAAGGGAGATAACCTGAAAACAGCACAGTCCGTCAGGAATATGCTCAATGAATTACCTGCATATCTGGCGCAGCGCATTTATGATCGCTTTAGTGGTTCTTGCTCTCCTTTCGAGAAAGTTTGGATATACAAGTCATGGGATACTGTGTTTGAGAAAGCCATTGTCGATGACATTTATCTCAAGATGGATATTTGGTGTTACGAAGAGCGCTATGATGTGCTTTTCTGGACACCAACGCCTGAGGTGGAAGAAAGTGCATTCAACTCATGTGTAGCTAAAATTCATTCATTGAAACAATTCTCTCCTAAGAGTGATGCACGAAATCAGCTAATAAGGCACTTCGCATTTACAGAAGAAACTGCATTGCTTAATTTTATTCAGGAGCTACTGACAGAACTTCATACAATCATCTATAACAGCAAGGAATAGATAACTCAACTATGGCCTCGATAGAACATGATTTATTCATTGAGGAATGGCAGGCAACACCTACAAAGGTTATGCTTGTGTTGAAGGACTACAACGATAGCAGTCAAGCTGACCGACATCGTCCATTGGACAGGTTTAATCTGAAGGACAGAGAGGCTGGGTACCGTACAAGGACAAGAACTTATTGTTGCAGCATTTCAACAAAAGTATGGAATGAACATCAATCCTCTCATGGGTGGCTGGACTTCCTACCTTGATATTAAGCAAAAGTAATCCTGTATGCTCACCTACGTCTCCAACTCCGCCCACTACAAAGATGTGCTTTCACGGGTTCAATCCGTGAAGCACATGCTTTGGATTGGTACTGCCGACATAAAAGACTTGTATGTTGAGATGGGCAAAGAGAAGAAACCTTTTCTGACTCTCATTGCCCAACTTATCAGGCATGGTGTGGAGGTAAGGCTCATTCATGCCAAAGAACCAGGCCCAAACTTTCGCGAGGATTTTGACAAGTACCCTGTTCTATACGACCGCTTGGAGCGAGTTCTCTGTCCTCGTATTCATTTCAAATAACAGAAGTTGATGCCCGCGTTTACAATGAAAAAGAAAACCATCATCTCACTGCTCGCCCTCGTTGTAATGTCTGCCGGTGCACAGAGCCTCAACAAGGATGTTGAGAGGCTGCAATACGTCTGTGCCCTCAAAGCGGTCATCAACGATAGCATCTGGAATGGATTTGCTGACAAGCAATACGATGTACCTCTATTATATTACGGCGACACCTGCTGCTATGTGGTAAATCCCACGGAGCAGTTCTTGGCCAAGTATCCGTCGGTATTGGTACATGGCGACAACGACATCCTGATTTACCAGACGAAGAAAGTCGATGACCAACCATTCCACATGCACGTAACCTTTACAGATGAGGAAGGAAGCATTGACTACCGCACGCCTGTCATGAGGTGCAGCAGCCTGGAGTAGACAAGCAGAACAGTTCCCGATGTCACTTCAGTCAACGAATGGGCCACGATGGTGATGCACGAATATTTCCATGGCTTCCAGTTCAAGAACGACGGCTATCTGGATGTTTACGAAACAATCACCAATGCCGTTTTGCCAGATACGCTGATTGAATTATCCGCCTGCCATGATTGGTACAGGGAAAGCATCACCCGGGAGAACGACTTGCTGCTAAAAGCCATCGACGCCAACGATATTGAGACGTCAAGAGCCAATACCCAGGCGTTCTTTAAGTTGCGAAACGAACGCAGGGAGAGGGTGAAAAAAGAACTGGGCATGGACATTGTGGCCTTGGAGCAGCTGTATGAAACGATGGAAGGTTCCGCCCGATATATCGAATATCGTCTGTATCGGCATTTTGGAAACTTCAACCTGACAGATGCCAAATGGCTATACACTGTTGGACGCAAGTATTACTATGCCACGGGATTCAATCTCCTCCGCCTGTCAGACAAGCTGAAGATTGATTACAAATACGGGATATTCAAAGACGTGTCAACCGTAGAAAGAAATCTAAGAAACGTATTCTAACAAAATAATTCACCCGTCATTCATGCTGTTCAGCCTGTATTCTGCCGGCCACATGCCTGCTATTCTTTTCCGAATTTCCGAGGTAAAACACAATATAGTAAAGCCATGAAGATTCATGTATTACACACCGGCGGAGTCCGCGTTTCACCCTATTTGCCGTTCGGCGGCGACTACTGCAACCTGCTGAAAGCCTCGGGCATGACCACGCCGAAAGAGGACTGGATTTGGTTGCCCGTATCGGTCTATCTCATCGAGCACCCACAAGGATTGATTCTCGCAGATACCGGCTGGCACCGTGACATGTCGCCCGAAGGCGTCTATGACAAGGCAGCACAGATTAAGAGCCTTGGCTCGCGTGTGTTATATAATGTGAACCAAGGACAGATACCACTTGGAGAGGCTGTTGACGAACAATTGGAAACGATGGGCATCAAGCCTGCCGACCTCGACTATGTGCTGCTGACACACTTGGATTGCGACCATGCCAACGGTCTGCGAGCCGTGAAAGATGCCAAGCACATCATCGTGGCTCAGGAGGAACTGGACTGCGCCCGTAAAAACGGCCTTATACGCTATAAGAAGAAATGGTGGGAGGGTGTTGATTTGCAGACCATTGAGTGGAACGGTACGGAAGGCCCTGCAGGAAAGTCGTTCGACCTCTTCGGCGATGGCTCTGTCAAGATGATCAATATTCCCGGCCATTGCGACGGACTGTGTGCCGTGAAGATAACCCGCGAGGATGGGAAATTCGTTCTGCTCTTTTCCGATGGAGGCTATGCCACGAAGTCGTGGAAGGAGATGATTACCAGCGGCGTGTCGCTCGACAAGGAGATGCAGCGCAAGTCGCTCCAATGGATTCGCGAGCAGTCTTTAGACCCCGACTGCATCGAAAGCCTCGCCACGCACGACACCGACATCAAGCCGCACGTGATAGAACTTTAACAGCATCCTATCATCAAAGCCTTGGCGCGGCATTGATTTCCGTTTTTTCGAGGCATTTTGTTTACTTTTTCATCCCGAAGGGCTTATCATCTCAAAAAATATGTCTATATTTGCAGGTTGAAAAGCGCCACCCGGCGTGGTCGGCGCAGAAAACCACTGTGTGAGGTATGAAAGAAATTCACTTCGTAAGAGCAAACATGGCCAAATGGCAGCAGCTGGAAAAGGTCATGGCCGATGCTGACAGCCTGACGCCCGACGAGCTTGCCGAGGCCTATACGGAGGTGACCACCGACCTGGCCTTTGCGCAGACGCAGTTCCCCGGCTCGGAGATAGAGCGCTCGCTCAACCAGATGGCGCTGGTGATGCACAACACCATCTACCGCAACAAGCGCGAGAAGCGTTCGCGCATCATCACCTTCTGGACGCGCGAGGTGCCGCTGGTGATGTGGGAGAGCCGTCGCCTGTTGCTGGCCTCGTTCATCATCTTCGTGGTGAGCGTCCTCATCGGCGTGGTGTCAACCCTTGGCGACCCTGAGTTTCCGCGCGTCATCCTTGGCGACTACTACGTTGACATGACCATCCAGAACATCAAGAACGACAACCCCATGGGCGTTTACGGCTCGGAAGCCGCCGTGCCCATGTTCCTGAGCATTACGCTCAACAACGTGCTTGTGACGCTTCGGTGTTTCGCCGTTGGGCTGCTTACGTCGATATGCACGGGCTTGATGCTGTTCTACAACGGCATCATGGTAGGTGCGTTCCAGGCGTTCTTCTACGAGCGTAACCTGCTGTGGGAGAGCTCCATGGCCATCTGGCTGCACGGCACGCTCGAGATTTCGTCCATCATCGTGGCCGGTGCCGCCGGCCTGTCGCTGGGCAACGGGTGGCTGTTCCCCGGCACCTACAGCCGCCTGGCATCGTTCAAGCGCGGTGCCAAGCGCGGCTTGAAAATCGTGGTCGGCACGCTGCCCATCTTCGTGGTGGCCGCGTTTATTGAAAGTTTCGTCACCCGCCACACCGAGCTGAGCGCCTATGTGCGGGTGTCCATCATCCTGCTCTCGCTGGCCTTCGTGGTGGGCTACTTCGTGGTGCTGCCCCGCCGCCTCTATGGGCGGAAAGCGGTGGAGGAGCAGGAGGAAAAAGAACCGCTGATTTGATACAAAAGAAAGGAAACACGATGCAATCCACAACCTCCATCACCAGCGACAACCCGCGCATCAAGATGTACCGCCAGCGTAGCGTGGGCGAGTGCGTGACGGCCACGTTCGACTTTGTGAAAGAAAACTGGAAGGTGCTTTTGCGCTTTGCCTCCTACCTGCTGGTGCCGCTGGCCCTTGTCCAGGGCGTGCTCACCAACATGAACCTGGAGTCGGGCGCCAATGGCATCACCTCCATTTTCATGTTCAGCTCGTTTGGCGTGTTGGCGGTTTACCTGGTGAGCTATGTGCTCGTCACGGCCCTGGTCTATTCGCTGATGACCACCTACGAGGAGCGCGAGCAACGGCTCTCGGGCATCACCTTCGACGACATCAAGCCGCGTCTGCTCAAGAACGGCTGGCGCATAGTGGTCTTGATATTGACGGGCATTTTGTTCGGCGGCATGGGCTTGCTCTTGACATACGGGCTGGTGAACATCCTTTCGGGGTTCATCATTCTGCCCTTGTGGTTTTTCGTCATGGTATTCGCCATTCCGGCCACGATGATTCTTCCCGTGTATCTTTTCGAGGAATGTTCCGTCTCGGAGGCCATTGCGAAAGGCTTCAGGCTGGGGTTCAGCGCATGGGGCAGCCTGTTCGGCTTTTTAATCTTGATGACCATCATCACGACGGTGGTGTCGGGCGTGATGGAAGGGCCGTTGTCGATCCTGCTCTTCCTGAAAGTCTTGTTGATGGAGAACGACGACCTTTCCAACTACCGCACGTTGCTTTCGCTGGGCGGGCTGGCGGCGGCCACCATTTCGTCGTATATTTCATTCATGGTGGCCACCCTGATGCCCATCGGCACCGCCTATATGTATGGCAGCGTCTCGGAAAGGGAAGATGGGCTGACCAATGCCCGCGACATTGAGAACTTCGAGGAAATGAGCCAGAAACGGTTCGACGACATCGAGGACTTTGACAAAACCGACGAACTCATTTGACCATGCCCACAACGCCCACCCTCCCGACAATGGCCGACACCCTGGTTGCCGACACCGCCAAAATAGCGCAATGGCGGCAGACAGGGGATTATGACTACAGCCGCGACTTCAACTACGAGGGGAGGAACTTCTTCGACATGCTGAAAGACTATCTAAGCGAAGGCATCGACAAGCTTTTCGACGGGGCATTGTCGGAGGAAAGCATAAATTTGGTGGAAGCGGCCTGCGTGGTGGGCGCCATTCTTCTGCTCGTATGGATTATATATAAGGTGAATCCCACGTTGTTTGCCAAAGAAAGCAGCGTTGACGGCTCCTACGACATTGAGGAAGACAACATCTACGGCATCGACTTCGACGAACGCATTGCCGAAGCCATGAGCCGGAAAAACTACCGCGAAACGGTGAGGCTTCTGCACCTTCAGACGCTTAAAGTGCTCACCGACAGCCACTTCATAGACTGGCAGCCCTACAAGACGCCTACGCAATACACGCGCGAACACCCCGATGCCGCCTTCAGGCAGATGACAAACACCTTCCTATATGTGCGCTATGGCAACGGAAAGGCCGACGAGACAATGGTGGAAAACATGCGCGCACTTCAGAAACAGGTGATAGACGGCCTGCCCAAGGCTGAAAGTCAGCAGGAAGGAGGTGGACAATGAAAGGCCGCAACATCTATTTCCTCGGCATTGCCATTCTCGTGGTGGTGGTGGTGCTGATGCAATTCCATTCCGTAAGGAAATTCAACTGGAAGCCCACCTTCGCCACCAAGGACAAGGAGCCCTTCGGCTGCTGCCTCTTCGATAGCCTGATGAGAAAGTCCATTCCGTCGGGATATGACGTCACCGACAAGACGTTCTACCAAATAAAGAACGACAGCACCCTGAAGAACAGCAACTTGCTCGTGGTGACGGAAAGGCTGGTCGCCGACGACGAAATGACGGATCTGCTTGAAATGGTGGACAGCGGAATGAACGTGACATTGGTGGCCATGGCCGTGGAATATCATTGGATGGCAACGCTGGGATTTCAAATCTACGGTCGTTATTTTTCGGTTGACGAACTTGTGAACTACACGGGCGACGAAATTCCCAAGGGAAACATCAACTGGATGCCGACAAAACAATATCCCGGCTTGCGCACCTTCAATCCTCCCTTAATGGTCATGTCGCCTTATTTTAGATTTTACACGCCGGATGAATCGGAGGACTTTGAAGCGGTTGTAGGAACTTCGGATGACGACACGGAAACATACTTTGACGAAGGAGATTCGGATTATGAAGACCTGCCGGAAGAAGTGGCAGAGAATATCGTGACAGAAGTTGAGGCCAATGTGCCGCCATTGCCGCGGAAAGAGCCCGTGGAATGGACATATCATGCCTACAACGGGACAATAGAAGAATATGACGAAACCACGAACGAGATAACCCAATGGGATAGACTGGACAAGCCGGAAGTCGTCGTGGCCAGCCGGTCGTATGGCAAGGGAAAAGTCGTTGTCTGCACCACGCCGCTGCTTTTCACCAACTTCGGGGTGCTCTATGGCGACAACGTTGACTACCTGATGCGAGTGCTTTCGATCATGGACAACGGGAAGCCCATCCTGCGCGCCACCAACTTTGAGGGGGCCATGGGGAACTATGAGTACCAAGAGGCGCAATCACCGTTGAAATTCTTCCTCAATCAGTCGCCGCTTAAATGGGCTATCTACTTGACGCTGGCCACCATCCTGCTATTTATGATTTTCACCGCCAAGCGAAGGCAAAGGGCCATTCCCGTTTATGAAAAGCCGGTCAACAGGCAAGTGGAATTTGCAAAACTCATAGGAACACTCTATTTCCAAAAGGGCGACCACCTGGACCTCTTGCAAAAGAAATACAAGTTCTTTGCCGAAACCGTGAGGCGCCTCACGGGAATTGACATCGACGACGACACCGAGCGGAGCGAGAACGTGCAACAACTGGCCTCGCTCACGGGAATGGACAAAGCGGAAATGGAACGCAGCCTGAAAGCCATCAGGCACTACGCCAGCGGCGCCGAGAAGCTGACAGAGCAAATCTTGCACATCTATATCGACAAGATGGACGAAATACTCAGCAAATTCGACTAATTCCGTCCTAAAGGAAAGAACAACAAACAACAAATAATATATGGAAGAACAGACAACCCAAAGCGCGGAGCTCACCGCCTTTTCAGAGAAAACAGAGCTGATGCGCCGGCAAATCGCACAGGTGATTGTGGGGCAGAAGGATGCCGTGGAACTCATTCTCACCGCCATCCTGGCCGGAGGGCACGTCCTCGTGGAAGGCGTGCCGGGCGTGGCCAAGACGCTCACGGCGCGGCTGGTGGCAAAACTCATCGGCGCCGACTTCAGCCGTGTTCAGTTCACTCCCGACCTGATGCCCAGCGACGTGCTCGGCACCAACGTGTTCAACATGCAACAGGGCACCTTCGACTTCCACCCCGGCCCCGTGTTTGCCGACATCGTGCTGGTGGATGAAATCAACCGCGCACCGGCAAAAACCCAGGCGGCGCTTTTTGAAGTCATGGAGGAGCGACAGGCAACCATCGACGGCACCACGCACGCCATGAGCGAAATCTATACCATCCTGGCCACGCAAAACCCCGTGGAACAGGAAGGCACCTACAAGCTGCCCGAGGCCCAGCTGGACCGTTTCTTAATGAAAATCACCATGGGTTATCCCAGCGTCGAAGAAGAAGTGGCCATCCTGGAGCGCCATCAGCAAAACGCCCGCCTCACCGCCCTCAGCGACATTGAGCCCGTGTTGACGAAAGACGACATCCGCCACATGCGGAGCCTCATGCAACAGGTGTTCGTGGAGCCGTCGTTACTACGGTATATTGCCGACATTGTGCAACAAACCCGTCAGAGCCGCGCCGTTTTCCTCGGTGCATCGCCGCGTGCCGCCGTGGCCATGCTCCAGGCATCGAAGGCCTACGCATTGTTGCAAGGCCGACAGTTTGTCACGCCCGAGGACATCAAATACGTCACCCCGAGCATCTTGCACCACCGCATCGTGCTCACCGCCGAGGCCGAAATGGAAGGCTACACCCCCACGAAGGTGACGCAAAGGCTCATCGACAAGGTGGAAGTGCCGAAATAAAGACCGCCAGTTCAACGCGTCGGTATGTACATCACACGAAGGTTCTACATCGCCATTGTCGTCCTGATTCTGCTCATTGCGTCAGGACACTTCGTGCCCGTGCTGTTTGGCATCGGGAAGGTACTTCTTTTCGTGCTTCTTTTCCTCACCGTGGCCGAGGCCGTGGCGCTCTATGCGGGCCGCCGCATTCATGCCTCGCGCCTTTGTGCCAACCGTTTCTCAAACGGCGACGACAACGAAGTGCGCCTACAGCTGGAGAGCAACTACCGGTTCCCCGTCAGGCTGGAAGTCATCGACGAGGCGCCGTTCGTCTTCCAGCGCCGCGACATTTCCTACCGCACCAGCCTTCCGCCGCGGGGCAACCAGACCATTGTCTATCGCCTGTGTCCCACTCGCCGCGGCGTTTACAACTTCGGCCACATACGCGTCTTTGTCAGCACTCCTTTGCAACTGGTGCAACGCCGATACACGCAGGGCGAGCCGCAAGACGTGGCCGTTTACCCTTCGTTCCTCAGGCTGAGGCAATATGAGTTGCTGGCCATCAGCGACAACCTCACGGAGAACGGCTCGAAGCGCATCAGGAGAATTGGCAACCAGACGGAGTTTGAGCACATTCAGGAATACATCGCCGGCGACGACTTCCGCACCATCAACTGGAAAGCCTCGGCCCGCCGCCACCAGCTCATGGTCAACATCTACCAGGACGAGCGGTCCCAGCGCGTGTATAGCATCATCGACAAGGGGCGCGTCATGCAACAGGCCTTTGCCGGCATGACCCTCCTCGACTACAGCATCAACGCCGCCCTGGCCCTCTCCTTCGTGGCCATTCGCAAGCAGGACAATGCCGGGCTCATCACCTTTGCCCAGCAACAAGACACCATGGTGGCCGCCGACAGGCGCAGCAACCACATGCAGAAGCTCCTGGAGGCCCTCTACTCCCAGCAGACGGACTTTGCCGAGACCGACTTCTCGGCCCTTTGCACCACCGTGGGCCGCCATATCTCGCGCCGATCGTTGCTGGTGCTCTTCACCAGTTTCGGCTCGCTCGACGCCATGCGCCGCCAGCTGGCCTACCTGTGGCAGCTCTCCCAACGCCATTGCCTGCTCGTGGTGTTCTTTGAAGACGATGACCTGCGCGCCTTCGCCCATCCCCGGAAAGAGGCCTTGGCCAAGGCCGGCAACTCCACCGAGGACGTCTATCAGCGCACCATTGCCGAGAAATTTGAATATGAGAAGCGCCTCATCGTTTCCACCTTGCAGCAGAACGGCATCTACGCCCTGCTCACCTCGCCGTCGCACCTCTCGGTGGCGGTCATCAACAAATACCTTGAGCTGAAGTCGCGCAACGCCCTCTGATTTCTTTTACGGCCAATAGAAAACCAGTCCGGCCACCGCCCCTTCTCGGGATGGTGGCCGGACTGGTTTTCTTAGTGTCGCCTTCTGTGCCTATGCGTCGATGTTGGCGTAGGTGGCGTTCTTCTCGATGAACTCGCGGCGCGGCTCCACGTCGTCGCCCATGAGCATGGAAAAAATCTCGTCGGCGGCGGCGGCGTTTTCTATGCTCACCTGCTTCAGCAGGCGCGTCTTCGGGTCCATGGTGGTTTCCCAGAGCTGGTCGGGATTCATTTCGCCCAGACCTTTGTAGCGTTGGGTGTGAAGGGCCTTGTCCTCGTCGTTGCCGCCCACGTATTTGTCGATGAATGCCTGGCGCTGCTGCTCAGTGTAGCAATATTCCGAGAACTTCTTGTAAGTGCATTTGTAGAGCGGCGGGGTGGCTATGTAGAGGTGGCCCTCTTCAATCACGCGGGGCATGAAGCGGTAGAAGAGCGTCATGATGAGCGTGTCGATGTGCGAGCCGTCCACGTCGGCGTCGGTCATGATGATGATTTTGTCGTAGCGCAGCTTGTCGATGTTGGCCTCGCGGTCGGCCTCGCCGTCCACGCCGAACCTCACGCCGATGCTCTGTATGATGTTCATCACCGACTCTGCCTCGAAGACGCGGTGCCACTGCACTTTCTCCACGTTGAGGATCTTTCCGCGCAACGGCAATATGGCTTGCGTGTAGCGGTCGCGGCCCTGCTTGGCGGAGCCGCCGGCGGAGTCGCCCTCCACGAGGAATATCTCGCAGCTCTTCGGGTCGCGGTTGGAGCAGTCGGCCAGCTTGCCGGGCAGCCCGCCGCCGCTCATCGGGTTCTTGCGCTGAACGCTCTCGCGGGCCTTGCGGGCGGCAATGCGTGCCGTGGCGGCCAGCACCACCTTGTCGCATATTAGCCGCGCCTCCTTGGGGTGCTCCTCAAGATAGTTGGCCAGGGCCTCGCCCACGGCCTGTTGCACGGCGCCGCTCACTTCCGAGTTGCCCAGCTTCGTCTTCGTCTGGCCCTCGAATTGCGGCTCGGCCACCTTGATGCTGATGACGGCGGTGAGGCCCTCGCGGAAGTCCTCGCCGGCAATCTCTATCTTCGCTTTTTCTATCTGCTTGGAAATGTTGGGGTCGGCGTCGGCATAGTTCTTCAGCGTGCGCGTAAGGGCTATGCGGAAGCCCGTCAGGTGGGTGCCGCCCTCTATGGTGTTGATGTTGTTCACGTAGCTGTGCACATTCTCCGAATAGTCGGTGTTGTACATCACGGCCACCTCAATGGGTATGCCCAGTTTTTCGGTCTTCAGGTAGATGACGTCGTCGAACAGGTGGGTGCGGTGGCGGTCGATGTAGCGCACAAACTCCTTCAGGCCGTCCTTGGCGTGGAAGGTCTCTTCGTGAAGCTTGCCTTCTTCGTCGGGGCGCATGTCCTTCAGCGTGATGGTGATGCCGGCGTTCAGGTAGGCCAGCTCGCGCATGCGCTTGGCTATGATGTCGTAACGATATTCGGTGGTGGTGAAAATCGTGGGGTCGGGCCAGAACTGCTGGCGCGTGCCGCGCTTATCGGTCTGTCCCACCACTTTCACGGGATACAGGGGCTTGCCCTTTTCATATTCTTGCTGGTAGATTTTGCCGTCGCGGAACACCTGTGAGAGCATGCGGCTCGAAAGGGCGTTGACGCACGACACGCCCACGCCGTGGAGGCCGCCCGACACCTTGTAGGAGCCTTTGTCGAACTTGCCGCCGGCATGGAGCACGGTCATCACCACCTCCAGGGCGCTCTTGTGCATCTTCTCGTGCTCATCGACGGGAATGCCGCGGCCGTTGTCCTGAACGGTGATGGAGTTGTCTTCATTGATAATCACTTCTATGTGGGTGCAGAACCCTGCCATCGCTTCGTCGATGGAGTTGTCCACCGTTTCATTTACCAAGTGGTGGAGACCCTTTTCGCTGATGTCGCCAATGTACATGGCGGGGCGCTTGCGAACGGCCTCCAAGCCTTCCAGAACTTGTATGTTACTGGCTGAATAATTAGCTTCGTTGTTTTGAATATCTGCCATTTTCTAAAGATGTTCTAAATAGGTTGCAAAGGTACGAAAAAAGAACGGAAAAACCGCGACATTTGGGAACATTAACAAATCTTTTTCGTGCTTGAAAAAGAAATAAAACGGAATGGGGGCCAATAGTGTAAAACAACTGTTACACGGCGCTTTATATTGAAAGGGAGGAGGGGTGGAGCGGGCCGGAACAGGGGGAAGGGAGGGCGGCCGCCGGGCATTGTGCCTTCATCGGCAGCACCGCCGCCATTGGTGGCTTCCGGCCTCTTTTCAACGGTGACTTTTTTAACCACGGACGAACACGGACTATCACGGACTTTCGTTTTTCCGTGTCTGTCCGTGTTTGTCTGTGGTTTTATTATAACCTCGGATGAACACGGACTATCACGGACTTTCGTCTTTTCCGTGTCTGTCCGTGCTTGTCCGTGGTTTTATAACCTCGGATGAACACGGACTATCACGGACTATCTTTTTTCCGTGTCACTCCGTGGTTACCTGGCGTTTTGTCAAGATTTCGGAACGTTTCCAGCCCCCTTTTCCGCCCCTGTTTTTGGTAAAAAAAATTTACAAATTGGAAAGTTTTCTAAATCGTTGATAATCAACACTTTTTGTTGGCTTGGGAAAAGACGGCGTTTTTCGGGGAGAAATCTTGAAGATTGAGAGGAGAGATTTGCGGTCAAACTCCTCGAGATTTGCGGTCAAACCTTCCGGGGCTTTCCATTTTGGTAATTTTTCTTTACAAAATTACAGCACAGCCTTTTTTAATTTTGTAAAGAAATTTTACTGCGGCTGAGGGCGGGAAATACAAAAATAAAAGAAAAGGGATTGCGGTCCGAAGACTGCAATCCCTTTTCTATGGTTATATGAAACAGCTTATTTATCCCAGCTTGTTGATGTGGAGGGCAAGACCCGACTTCAGGTTGGAAGCCTTGTTCTTGTGGATGATATGGTTCTTGGCCAGCTTGTCAAGCATCTTCTGCACGACGGGGAACATCTTAACGGCCTCGTCCTTGTCGGTCATTGCGCGCAACTTGCGAACGGCGTTACGCATGGTCTTTGCGTAGTAGCGGTTGTGAAGAGTCCGCGTCTTGGTCTGACGGATCCTCTTCAATGATGATTTGTGGTTTGCCATCTCTTCTTTTGTTGTCTTTAATTTTTAATCTTTTCGTAGTCCCTAGGAGAGTCGAACTCCTCTTTAGAGAATGAAAATCTCTCGTCCTAACCGATAGACGAAGGGACCGTGCCCAAATTTGCGGATGCAAAGGTACGGCTTTTCTTTGAGTTGACAAAATTTTCGCACAAATTTTTTCTCTAAATGTCGTTTTTTTCGTATTTTTGCACCAATGTTGACGAAAACGAAGGCCATTGTGCTCAGAACGGTGCGCTTGGGAGAGCGGAAAATGATTGTTGACCTGCTCACCGAGCAGCACGGACGCGTGTCGATTGTCACCACCGTGCCGAGCACACAAAAGGGGAAAATCAAGAAGCAGTATTTCCAGCCCATGACGCTCCTCGAGGTGGAGCTGGAGCAGCGGCCCACGGCGTCGCTACACCGGCTGCGCGACGCACGGCTCTCAGCACCCTTCACTTCGATACCTTTCGATGCCCGCAAGCTGGCCATCACGCTCTTTCTGGCCGAATTTGTTTATCATGCCACGCGAGGGGAACAATCCAACTCCCACCTATTTAAATATATAGAGAGCAGCCTGATGTGGCTCGACGGGTGCGTGATGCCCTTTGCTAACTTCCACCTCGTGTTCATGATGAGGCTCACTCGCTTCATCGGATTCTTCCCTTTGCTTGAAGACTACTGCCAGGGCGATTGCTTCGACCTGAGAGCAGGAACGTTCTGCTCGTCGAGGCCCGCTCATCCCGATTTCCTCGCGCCCGACGAGGCGTCGCGCATCGGCACGCTCATGCGCATGAACTACGAGTCGATGCGCCTGTTCAAGATGAACCGCAACGACCGCAACCGCATCATCGACGTGCTGGTGGACTACTACCGCCTGCACGTTCCCAACTTTCCGCCGCTGCGCTCACTCGCCGTGCTTCAGGAGCTGTGGGAATGACATTTTCACTCTAAGGAGTTTTTCTTTCTTTGGAGATGGTTTTTCTACGGAAATGTTTTTTCTAAGGAGAAAGGGAGCCAAGGAGTTTTCATTCTCCTTGGCTCCCCTTCTCCTTAGACATTTATTTCCAAATTAAAAAAATTATATGTCCTTGGCTCCCTTCCTCCTTAGACATATAGACTGCTCAATGGCGGGTGGCATCGTCGATGGCGCGGAATTCCACCAGCAATTTCTCGGCGCACTCCCGGTAGAAGGCATCCATGCCTTCGTCCTCGCCCCGCAGACGTTTGCCCGTGTATTCCACCTTGAAGTCCGCGGAGTCGGGCGTTTGCGCCTTCACGATGACATGCTCCAGCCGGTCGCCATTCCAGTAGAGCCGAAGCTCGCGGAAGGTGGCGTCGTCCTGTGGCAGCCGACCGTAGGCAAACAGCAGGTGCCCGTCGTCGTCAAAAAGGTACTCCTCGTAAAACTCGCGCACCGCAAAATTGTACTTCACCGTAGCGAACAACAGGTGGTGGGGAGGATAAACCTCGTCCACCTCGTCGTCGGTGAAATACATCGTAACGTCTTCAACATGCCTGCCCGTTGCTGGAAGGTTTTGCACGATGTTCAAGCGGTAATATTCCTCGGGGTAGGCATCTTCGCCCCTCTCGGAAATCGTCTGCCTCATGTCGGCATATAGCTGGCGGATGCGCTCCACCGTACCCTGAGCCGCCGCGTGTAGGCAGCACCCCACAGCCAAAATCATCAATAGTTTTCTCATGCTCTTAAATATTTATGGGTTGAAATAAAAAAGATAATCCACAACACCCAGCCTCTCTAGGAAAACCTAGGACATCCTAGGCCCCCCTAGGAATTCCTAGGAAAACCTATGACCCCCTGGAACATCATCTCAGGTCCAGAACTCCCTTTCCCCGTTCTCCCTCATCTCCCCCTGGCAACGCGGACAAGTCCGCCGGTCCCAAACCTGAATGTGGTCGCTCCCGCACTTCAGGCAAAGCCGCCCCACCTCACTACGAAACGAAGGTGCCACGTCGCCAATCACTCCGCCCACCACAATGTTCTGAATGCTATGACAATCGGGGCAACTCATCGCCGTAATATGCTGGCGGAAAAGCCCGCGGCCCTCATAAACCTCCGCCTCATAACCGCACGAAGTGCAGCGGTATTTCAATTTCCAAGCCATTTTCTCCGTTTTTTACGCCCTTTTCAAGCGCACATCTCCAGATGCTGCATATATATAAATTCCGAATTACAACCTGGATGTCAATGGACGACAGGTCGGTTGGTCTGCAAATATAGATAAAATTTCCGAATTACAACCCTGTAGGATAAAAGAATTTTGATTTCCACCCCCTATACGCCCCCTTTTTTTGTAAAAACTCCTCCAAATTTCACCCCTTACCCCCACTTTTTTAAATTTTTTCCAAAAAAAGTTTGGCGGTTTCAAATTTTCAACGTACCTTTGCAACCGCATTTGAGAAATCAAGCACCTGCTTCAGTAGCTCAGTTGGTTAGAGCACCTGACTGTTAATCAGGGGGTCGTTGGTTCAAGCCCATCCTGAAGCGCCTCAAAATCAAGGAGTTAGCACGACGCTAACTCCTTTAATTTTGTCCTTACGATACAAATCTGATACAAAATCGTGGGTATGGAGGTCTTTTGAAAGGTTATGCAACCATTACATCTTTTCAAATATTGCAGAAGATTACATTTCACTTTTGACAAGAGTAAAATAATTCTAATTTGTTTTTCTATCCATTTATCAAGACTCTCTTCTTGAGTGCCACCTTGAGTGCCACCTTGAGTGCCACCTTAAGTGCCACCTTGGGTATCATCTTGAGTATCACTTTGGGTATCACCCCTTGGGTAACATCTTGGGTAACATCCTTTTCAGGTGAAACAGATTTGCTGAAATTCGGCAGCTGGCACCAGATGGGAAATTCGTCTGTAACTGACGAATTACGATAACCTCTTTATCTACGCTTTCTTCTTGGTTTCCATCAGGTGATTTTGACCATTAGCCAATTCGCCAATCGCGATTGGCGAATTAGGTTCTATGACATTTAGCCAATAATTGATTTCTCGATAATAATGATAATGCAAGTCGAGAGGACATTCTAAACAAACAGAAAGGTCTGGACACCGAAAACTGGCCTCCACTCCCAAATCGATGATGCAGAGAATCTAAAAGCTGCAAATAGAAAACATGTAAAGTCAGTTTTTTATGAAATCTTGTGGAATACATGAGAAATTTCATAAAATTCATTGATTATTTCTGAAATAATTTGGAGATACAAGAATTATTCATTACTTTTGTAGCCAGAAATTCCCATAAAAGGGAAATTTTATTATATGGATATAGAAGCCAATATATCAAACAAGGAGCTCGTTTCGGTCGGCGAAATGCTAAAGAAAGAGTTAAAACACCTCGGAATAACTCAAAAGCAGTTTGCCGAGGTGGCTGGTATTAGTGCTTCTCATTTAAATGAAATTATAAAAGGGCACAGGGATATTTCTGTCAAACTCGCAGAGAAACTTCAAGCTGTGCTTGCCATTCCCGTTCCCGTTTGGTTAGAAGTCCAAGCCCAATATAATATATCCACCAGACATTTATCCCCAGAAGATGAAAGTGAGAGAAAATACGGCGAACTGCTATCTGAATATGATACTATTATAAGTATAAAGGAGTTATTCCGCAAGAAGAAATTGGCAAAAACGAGCAACAGGGAGAAAGTTAATATTTTGCAGAGCGAATATTTACTTCCAGAACCTTCACAGTTGAATTTATCTATTGACAAGATAAGTGGTAGATTCAGAAAGTCTGCCAAGCAAGGTTTAGACTCCCGTATGATATCGACATGGATTATATTGGCAAAACATGAAGCAGGGAATCTTCGGGTAGAAGGAACGTTTGACAAAGGGAACTGTTTGAGTCTTACAACTGAATTACGCGCCATCTTCCACGAAAATTCTGATACTATCAAAAAGGTTACCCAAGCAATGTCGTCACACGGCATCAGATTTTGTGTCGTTGATAAGATAGAGCACGCTTCAACAGACGGATATTCATATATAGGTGAAGATGGCATACCTACCATAGTCGTCACATTGCGTCATAAGAAGATAGACTTCCTTTCTTTTGCTGTTTTGCATGAGGTCTGCCACGTGTACAAGCATCTGAATAGTGAGACAAGCAGCATGTTGTCTTTATCTGACTACGATAACGAAAGTAAAGAAGAAGAGGAAGCCAACACATTTGCTTCGAATTCTTTAATACCTCAGACACTTTGGAGTATGGCTCCAGAAGTGCCGATGAATCCTTTTATCATCCAACGTAAGTATACATTATGGGCGGAAAAATACCATCTTAACAAATGGATTGTTTTAGGGCGTGTCTCACATGAGACAGGTATGTATAAATTCAAGGCTGATGACAGTCGGCTAATTCATTAACTTAAATATGGAGGTACATGAAGATGTATATAAAAATATAACATATAAAGGTAACGAAAAGTCCTACACTACTGCCATAGCATAGGACTGAGAGGTTTGCTTCCCGATTGGCATTCCGAGTTACCCCCGAAAATAGGAAGGATCCTTTTGGTTTTGCAAAATTAGAGATTATTCTTGAATATAGCAAATATTGGGTTCAAAAATCGGGAAATCTTAATTTTATTTAATATTTTACGAGTTTTTCAGTAAAAAGTAGCGAAAATGAAAAATTTGTATATACCTGGTTTTGAACGCAGCCCAATGTCTGCTTCAATTCCTATAAGAAAAAGAAACAAGGTAAAGAAAAAGAAACAAGAGTTTCATCCCAACATCAAGGAACTCTTCCATAGTGAGTTATACGGCAGCTTTCCTACAGCGGGGAAGACACCACTGTCAGTGCTGGAACCTACAAAAAACATTTATCCCGCCAGGCTTGTGCCATTCAATGAAGCATACGCTAATAAGGACTTTAATTGTACTGTGCATTTCTACATTAACGACGAACTGTTTCTAAGGGTTTTGCGAAATCCCGAGAAGTATCTGGAGTTTTTTCAGAAATGTCATTCCGTCATTGGACCCGATCTTTCACAGTATATCAACATGTCCTACGAGGAACGCTATTATTGCGCTTACATCAACAGGGCCTTTACTGCCTATCTGCAAAGGAATGGTGTCAACGTTATCATTAATGTGACATGGTCACTTCCTGATAGCTACGAATACAGCATCGCTGGTATTCCACAGCATTCGGTTATTGCAATAAATTGTACTGGGATTCTGAAATACAATGTGTCCAAATATCTATGGCAAAGAGGCTATAAGTACGCTTGTGAGCACATAGATCCTATCATGATTGTCCGTTATGGCGATAAAATGCCATGTGAGGACTCTGCGATTAGTTTACATTTCGATAATGAACGAATAAAAAGACTAAGATATGGGAGCGAACGGTAGCGCAGAAAAAGGAACGACCAATACAGAGGAAGGACGTGAATATAAAACAGTTTATAGTATAGGTGAGAATATCAAGGTCTTGGAACCTAAAGATCCCAAGAAGGGCATCAAATTACCCGAGGAGAGCCATACTCCGAACCGAATTTATGCAACGTTCTACAAAAACGGTCATGACGTGAAAGCCATTGCTGTCTATGGCGATGACTGTAAGAAACTCTATGAGATTCATACCGTTGACCATAAAGGTCTTGGTGCGCATTATCATGTTTGGGAAAATGGGAAACCTATTGAAGTACATAGCATAACTCCTCAAATGCAAGCCTTGCTTGACAAAGTTAGAAATTTTAATCCCGAATAATATGAAAGATCCTGATTACATTGCATTGGATTTGTGCGGATTCCGATACAATCAGAAATATCCGCCTAATGAAGAGCGATATGGTACTCATTACAGAGGTTACAAGAATAATGCAGAAGAAGTTCTGTTTTATGACTTTGCCGTGCAGTTTTATGATGTCTCGTTCAAATACGACGGGAAGTCATACTATTTACTGACCGACGAAGACCATGTAGCTGTATGTGATGAACATTTCACCGAAGAGTATGAGACATTCAGCAACGCCAATGAATTGATTGAGAGATTCAAGATTGATGGCAAGCCACTGTTGACCCTAATTGATCAACTAGAAGATGTCGAGCCTGAATAGGTATTCTTAATGGCAATTTAGAAGTCGGGAGTATCCAAATGGTTATTCCCGACTTTTTCATATTTTTGTTGCCACTATCCTTTTTCTACAATCCAAAGCCACGTTTATGCTGCCATAAAAGTTTTCTTCTTGTTCTTCTTCGCTCGTAAATTCGCTCTTAATTGCTCGTAATTTTCATATTTTTACGAGCGAAATATTTATTGAAAATCAACAAGTTACATTTTGACGCTCGCAAAATCGCTCGCAAAATCGCTCGCAAACGCTCGGAATTTTTAAGCTTTTGCGAGGGTCTTTTATGTTGATAGGTAGTGCCATAAAACACTTATCC
>JAEEGL012901354.1_pt1 | contig 20328 bp, 13 predicted proteins | sample 9134231 | NCBI WGS metagenome assembly JAEEGL01 (sample SAMN16246548, study PRJNA631951) | gut metagenome | biome: gut microbiome; feature: rumen; material: fiber-attached | host: Bos | place: Iran: Karaj | collected 2018-10 | reverse complement strand
CGTTCTGCATCTCCGTGGTCATGTCCACGAAATAGGCGGAGAAGCCGGCGATGCGCACCACCAGATTGTGGTAGTTCTCCGGGTGCGCCTGGGCTTTTCTCAGCGTTTCGGCGTCGACCACGTTGTACTGGACCTCCATGCCGCCGTTCGAGAAATAGGCCTTTGTCAGGTTCTCCAGCTTCGTGATGCCTTCGTCGCCTTTCAGGGAAGTGGGATGGATCTTCAGATTCAGCGCCATGCCGTCCATAAGGCGGCTCTGGTCAAACTTTGTGGCGGAGGTGAGCACGGCGGTGGGGCCGTTCGTATCGCGCCCCTGCGCGGGGCTGCAGGCGTCGGCGATCGGCTCCCCGGTCCTGCGGCCGTCCGGAGTGGCCCAGGTGATCTCGCCCTGCACCACGTGGTCGGAGGCGCCGAAGGTGCCGCACTTATAGGTGGAGCACCGGCAGGTGGAGAACGCGCGGGTGATGTTGTAGTACAGATCCTGGACGTAGGTCATCTCCTCGTCCGCGTAGGGATCGTTGTTGCCGAAATGGGGGACCGTGTTCAGAACGATCTGCCGGAGCATCTCGTGGCCCTCCCAGTTGTCCAGAATGGCCTGCAGGAATTCCTCTCCCGTGGCGATCTTCTTGTCAAAGACCACATACTTCAGCGCGGTCAGCGAGTCGGCCGTTGTGGCGAGGCCCGTGGCGGTGCCGCCGTAGCTGTTGTACTTCGCGCCGCCCTCGGAGACGTCCTTTCCGGATTCCATGCAGCCCTCCGTGGAAATGGACAGGTTCGGGAACGGGAACAGACGCGGATACTCATGCTCGGTCAGGTTGTTGAGCGTGGCCGACCAGGTCATCATCCAGGTGGTGATTTTTTCAAAGGCCGCGCGCACCTCGTCCATGGACTTCATCTCGTAGAGGTAGCCGGAACGGATCTCCTCCGGGCACTGCGCGCCGTTGATCGGGTTGATGCCGTTGTTGATGGCCATGTCCAGCGCGATCGCCCAGAATATGCCGTTATGGCCCATGGCTGAACCGTTCGGAGCGGGATAATCGTTGCCGGACCCGGTGATCTCCTGGCAGCCGATGAAGGCAAAGTTCCGCGCGTCCTCCACTGTCCAGCCCAGCTCACGTACGATCGCGGGTACGATCACCTCGTCGTTCTGCAGCAGGGGCAGACCGCCCACACGGGTGGACGCCGCCATGGCGCAGTCCCACATCTCCTTGGGCGTGTTTTTCGTCACGCGAAGGGAGATCGTCGGGTCGTGGAGGTCCAGCCGTGCCATCGTCTCGAGCACCATGTACGACACCGGGTTCACCGCGTCCTCGCCGGTGGCGGGATCCATGCCGCCGATGGTGGTGTGCTGATAGGAATTGCCTATGCCCGTGGTCTGGGCGTTCTTTCCGAAGCCGCCGCCGTAGAAGGTGTTGATCTTCAGGAAGAAGCCGTCCACGTACTCCTGCGCCTCGTCCAAAGTGATGCGTCCGGCCTCCAGGTCGGCCTTCAGATACGGCCAGGTGTACTGGTCGAAGCGGCCCAGGCTGGTCACGCCGGGGTCATTTTCCGCCTTGAGGAACACGTTGTACAGCATGGCCATCTGGCAGGCCTCCCAGAAGGTCCGCGGCGTTTCTGTGGCGATGTGGTCCAGACTCTCGGCGCGGCTTGAATACTCGGCCTTTTTCGCGGGGTCCGCGGCCTTTTCGGCCAGCTCCCGGGCCAGGTCGGCATAGCGGCGCGTCAGCGTGATGGCGCCGTCACAGGCGACGGTCGCAGCCTTGTAGAACATGTACTTGCCGATGTCGTTGCCCATGATGTTGCCCTTGCGCGCGTCCAGCCAGTCCTGAGCGCGCTTGCGGATGGAGCCGTAGCCATCGCGGAGGATGTTCTGGAAGCCCGGGGTCAGGTGCCCGGGCGGCATATACACGGGCCAGCCGCCTTTTTTGCCGGAGGGATTGGCCTGCAGGGCGAACAGCTCCTCCACGCCGTCGGGCAGCCAGTCCGCCGCCATGAATCCGCCCGACAGCTGCATCCGCTCCTTGGAGATCTCGCGCAGCTCCTTTACGTCCTCCGGGGCGATGGCCATGCGCTGATGGGAGTAAAAGGGATCGTCGTCCGGCGCGTGATACAGGCCATCCTCCCCCATGGGCCAGGTGTGCTCGATATCCATCATCACCCACATGGCGCCGCCGGCGCCGCCCCAGCCCTTGTTGCCCAGGCCGCCGAAGAAATACTCGTCCTCCTGAATGTTCAGCGGCATGCGCTCGAGTACATACAGAGCCATGTAGGGCTTCTGCAGCATGGGAGGGTATTTCACGTATTTTTTCTGCGCTTCCAGCTCGAGACGCGCCTTGACCGCATCGGCTACCATCAGCCTGTCGCGCACGGCGTCGCGAAGTCTCGCAACGCGCTCGGTGTACGGTTTGAACGTATACATGTCGGGTGCTCCTTTCCGGCTGTGTTTGTTATGATCGGTTTGCGGATTTTTACCATACTGTACCATTTCTATGGTATCATGTGCTTCGGAGATTCTCAAGGGTTCCCGGTTACAAAAAGACGCCGCGAACTTTGTACAGTTCGCGGCGGGTGTATGCCGGGCGCAGACCTTTGCGTTTGACTTAGGCTTTATAGTATTGTCAGAGGCGGAAACGCCGGAACAGAAACGGAAAAACAGTACGGCTCCGAACGGCTTCGATTCGGATATAAAAGGAGGATTTACCCCATGAAACGATTTCTGACCATCCTGTGCGCTCTGGCCCTGCTCGCGGCCTGCGGCGCGGTCACCGTGTACGCGCAGGAAGACCCGGCGACCTATCGCGACGCCGTATACAGCTTCCGCTATCCCGCTTCCTGGAAGCAGGGGACCGCCAAGGACGGCTCGATCGTGTTGGAGATCCCCGGCAGCAGCGACGGCGTGATCACTTTCGCCATCTTCACCGACCTGATCCGCTTCACCGGCGACGAGGAGACGGACGCGCCGACCATACAAAACCTGCTCGCGGAGTACAGCGGAAAGAACCTGTCGTTCACCGGGGAATACGAGCTTGTTCGCTACGGCGCGCTGCAGGGCTTCCGGGCCCCGGGGCGCTGGGCCGGAAAGCAGGATGCGTGCATGATCTGCGCAGCGGACGGAGGGCATCTGGTCTCCTTCGTGCTGATCGGCAAGCGGGCCATCGCCGAGGAAGCCGCGCTGCTGGAGTCCGTCGTCACCTTTGACAACGGGGGGACGGACACAAAGGAAGGCTTCAAAACCTGGCGGGGGAAGGGATATTCCCTGCTGTATCCGGAAAACTACAGCACCCTGGAGCAGACCACGGGGGTCGTCTTCGTAGACAGGGACAGGAGCAGCCAGATCATCATGGCGCGAACATATGCGCTGAACGAGGATTACTCCGACGCGCTCGCGCCCTCCATCGCTTCGCAGCGCCTGCCCAAGTCCACCGGGCTGAAGGCTGAGCCTGAGATGGAGCGCTTCGGCGGCCGGAACGCCGCCGTGATCCGCGGAAACGCCGACACCGGCCCGATCGCTTTCTGCGTGGTGGGGGAGGGGCGTACGGCGCTGGCGCTGGTGTTTATGGGGGAAGAGGCGCTGAGTCATGCTCCGGACATCATCGCGTCCGTAGAGTTTGAATAACGTACCGCCGTTTGGGCGGCCTGCCCTCACTCTTCGATCTCTCCGGCGAACAGGATCGCCGTCGTGTCGTTACACGTCGTATAAATGAAGAACGAGAACGGCTCGTCCGCCGTGAACACTTTGGGCTCCTCGGGCTCCAAACAGGCTCCTTCCGCCATCATGATCGCCGTGACCGCGGCCGCCTCAACGCCCTCCTCATCCAGATCGATACGCGTCTTCTGAATAATGTCGCCGACAAAGACCGGGTGATCGATCATGGCGGAAAAGTCCGCCGAACCCGCGTCAAAGGCATGGCTGACGCCGCAGGCCTTCAGAAAATCCACGAGCTCTCCGTTTGAGAAATCCGTCTCAAGGTCTATCTTCGGGGTCGTGACGACCACGTTTTCGAAGTACGCGTCTGCGATTTTCTCCGCGAGCCGCTCCCGGGACCCGAGCACGAAAGCCATGTACACTCCGCCGCTCATCGGCAGTATGACGAGCCTGGTGTCCGCATCCTCATAGTAGGCGAAACGCTCCTCCGTCGTCATGAACTCCTTCCTGACGGTCCGGCCGCCGCGAGCGTGAAAATCGTCTTCCCGGGTCAGGCGTTTGGAAAATGCATTCACCCACGAATCCTTGAAATACAGAGCATTCATCAGGACAACGGCCAATTGATCGGCGGGATAATCGTCCGGAAGCAGCTTATCGATCATATGCTCTGTCTTGATGCCGGCCCACTCATTGATCTTTTCCGCGGCGTTATCGGGGGCGAAGGTGCGGTACTCCGCCGCGTAATTCTGCTCGATGGCTTCCCGGTAGGCATCATTGAAACGCTCCGGGATCCGCTCCGCTTTCCATACGGAATTGGCGACCCGCAGCGCGCGGAAGGGGGCGGCTGTGCCGGCCGGCACCCAGCCCTGACTGACCGCTTCCTCAAATTCGGCGACATCTCTTTCCAGTTCGGACGCGAAATACCCGACGAATCCGTTGAAATCCAGACAGTGCGAGATCCATTCCTCCTCGGACGAGACGCCGAGAGCGCTCAGGAGCTGGGCCTTCGTTTCGCCCGCGGCGCCGGCGAGAAGCAGCCCGAGCGCGTAGCGGAAGGACAGCGGCGAGGCCATATAGTTTCCCGTCCGGGTCCGGGACAGGTATTCAAGAAACCGTTCATCAAACGTGTCGATATCCATCGTCCGGCTGATGTCTTCCGTTTCCCTGGCGCTCATCCGGCCGGCCCACGTGACCGGCTCCTCCGTATTTCCGGGGCGCTCCGGGGCGGGGGACTCCTGATCGGCTCCGTCGTGAACGGCTCCGGAAGACGCGCCGGCGCAGCCCGCGAGAGCGGAGATCAGCATCGCGGTCACGCATAAAAGACAGATGATTCTTGTAAATTTTGGGATCGTCATGATCATCACCTCGATATATCAGACGGAAAAAACCGGACAATAGTTCCGGACCCGGCATGCCTTTACAGCCTTTTCCGTTCCGTAAAATGTCTGAAAACAGCGGGGGAGGGCGTGACCGGAAAAACAAAAAGAGAAAACAGCAGTCCGGAACAGATCCCGGACTGCTGTTATTCATACTGTGCGGGCAGGTTACCCGGCGATGCCGATGGGGTTCTTCATCTGCGCGGGCGCCTTATTTTTTCCCGGTCTGACCGTCGATGTACTTCTGCAGCCTGTTCCGGAAAGCGTCTATCTCGTCCCCGTCCAGATCCCAGGTCTGCGGCAGGTCCGCCTGGGCGATCCCGTTCTCCCATTCGAAGATGGTGTCGCCCAGCTCGGAGGTGTAGGAGAATTCGGCCACTTTCCTATGGCTCGCCGCGTCGATGACGGTGAGCGTCACCACGCAGTTGTATCCCTTCACTTCGCCCTGCTCGCCGTACCGGGCGTAGTACGGGTAGGACACGTTGAAAACCCAGAACGAGGACGCCAGCTGCGGATTGCCGGTGAAGGCCCCAACGTTGAACATGCTCACGAACTCGCGCAGAGTGTACGTGAACTGCTCGGTGCGGTCGCCGCCCTTGTCCCAGGCGACGCCGGGGCGGCTCTGCGCGTTTGCGCCGACCACCACGCAGATGTATCCGGGACGGGCTTTTTTGGGCTTGAACTTGGAGAACGCCGTTCCGAAGACTTTTTTGATCTCGGACTCCGTCCAGAAGAAGGGCTTTACGCACAGCTGCGCGGAGGAGTCCTTCAGGGCGGCACGCAGCGCGTCGGACACCTCCGGGATCTCGTAGGCGGAGAAACCGGCGTCACTGTTTCGCGCAGGACCCTCCTCGTCGTACCACGGGAGCTCACGGTCCTCCCGCTCCGCCATTTCCAGCAGCGTCCGCGCGGTTTTGCTGTCCTGCGCGGCGATGTTCTGGCAGGCGGCCAGGAAGTAATCGAGAACACCGTTCTCCTCGGCGACAGCGCGCATCTCCTTAACCATCTTCGCCGGATCGGCCCCTTCCTCTATCGCGTGGTCGCCGGCAAGAAACAGGCCGGGGATGCTCACGAAGCCGTCAAACAGGAAGTCCGTGACATGTACGTTCACGCGCTCGTCCGCGACCACCTTGCCCTTTTTGTCCACCGCGAGATACTTCAGTTTGTTCTCCCGGCACCATGTCTCGGCCGGGCTGCCCTGCCGGACCGTGAAGACGGCCGTCGATTCGCTGCCGCCGAACGCGTATTCCCCGATGCTCTTCAGGCTGTTCGGGAGCGTGACGCTTTTCAGCTGCTCGCAGGAGTAAAACGCGCTCTCTCCGATGGATTCCGTACCCTCGGGGATGACAATCTCCTTCAGGCTGCCGCAGTACTCGAAGGCCTCATATCCTATCGAGCGGAGCGTGGAGGGCAGTTTGACGCTCTCGAGAGCGCCGTTGTCGGAAAAGGCGCAGCTTCCGATGGCGGTGAAGCCTTCGGGCACGGTGACGCTCTTGAGGTTCTCTGCGGACCGGAACGAGTCCGCCGCGACGGCGGTGATGGCAATGCCGAATGCCTTTCCCGGCAGCTTGAGCGACTCCGCCCCCTCGGCGGAGCCGGCGACTGCGATCGTCCCGTCCTCCCGGGGCGAGATCCAATAAAGCTTGCCCTCACCGAGGAACGCCGACTTGGCGGGATCGTCCGGATAGACATCGTCCTTCACGGGTACCAAGGCGCATATGCCGTCGCGGCCCAGGATCAGCTTCCCGTCCGCGAAGGCGATGCGGAACTCCTCAGTATATCCGTTCTCGTCGGTGCACACCAGAGTGTCCCCGCTGACCTCATAGGTGCAGGAATATACATCCGGGTAATACCCCATGCTCCGGATCATGTCCATCTTCTTTTTCTTCGCGTCGAAGCGGATCAGCCGGAACTCCGAGGTCTGAGTGCTCTCACGCTCGCCGGCCGGCTCAAAGCCGAACCAGGTCCCCTTGAGCTTCGCCGGGTCCACGGCTTTCCCCTCCGCGGCGCTCTCTTCCCGCACCGGAACGAGCAGCCCCGAGGATATGTCCGCCCACAGGCAGGGGCGCACGCCGCCGAAGCCGTGGTCCACGTTCAGGGTACGCTCCTCGCCGTCGCGGGTCACCGCGTCGGCCGCGGCCTGGGAGCTCCCGGGCGAGCGGAGCCACCACCACCAGGCCCCTTCCGTCCGCGAGGCGGAGGCGCCGTCCGCGATCGCCTGATCCGTCGTCCGGCAGATCCTGTCGGCGTCTTCGGCAAAGTATACCTCAAAGGCTTCATGCCGGCTCAGCAGGAACACATAGTCTCGGGTGTCGTTCCCGCCGTGACTGTGCGTGTAGGTGCTGTTTCCCTGGGCGTCGCTGTTGTCCACGTCCGTCAGGGCGATGGCGCCGCGCTCTTCATTTGTGAAGGCGTCGTTCAAAAAGGCGTCGTTCAGCCAGGCGCGCAGGCTGCTCTGCTCCCACGTGACGGGGTCGTATTCCGAGTGGTACCATCTCGCGGCCAAAAGCTCCCGGCTGATCAGCAGGGCCTTCCCGTCCCGAACATCCAGCACGGTCCACTCGATGGGCTCGGCCGCGCCGCCTCCGCGAGGATAGCGTCCGAATGTTACGACGTCGCCCGCCGACGGGTCGTCGGGCGCGGCCACTGCGGTGAGACCGCCGAGCGATCCCGTAAGGCACAGGACCGCCAGAAGAAGCGAAAGAACTCTTTTTTTCATTCCGATCCCTCCCGTATTTGTTGCGGGTATTATGATTATACTCCCTCCGCCGGAAAAAACAAAGGCGGCGCGTAAAAGATGAGACCCGCCCGGCGCAGAGCCGAGCGGGAGAAGAGGAAAGGCTCACAGCATAATTCCTGTTCGGCCATGCTTTATTGTCTTATTTGCGAAAGGACAAGACGGGCACTCCCGCATTTCACTTTCCAAACAGCCTGCCAAACAGCCCTCCGGGCTTTTTCGGCCTGATCTGCGGATATTTCGCCGTCACGTCGTTGGTCAGGCTCATCCGTCCGGGAACCAGGTTCACCTCGAACACGCGGCTGCATTTGCCGCACATCACCACATTATCCCGGATGCCGTGGGACTTCGCCAGCTGGGCGGCGTCGCCGAAGGTGAGATCGGCGCCGCACTTGGGGCAGGTGCCCGGGGACTTCATCAGCATATCCCGGAAGCTGCTGCCGTTTCCGATGATCATGGGTATACCTCCATGAAAGATCCCTGCCTCTTTTTTGCTTGAGTCTGCAGTTTTGATTCCCTGTCGTTCCTGCGAAATAAGACATCGGTTCATCTGTGTGATAATCGTATAACACAGCATTGGAACGATGGTCTGCTGCGAGCATACTCTTGCGGTTTACGAGAAAAACGGAAACGGTATGCGAACAGCGGACCATCAGAGTACGGGTATCCTATATCTTTGTACCGGAGAAAGCGACCATACTTCTTCCGGATGAATGAAACAAGGGAAACACAGCATAAGGCGTAAGTTAAGCTCTGAATTAGTTGCTGAAAGAGCAGGAATAAGCAGCGTTACACCTTGGAATATAGAAAAAGGGTCCTTTTCTGTCGCCATGGGAGCTTATGCTGCAGCTGTTCACACCCTTAACGGAATCACCGGGCACATTCGTTCGGTGGAAATATACTTGATAATTCGGACCGAATTATATATAATAAATAAGGGTGATATGCATGGAAATGAGATCGGGAAAAGTCACTGCCAGTAAAGCGGGCGGCACTGCCTGGAGTGGTTCGAAAACGTATAAAATCTCCTTGCCATCGGCATGGATCAACAGAATGGGACTAGCTGAAAACGGCGGCCGCGTGATTCTCTCCTTCGACGGCGAGACGATCACTCTTCGTCCGGAGCAGAGCATGGAGAAATACCTTGACGAACGCAGAAAACAGGGACACGAAATGCTGGAGATCCGTTACTACAACAAGGATTCTCTATGCACGTTGATTTATGCCGATCAAACTGCAAGGGAGCTTATGGCTGAAAACTATACCGAACAGTCCGTGAAAACTGCATTCGGGAAAAACCGGTTCCCTTCCTGGGCGGATCTGGAATCTTTTTTGGAGGAGCGCTGCATTCCCCGTCAGCGGGCAGGAATGCGCGAGTATCTGGAAACGCTGGAGTTGGATGAGTACGAGCCCATCGCCATCATTCGGAAAACGCAGGGGCGCATGGCGGAAGATGACCAATGGATGGAGGTGCGTGAGATCAAATGACGGTACGGTTTGTTACGGATGAAAAGGTGGCCGAGACATCATCGAAAGGGAACCAGGAAAAATGGCAGGACGGCGGCCGCTGGTACAAGCTGGATCAGTTCGGATATGAAGGGCTGGCAGAAACCGTAATCTCCCGTCTTCTGGAATACAGCAGTATTGAAGAGGAGACTCCTTTTCGCTTCGTGCGCTACAGAATGGAACGCATGAATGTTCATGGACGAGATCGCAACGGGTGCTCCAGCGCGGATTTCCTGCAGTCGGGAGAATCCATCATCACACTGTCCCATTTATTCAAAAGAGAAGGCTACTCCCTTAAGGATGCTTTGACGCGCCTGTCCAGCGACAAGAAACGGATCAAATGGCTTGCGGAGGAGACAGCGGCGCTCACCGGCCTGGAGCATTTCCCTGAATACTTGACGCTGCTCTTTGAGATTGACTCCTTGTTTTTGAACGATGACCGTCATTTGAACAATATCGCCGTACTGGAGAAAGACGGGCGGTTTGATTACTGTCCCATCTTTGATAATGGCGCAGGACTCCTGTCTAATGTGCAGACGGCACCGATGGACATTGATCCCGCCGCGCTGATCAGATCTGCGAAAGCGCGGCCATTCAATACGACTTTCAATCGTCAGATGATCCATGCGCGGAACCTGTTCGGACCGCAGCTTCGCATTTCCATATTCACGGAGACGGGTCTTCGCCGCGAACTGGAAGAACCGCTGAGTTACTATGCGCAGCGTGATCGCGGGATTATTATAGATCGTGTTTGCTGCATAATCCTGACGAGGCAGAAGAAGTTTGATAAAGCGTAGGTGAATAATATCCAATGGATGAGCATAAGCTTATAAAAATAAGAGGGTATCTCTGTGTCAACATGTCAGAGATACCCTCTTAATAGAGATTGAGACCACATCAGACAAATGAGAAGCGATGGGTCCCTTTGTCACGGGACGGATCATTATAATTGCTGGTCGTTTTCTCCGGTTCCAAGATAAAGGATACCCGTACTCTGATGGTCTGCTTTGTGCATACGGTTTGTTTTTTTCGTACACCATAAGAGTATGCACGCAGCAGACCATCGTTCCGGCGCGGTATTATACGATTATCTCACAGTTTGACTGAGGTCTTTTTCCGCAGGAACGACCGGGAACCAAAACTGCCGGCTCAAACAAAAAAAGATGTATGAAAAACCGCAAACCGCTATATAATATACATAAGGAGTGTGATCATACGATGAAAAAAACAGGGATCATTCTTGCGCTGCTCCTTCTTCTGAGCCTGTGCGCCGGCTGCGGCGGAAACAAGACGATGAAGATTGCCAATGTCAATGAAGCAGCGAACACCTTCGATTTCGTGGACAGCAGCACCGGACAGAAGCTCGAGTATGACAGGCTGATCATCGACGGCAAGGAAGTCGTGGACTGGCTATGCACTAATATGGCCGGGTCAGACGCCGTGGTGTTTGCTACGGAAGAGGGGCAGATCGTGCGAGACGGCAACAGAACAACATACAGCGGTCATGGCTACACCACGGAAGCCGGTATGGAATATAAACTGGAGGACGGTACTCTGACCGTCACCGGCATTAAGTAATTTCGGTATCGTACAGCTTTCATTCAGGCGAAAAGGAGCAAAAAGGAGAGATCTGCTAATGAAAAGAAGAAAAAGGATCCTCAGCTTACTGTTATGCTTTACATCACTTCTTCTGCTTTCCGCCTGCGGCAGTAAAAGCGAAGAGAACAAGGATGGCATCATCGCCATAGAACCGCAGATCATATTTTCACAAAACGGAATTACGATCACAGCGGACAGCTATAAGCTTGAAGACGACCGGCTGATTATTTACACAACCGGGGATAACGAGAGCGATGAGGACCTGGAAAGCATCCTGGGCAATGCTTATATCGGCGGCGCCGGAGTTTTTTCATACCTAAATGAAACAGGACTGCCTTCCGGTGCGAAGGGCGCAGAATGCGAGCTTTGGGTTTTTCTCGATCGCCTGAGCATCTTTGGTGTGACGAAGGATATGATCGGCGGTGAGCTGCCTTTGTTTCTCGGTGCGTCTCTTCGTGATTCTTCGGAGGAAGTATATGATTTCCGCACCATAATGCTGCCGGCGGCAAAAGCAGAGCTGCCTTCTTTGGATACGGAAGGGCTCCGGTTGTTCGCTTACAGCGGGGATAAATGGGACTATACCCTTTCCTATATCGGCGAGCGCAAGGGTGAGGACGGCGGACTGGAACTTTACATGAGCGTTGTCAACAATTCCGATAAACCTTTGACCCCGGTGATAACCTTCACCGCTGTAAACGGAAATGATCTGAACAAAAAATACGGACTGGGTGTTATCAATCTCGGCCCCGACAGCAGAGGCGTCGGAGTCCTGGAATTGTCCGCCGAAGACTGCGATGCCGTCGGTGTCGATTGTTTCGATGATATAGAGAATTTGAGTTATACTGCCACAGGCATCATTAATACTTCCTCAGGGCCGTCGCTCATGCTGGAATACCGTGAGTCTGACGCCCATCCGACCGGTGAGCCTGTTATCACGGACAGAGGCACTGTCAGGGTAGACGTGACAGAGGTCGCCGAAACTCAAGTGACGCTTGAGGTTCACGTCGATATAACGGCCCTTGCCGACACCGGTTTAGTATCTGATATTGAAAACATGACGTTTGTAAACGGCTGCGGACAGAAGTTCACATTAACAGAAATTCATGCGAATCTTTTCGCAGACGATCTCTGTTATTCCGGAACCATGAATGTGCGCAACATCGACGGCAACCTGTCCCTGTGCTTCCTTGTCATCGGCGATGATGTGTGGCTGCTCGGATAGCGAGACTCTGCACGGAAGTGCATTATGTCTGATATAAGTCCAGTCAGAGATATGAGAGATACTTCAATAAGATTTCTGAAATGTGTCACGCTGCCGATGAGCCTTATCTTTGTGACAAAAAACGGATATGGGGATATGGTGATTATGGGCTGTGATCAGGAACGGATAATCACGATAAACAAACTGTCAGCAGGCAGAGCGAAAGAAATTCGATCATGAAATGTTTAAATTGCGGTGAGAGAGAAGCGGCCTATCAGTGCAGCTGTCTGAAGGTGGATCGTCAGGTTTCCATTTCGAGGGCATTGAACCAGAGGGAGACACGGGAGCGTGCTGTCGGTATTGAAAAGGTCGGAATCTGCGATAAATGCCAGAAGAAGCTGCTCTGGAAAAACCGGACGAGCCTTGCGCCGTCAAAAGTTTATTTAATCCCGTTTCTGATCCTTGCCCTGGGATTGTTTATTTCCATGTCAGGTTTTTTCAACAGCGCAAACGGCGGCGGATCAGAGACGCTGCAGATCGCAGGACTGGTGATAGCGCTGCTCCCCTGCTTATTCGTTATTATCTACGATTTCATTGTGCTTCCGGCTAAACTGAAGAAAACCCCCTATAAAGTCTTTGGCCATATCGGCGTCGATGTCACATCCACATACAAAGAGGGACAATACGACATTTACGTCCCTTTGGGAGAGCATTTCTACAAAGATGAAAAGGACTTTGGGCGGGTAAACCGGTACTTATCGGAAGATATAAGGAAGCAGATCTATGAGAAGCTGGTTGTGGCTGATCAGTGGAAGCAGGCAGGCGTTGTATCGGCGATGGGGGATGAAAACACCTCCGGCCAGGGCAATAATCTGCTGGAGGACAGCGTGAAACAGCTGATGAAACTGTATTGGCAGCACCCGCAGGGCTTCCTGACATCCCAAGCAAATGAAGTCCGGGCCATCGGCAGCAGACTGAATGAAGCCGGAGGCATGGAGATGATGCTGGCGGCGCACACTTTGTTCCGGTCCGTCAATCCCGGGATGGCCCGGAACCTGGAGATGGTCTGGGACGGGATCGGCAGTTGGAGAGGCTAAGCCGCCAACACTCCGGAAGACGTCAAAGGTGTTCTCGGGGGAGTCAGTATAGCAGATAAGGAAACCTCCTGCCGATAAAAAAGCCATTCAGAGTATTCCTCCTTTTTCCGAAAAGGGGAGGATGGGTTGACATAATACATAACTCCTCCCGTATGTGCATCTGCGGGAAAAGGGCAGAAAAAAGCCGGGGGCTGTATCGTCAGCCCCCGGCAATATACACTTATTCCGCTGCAGTCAATCCTATCCCGTGAATCCCTGTTGGCTGCCGTTGAAAAATCCGCCTTCAAGGCCGGAGCCGGACCCAACCTTGTACGAGCCGCCGGGTTCAAAAGTGAAAAGATTCGTCGATTGGTAAACGCCGGAAGACCCGAAAGCCTCCTCATCCGAGATCCAGGTGTCTCCGACAGCGACCTTCAGCCTGTAGCGGCCGCTGGGGAACTGTTTCGTGACGCCGGTTCCGGGGCTGAGAAGCACCTGAAATTCGACGGTGCCGTTGACCCGGACGAGCTTGTAACATGTGGTGCGGCTCTGCGCTTTCAGATACAGGGAGCTTTTCCCCGGACCGTACGGTTCGTTGTCCAGCTTTCTCTGCTGTTCCTCTTCGTACTGTTTCTTTGCTTCTTCCCGCTGCGCACGCTCCTCCTCGTCTTCCTTATCCGTGATCAGTACCCCGCCGCATACCGTCGCGTTCTTATAGATCTCATCGCTGTTGATCTCGAAGGAAACATCGGCGTCCGTCAGATCGATCAGCAGGTTATACCTGAATGTGCCTTCCGCATCCTCCCGGACATCGTAAAGCCGCAGATACATCCATCCCGCCGCCACATCCGTAGGCCGTACGTCCAGGTCCGCGAATTCCTCGCGGTCGAGCGCGTATTCCGTGCCGGACCGCGTATCGTAGCAGAACGGGCGGCTGACAGTCAGCTCCGCGCCGGAGCCGTCCGCCGCAGGTACTTCCGTATATTTCGTATAGAAAATGAAAGATCCGTACGGGATAAAATCGTCTCCGAAACGCCCGGTGACGCCGGTCGCGAACGTGGAGCCGTCCGCATCGGCGTATATGAGTTCGAACTCGATCTGTTTGGGACTGTCGTGTTCCGGCTGATCCGGGAGTTCGGAGAGGCAGTATACGTTCTCTCCCGAGACCGCGAACCCATAAGTCCCGATCCTTGTAATGAAGCTTGCGGTCCGCGTCTCCGGATCAAACAGGTACAGCGCGCGAAAAGGGTCCGTCAACAGGGCAGGCTCATCCCGTCCCAGCAGCACTCCGTCGCTCTGGCTTTTGGCTCTTTTCGCATCCTTCCCCTCAAGGGTGGAAAACCAGATCCCGTTCTTCCCGGGCGCCGCTTTTACCACGGCGCCGCTCCCGGCATAAAAGGTCGTATGGAAATGGTCCCCGGGCGAATTGTTCAGCGCTTGGCTGTTGAGAAAATACGTATCCTCTCCCCATCGGAAGAACGTCGGATATCTCGTATCCACCGAGGTCTTCAGGCTGAATCTGTTTATTTCCGTTCCCGCCGTGTCTACGGTCCGGCAGCCGCCGTAAAGGCCGTTGGAGCCCATAAAATACAGAAGTTCTCCGTCGAGACAGAGCAGACTCCCGGTCCCGCGAAAAAGCATCTCAAAGCTGCCGAAGGAACTGTCCGTCCGATAAAGACCGGCGCTCTCGGTGAGCTTCTCTCTTTCGGTTTTGGAGAAAAAGTATATCATCGATCCGTCACTGACCATTTCTCTCCCATAGTAAGACGGCAGGATCGGGAGATCCGGCAGTTCGGATACGGCTACCGGCTCTTTTGCAGCCGGGGCTTCGGCCTCCGCCCGGGAGTCCGAAGGGTCGGCAGGTGTTTCGGATGGGAGCTCAGTCGGCTTGGGCTCGGACGGCGCAGGCGCGGCTGTGACTGCCATAGCTGCAGGCGGGGACTGCGCTGGAGTCTTCGAGGAGCCGCAGCCGCACAGGCTCAGAGCAAGAACCAGGGCGACGAGCAGGCTTGAATTTTTCATCTTTGTCATCCCTTTTGCAAAGATAATTATCATTGGTTTGAGGGAGAGTATGTCTCTGAATACTGATGTATATGGCGTTGATAAAGTCGGAGGCTTGGTTGGAACAAAAGGCCAAAGCATGGGATTGGCCTGTTTTCATTTTTGACCAGCCCTTAGCCCACACAGATACTTTTCTACATCCAGATACCGCACACCCTCAACTGCCGATTCCGGCCCTCGATAAATCACGTACTTTCCTGTGATCGGGCCGAAGCGGTGCTTGGCAGCTTTACATTTCTCCTCGTCGAGCAGGTGGCGCATCTGCTCAGGAACGATCTCGCCGCTGTGCTTGATCTCGTAGATCTCGCAACTGCTTGTTGCCGGGTCGAACACAACCATGTCGAACTCGCCGATGGCAAACTGCAGCACAAAGACTTGCTTCTTCGGCTTAGCCAGCTTCGTCTCCAAGAGCACAGCGTCCTCCATCATTCGACCCATGATCTCGCTGAGAATGCGATCCTGCACGCTGCTGCGCTCGGTAATAGACAGATCGCTGAATTCCGGGTCAAGCAGCAGGCTTTCGATCAACGCCTTTGCCTGGGCGTAACGCAGCCCAGGCTGGGAAATCACCGTGCGGGATAGCTTTTCACCGCTCGGCATGGTCACGATATCCACATTCTGCGTCAGGTCCAGCAGCATCAGATACTCCCGGATCTCCTCGGCATGTGCAGGTTCCAATTCGACCGCTTGCTCTTCATGATTCCGGATCTCTAAAAGATCCATGAGCCGCCGCGTCACGCTTTCCGTGTCCACGCGGTCAAGAATATCGTTGGGCTGTTCCCGGTCACGGCGTAGATTTCGAGCGGACAGCGCAAAATCATTGGACTTGAAGTCCCGCATCAGCACCTCGACGGTAAAGCGATGCGTCTGATCTTCCACTACCCGGTTGATCGCGCTGGTCAGCTCGTTCTTCTCATAGAGCTCCTGAAGCTTGCGAAAATGCCCCGACTGCTGATAGCAACGCAGCGAGTGCTGGATGTTACGCGCGATGGCGGTGTCCACATATTCTTTGGCGTTTTCGCTGTTGGCAAAAGGCGAGTCCTCGTTGTAGTTCACGCCGCTCATGCTCATCGTGCCGCCGTAGCGAATGTACTCATCGATCCCTTGGATACCCAGCACGTGCTCAAACTCCCGATAGGGGATGAAGGTCGTGTGCAGCATAATGCAGCGGTCATAAAGCTGCTCGTCTTCGGTAAAAAGAAACCCCAGGGAATCCGTGCCGGAGAGCACGATCTTCATCCCGCTGGCGGCAAACACATCCGAAAACACAGCCGCGCCGTCGATGAAGTCCTCCATCAGCGTGACCTCATCGAGGAACACATAGCGGCAGCCGATCTTTTCCAAAGTGCGAAGGTCTTTGTTGACGTCAGCCAGCGTGTTCTTCTGCGTGATCTGGATGAATGCGGTTTGGCTAAGGGTTTCGTCGTCCATGTCCGCGAGGATCTGGCGGATCATCGTCGTCTTTCCGGTACGGCGCAGACCATAAAGCACAAAAACCTTGTCAAGCGGCGGGCCGAAAACGTAGTCCCGCAAACTTGCATAGCACTCGCGCCTGCGGTAATGCAAGACCGGGATCGTGAACGACCGGAGCTCCTTGCCGCGCCGAACCATTGTGATGAACTCGGGGGGCTCCTCGCGCTGCGGCTTTTTCGGCGGCTTGGGCAGCTGCTTCTTGAGCTCTTTCCGTTGGGCTTCCAGCTCTTTTCGATGCGCGATACCGGCCTTCAATTGCTCCAGGGCTTCTTCCGATACGAACTGTTCTCGCTTTGTTTTTCCCTCATACCATCGGTGGTAATAATACGTATGCCCATTGACCTTTTTCGTGGAGATCGAGCCCCGGGGAAGGGCGTCAATCTGCTCGTCCAGCTTGGCAAGCAGTTCCTCCAAGTTCTTGGTGTCCATTTGGTCACCTCCGGAATGATCTGACATGATTATACCCTATTATACCCTAAATTGCAATAGGGTATAATAGGGTATAAAAACGATGCTTAGGACAGGCGGACGACAGTAGAATCGATGGATATGACTTGCTTTTCCGGCAGCTCCGGCGTCCATTTGGTCGCCTGTTTTTCATAGTGGACGCAGCAGATAAACTCAATTTCTTTGTCCGATTCTCGTGACTCAATCCGGTTTACAACAAAGACCTGAGAAATAAAAAACGGAATTGTTTCATTTTCTTATATGTATAAGAGTGAAGCCGATACTGTTTCTATTTCTAACGTAAGAGTATGCAAGCAGCAGACCATCGTTCCGATGTGGAGTAATACGATTATCTCACAGTTTGACTGACGGCTTCTTCCCGCTGGCCCAAACCCGATGACATATACAAAAAGGATGGAAAAGGTAAAGGCAGTGATGAATGATTTTTTATGAAAGAACCTCCTGTTTTGCGTCTGCCCGATTGATTGCCGGTGTCTCAACGCGCTTCGTCAGATACAGGCAGTATGCTGCAGATACGACGACTATCACGATATGCAGGATCAAATTCACAAGCTGAGAGCCTTCGTCGGATGCGAAGACAGATGTTACATCGATGAAACTGTGCGCCAGGATCCCGGGCAGAAGGCTCCCGCTCTTGTAAAACACGAGCGTAAAGACAAAACCCATGGCAACCGCGAAAACCACCTGGGTGAGGGTGGCAATCAGTTCATGTCCGGTAAAAAGATTTATAATATGCCCCATCCCGAAGGTGATGGAGGAAACAATGACAGCTGCTTTACCATTGCCGTCTTTCAGCATGGCCTTGAACAGGAAGCCCCGGAAGATCAGTTCCTCTGCAAATCCGACCAAAGCCATGGATACTGCGGCATAGATCAGTCCCGGTACAGGATAATCAGGCTGAAATCCGCCGAAGAGGTTCATACAGGAGAGGAGCCACAATGGAATGAACCACAGCATGGCTCTGCTGTTCTTCGCCCAGTCGGCCAGGCCGTACTTTTCCATGAGTCCGTTCTTTTTCACAAACAGGAAAATCGCTGCGGATATCACGATCAGGCCCAGCATGTGCCACAGCGAATCGAGGCCAAAATTGTTTTGCAGCGTCCCCATGCCCCCCGCATAGATCACGATCCACAGAATCGCAAAGGTTATCTCACTCTTTTGATACAGCTTCGTCATTTTGATTACTTCCTCTCTCCATTCCTTCCACAATCATTATTAATGCTTTTTGAATTGCCTCGGGGTCATATTTCATTCCGTTGTTTGCAATCAGACTTGCATAACCATGAACAACGGCTACCAATGGCTCAAAAAAAGCTGCCGCTTCTTCTATTGTCAGTCCTTCTTCCGAGCTGACTGTCGCAAGCACATCAGCTGCTTCCGGTGCCTGAATCAGGTCCTCCAGGCTAAAGCCGGAAAAACGGTCTGATTGAAAGAGAAAACGGAACAACTGCGGCTCCTCTTCAGCAAACCGGATATATCGGATCCCCATTTCCAAAAGATCTCCGGATGCAAGTATATATTCACTGTGAAATGCATCTGCTTTCCGGTAAGTCAGATCTTTCAAGATGTCTGTATCCGGAAACTGATACATAATCGGCTGCGTAGAGCACCCCAGAAAAGACGCCAGGTTTCTCACGGTCAATGCTTCATGGCCCTGTTCCCGAATTAACCGGAAGGCGCCGTCAATCATAGCTTCTTTTGTCGTCGTTGGTTTCTTAGGCATAGGAGTCACCTCATAATACTATAACAGCTGTTATTATATTTCAGATTATCTCTTCTGTCAAGAACCACTTCAATACTTTCAGGCATCACCTCAAAGAGGGATCCTCAAAACCGTGCTATGTAGTTGGATATGGACCAAAAAAAGCGGAAGGTAAACCAGCTAAAACGCCCCTGCTGATTCGTTAGATATCCCGTCTAATGTCGATTAGCAACTCTGTTCCTGAGACAGCGGAACTAACATAAGCACAGCTGTCTTTTGGGGAAGAAACACGTATCCGCCTTTATTAGAAGCCCTTCCGCCTTCGTTGAAAAAACATAGGCCGATTTGGTCAATTAGACAGAAGGGGGTTTTCATTAGACAGAATCCCGATTTCATCTAATCATATTAGATGAAATGAGCCTTATCTGGTTGGGCTCAAAGTGTTGAGAGACAAAAAACGGAACTCCATTTTGCTAAAATCAAAGCGATTTGCTAATGGAATTCCGTCCCAATTGGCACCCATGGGAGGGCTCGAACCTCTGGCCTGCCGCTTAGGAGCGCAAAAAGCGGGAGGTTCACCTCCCGCCTTTGAGTTCCGCTGAGTTCAAAAAAGCCTTGATTTATGCGGGTTTCAAGGTTTTTCCTGTCTAATCAAGTTGCTTTAAGATCAGCTGAGTTCTGCTGTTCCCATTAGCAAAAATATTAGAAATTTGCTAAAATCGGCGGGAGGGAGAAAAATGTCGTTTAGCACTACACCCCTTTGTTAGACAAGTGTTCGACAATACTTCTTCATTATGCAAACAGCAGACCATCAGACTACGGGTATCTTATATCTTGGTATCAGAGAAAACGACCATCAAATATACTAATCCGTCCCGTGACGGGTATCCGCCGGTTCAAGTATGACTAATATGGCAACACTGCACAGGAAAAAAGCGCACGGCATAGCTTGAAAAGTGGTGTCATCGCGATATAAACTGCATATGATGAAGCAGATTACCTTATGATAGTATTATAGTATTATATTATGTTGCTCAGGCTGGATCCTGCAACTCCAGACACCGCACTCAAACAAAGGAGGACCCTGTTATGAGAAAGCTCATTGCCCTGCTGCTCTGTATGGCCCTGTGTCTTCCCGCCCTGGCGACTCCGGCCCGGGCGGAGGAGGCGGAGCGGGAAATCTTCACCTCCGGCCAATTTCGGTACGCCCTGCTGTCCGACGGAACGGCAGAGATCACGGGAGTCACAGACTCATACATGAACGTTGAGATCCCGGACACACTGGACGGCCATACCGTGACCGCCATCGGGAACGAGGCGTTTTCTTGGTGGCTGGGGCTTACTTCCGCCACGATCCCGGAGAGCGTCACTTCCATCGGAGACCTGGCGTTCGACAATTGCAGCCACCTTAGTTCCGTCACTATCCCGGACAGCGTGACGGAGATAGGAGCAAATCCCTTCCGGTACTGCAAAAAACTGGCCG
>JAEEGL010298117.1_pt1 | contig 20328 bp, 19 predicted proteins | sample 9134231 | NCBI WGS metagenome assembly JAEEGL01 (sample SAMN16246548, study PRJNA631951) | gut metagenome | biome: gut microbiome; feature: rumen; material: fiber-attached | host: Bos | place: Iran: Karaj | collected 2018-10 | reverse complement strand
CTAATACCTCTAATAATGTTACAATATCCATGAGAAAGATCCTCCTTAGTAAAATGATTTTGTCGTAATTACCATTATACCAAAGAAGGACCTTTCTCTTTCTTTATTATTTTATTCAACTGACAAAAACTTTACTTCAATGGCGTAGAATAAGTGCAAATAATATGTAATTATGCATGAGTGACGCAATAATGCGGGTTAATTTACCTATAGTATTGTTGAATTAGTTGCATTATTATAATACAATTATGGGTGGAATGTCACTAATTCCGTATCATGAACGCGGGTAGGTTTGAAAACAGGAAATAGTGACAATTTTAATATTTAGGAAAAGGAGAAGAAGTATGAAGAATAGTAGTACAAAAGCTATGGCAATGCTTTTGTCTCTTGCGATGGTTGCTTCCATGACACCGGGAGTTACGGTTGAAGCAGCAAAGGCAAAAGCAAAGATCAATAAGAAGAAAGCAACAATATATGTTGGAAAAACAGTTAAGTTAAAAGTAAAAAATGCCAAGGGAAAAGTAAAATGGAAATCTTCAAATAAGAAGGTTGCAAAGGTTAGCAAAAAAGGTCTTGTAAAAGGAATCAAACCTGGAAAGGCTACTATTACAGCTAAAGTGGGTAAGAAGAAATATAATTGCAAAGTTACTGTTAAGAGATTACCACTTGGAGAGAAAGTAAATCCTAATACTACAGTGCAGACAACTACAACTGTTGAAGCGACGACTGTAGTAAAAGTCAATCCGACAACAGAGGGTGTTACAACTGCTAAAGAAACAACAAAGCAGGTTAATGATGAGAAGGCTACAACAGTGGAACCAACTACAAAGGAGGCTATAACAGAAGAACCAACCTCCGAAAAAGTGACAACAGAAGAACCGACAACAGAAGAACCGACAACAGAGGAACCGACAACAGAAGAGCCGACAACGGAGGAACCGGCAACAGAAGAGCCAACAACGGAGGAGCCGACAACGAAGGAACCGGCAACAGAAGAGCCAACAACGGAGGAGCCAACAACAGTTGCCGGAGAGGTTACTTTTAAAAATGAAGAGGGATTGAATCCTGAACAGGTAGAAGCACTTAAAACCATTATCAAAAAACAGGTAAAAAGAGGTGCAAAAGTAAGTGGCGATTTCAAGTCGAATCAGTATTCATGGAGCGATAGCGGATACCTTGATGAAATAAGATGGTCAAATACTGATTTGAAGGGTGATTTGAATTTTAATGTCTACCGGGAAGATGGAAAAAATATCTTTGCTGAAGTGGAGGAACTTGAAATAGATAATAATCCTAATCTTGAATTTTTAACATTCAATGATAATTCACAATTAAGAGACGTGTACATTAATAGATGTGATGGTCTGCGTACTGTTGATTTCAGTAGAAATACTTCGTTAGTGACTTTTCAGATTGATCATTGTGAAAAATTAGTAAGCTTGTATTTAAACGATTGTTCAGAATTGATGGCAGCAGGTGTTTACGGGGAAACTTTATTATCAGAATTCGAGGTGTTTGGTTGTACAAATCTTGAAATACTTTATACAGATAGTACAGGATTAACAGAGATGGATACATCTCAAAATCCTAAATTGAAAGTATTTCATTTCACGGAGAGCTTCTTGAAATATGCGGACTTTTCAAATAACAGAATGTTAAGCGTAATTGTAATTGGCGGTCATTATGCTAATGATGACAAGTTGGAAAGTATTGATTTATCTAATTGTTTGGTATTGAAAGAACTTACTGTTACTTATACCGGAATAGAAGAGTTGGATTTATCAAATAATTTCCTGTTGACTAGACTGGATTGTTCGAATAACAAATTAGAAGAACTAAATTTGGATGGCAATACAATGCTTGAGGAACTGGATTGTTCGGATAATAAGTTTAAAGAACTAAATTATGAAAATAATACAATGCTTAAGGAACTGGATTGCTCTGCTAACAGTATAAATAAATTGAATTTGGAAAACTATCCACACTTGGAGAAATTGCGTTGTTCGAATAATTATTTGGGAGAGCTAAATCTTGAAAACAATACAATGCTTGAGGAATTGAATTGCGCTAATAACAACTTAAAAGAGTTAAATCTTGAAAACAATACAGTGCTGAAATATCTTAATTGTGGAAGTAACAAATTGGATACAATTGATTTAAAGAATAATATATTAATTTACAGCTTGCATGTAGATGGTAATTTATTAAAGAAAATAGATGTTTCTATGTTATCTGATTTGAGATCTTTTTATTGTGAAGATAATCAATTAGAAGAATTGGATCTTTCTCAAAATCCAAAGCTTGGTGCACTATATTGTAGAAATAATAATATTACATCACTGGATGTACGTAATAATCCAAATTTAGTGAATTCATATTTTTTTAGGTATGATGAAGGAGTGACCATAATTAAGGAATAGACAATGGTAAATAATTGAGCAGGAAGTATACAGGAGGAATTGTATGAAGAGAATAATCAATAAAGTGATAACTGTTATGCTGGTAATAACTCTTGTTTTTTCTATGATGCCGGGAGTGAGTGTTTTGGCTACAAAGAAAAAAACAAATAATGCGAAAACAACAGCAGTTGTCAAAAATAATAAGAAACTGAAAGTAAAAAAGGCTAAAAAAGTAAAAAAAGCCAAGAAAGCTAAGAAAACAAAGAAAGCAAAAAAAACGATAGAATCTAAGAAAACAAAGAAAGCAAAAAAAGCGATAGAATCTAAGAAAGTTAAAAATAGTAAATCTATTAGCAAAGAAGAAAATGTTAATAATAATATAGCTGTTAGTGAAGAAGAAAATGTTAATAACAATATAGCAGTTAGCAAAGAAGAAAATGTTAATAATACAAATGCTGTTTCACCAGTGAAAAAAGCAGATGTTTCAGTGAAAAAAGCAGACGTTTCTATAAAAGAAGCAGGTGATTCGCTAGAAAATGAAGAGCCTTCATACAGTTATTATCCGGCAGATGTAGAAGCGTTAGAGAAAATAATAAGTGAATGCAATGACAGTGAGTGTACCGTAAGTGATGATTGGAGTTGTGATCAGTACGAATGGGATGAAAATGGCCGATTAAAGAAGATAAACTGGTCTAATAAGGGCCTCAAAAATGAACTTTTTTTCGAGAAAGAGAATTATGAAGATGAGTATTTAACAGAACTTGAAGAAATTGATGTAAGTTACAATGAGGAGTTGTATGGTGTAGTTGTGTATGGTTGTATTAAGGTTAAAAAAATAAAAGTGACAGGCTGTACGTATACTTCAATTTTGGGTTTTGCAAGAAATGATAGCCTTAAATCAATTGAAGCCGATAATTTACTCTTTATGAGAGAGTGTTATATTAGTGAGTGTAATGAACTTGAAAGTATTTCAATGAAGAATTGTCAATCTTTAGAAGATTTAACAATAGATTATTGTTACAATATCAAATCCCTTACACTAACAAATTCTAAACTGGATAAATTGAGCGTTGGAGATAAGATGGAGTACCTTGATTGCCATAATAATGAAATTGCGCAATTAGATTTTTCCGGAGAAAATCTCAAAAGTATTAATTGCAAAAATAACAATATTGGAGAATTGAATCTGGAAAATCAAAAAAATCTTGAGTCTGTTGACTGCAGTGGTAATTTATTAACCAAACTTGATGTTAAAAGTGGTGCACTGTTAAAAGAATTGAAATGCTCAAAAAATAAAATCAGCGAACTGAATCTTGACAGTTTTACAAATCTTGAGGAACTTGATTGCAGCTCAAATAGTATCAGCCAGTTAAATGTAAGTAATTGCACAAAATTGAAAGCACTTAACTGTGCAAAAAATAATTTGAGTGAGCTGAATATAGCTGCTAATACAGATCTTCAGTCATTGAATTGTTCAAAAAACAAATTAAGTGAACTGAGTTTGAATAGCAATAAAGAACTTCAGACATTGGATTGTTCTTTTAATGATATCAGTGAGTTGGCGTTACCTTACAATGAAGCAGTAACAGATATTTCCTGCAACAATAATAAAATAAGCAATTTGGATGTGACTAATTTAGAACAGTTATTCTATCTGAATTGCAGAAATAATGGGATGTCATCATTACAATTCGAAGAGTTGGGTTATCTGATTTGCGATGGCAACAATATTGATGAAGTTGATACTGACAACGTTGAATATTTATATGTTGGTGATGATAAAATAATTGATAATATTGATTTTTATTTTTTTAATTAGAAAAAGCCCCTTATGGTTCATTTTTTACCCGAACTAAAAAATCGTGCAATTGTAATTGTAATTACGATTGAATATAATTGAGAAAGAGTGAAAGGGGATGGAAAACGCGAGGCGAGTTATATCGTTCTTGCGTTTTTCATTTTAATCGGACATTATCTGAAGTTCAAGAATCGCTCGCGATTCTTGCGGTGGTTATTTTGGGAAGGCATCCCAGGAGAGTCTTTAATTATGTAAAATGCAGCACATTTTTTTTGAAGGGGTTTTGTGCTGTTTTGTCGGGAAAGGGGAACCCGATATATAAAAAATTATTATAGGGGGTCTTAATAATGTTAAAGAGACGTAGTTTGGTGCTCACTCTTGTGGTAGCAATGTTATTTAGCATGCTTCCTTTTTCTATGGGCACAACAAAGGTAACAGCTGCTTCTTATAGTCCGGAGACAGCAGGGAGAAGGGTTGTAGGATATTTACCATCCTACAGAAATTACACAATCAATTCTATTGATTTCTCAGCAATGACTCATTGCAACTTATCATTTATGACATACGCAGGCGGAACACTCACATCAGGATTTTCTGCAGGTGACGTTCAGACTATCGTTAGCAAATGTCATTCTAACAACTGTAAGGCTATCATAGCAATCGGTGGATGGAACGGATTCCAAAACGACGGAGTTTTCACTTCAGCTTCCAGAAGAACAAACCTTATCAACCAGATTATGAATTACGTAAATTCATACAACCTTGACGGTGTTGATATTGATATCGAGCTCAACGATGCTGATATCTGGAACAACTATGATGCTTTCATTTCTGAACTTTCAGGAAGACTCAAATCGCAGGGCAAGATTCTTACAATGGCAGTAAGCCAGTGGTTCACAGGAAGCATAGCAAACAGTACATACCGTTACTTTGATTTCCTCAATCTTATGTCATACGACTACAACCAGGCAGGAACAGGCGAGGTTGCACCTTGGTCGCAGATTTATGACATGGTAAATTATTACGGAGCAAGAGGAGTTAGCAACGACAGAATGGTTATAGGAGTTCCGTTCTACGGTTATGGTGCAGGGGGAGCAGCACGCACATATGCAGAGATGATTCAGATGAATCCTGCAAATGCATATGCAGATTATGCTAATGGTGTTTACTACAACGGCATTAACACAATCAAGCAGAAAGCTGAGTACAGCAAGTCATACGGCGGAACAATGATTTGGGAAGTTGGTCAGGATTCATTTAACGGTTATTCACTTCTTGCAGCAATTAAAGAAGTAATGGCAAAGGGCGCATCGGACAATAATAACAACAATAACAATAATAACAATAATAATAATAACAATAATAACAATAACAACTCAAATCCGGGAAATGGCGGAGCTGACGTAACTATTTATCAGGACATCAATTACGGCGGAAGATCTGCTTCCTTTGGAACAGGAAATTACAACCTTTCAGCAATTCAGGCAAAAGGATTTAGAAATGATGATTTATCATCCCTCAAGGTTCCTTTCGGATACAAGGTTACACTTTATGCCGATGACAACTTCAGCGGAGCAACAAAGGTTATTACAGGCGACACATCATGGATTGGAAATGACTGGAATGACAAGATGTCTTCGATGAAAGTTGAAAAGGCAAAATACAGAATTATCAACCGTCACAGTGGACTTGCACTTGACGTAGCAGGCGGAAATCCTGCAGCAGGAACTAATGTGCAGCAGTGGACAATCAACGGAACTGATGCTCAGTCATTCTATGTTTCATTCAACAGCGATGACAGCACATTTGTAATCACAAGTGCACTCAGCGGAAGAGCCCTTGATATGGGTGGATGGTCTACAGAAAACGGAGGAAACCTTCTTATCTGGGATAACAACAACACTGCAAACCAAAGATGGTATATCACATCAGTTGATAACGGATATGTATTCTTCATAAACAAACACAGCAACAAAGCTATGGATGTTGAGGGATGGTCTACTGCTGCAGGTGGCAATGTACATCAGTGGGATTATTTTGCACAGGCAAATCAGCAGTGGAAATTCGAGATGGTTAACTAATGATTGATATGAGACGAAAAAAATAAATAGAGAACATATTGTTTAGACGGGGATAGAAGAAAACCTCTTCGCAGGGCACCATGTCAAATGTATTAGTGATTTAATATATTTGGTGTGGTGCTCTTTTTTGTGTTTCTCGTCAGAGCATTATTGAATTTTAAATATATAAAGCTAATTTTTACCGAGGGGTCTTGCGAAATGAGAAAATATATGATAAATAAAAATTAGAAATGATTATGGGATTCGGGGAAGGTACTAAAAACTTTATTTTGTATTATTTATGGAGGGAGTTTTTTTTATGAGGGCAAAATTGTTGATGATTTATTTGGTTCTGATTATTGTTGTGCCATTATGGTGTAGGAGTTTGAATGAAACAGCAGCAAAAGATGCAAGGGATATGGTTTCAGGCGTTCCAAGGACCGATGCAATTCAGTTAGTTGATAAGATTTATGTTTCCGGAAGATTAGATGGAAATGAACATGAAGTTAAGTCTTTTGGAGCGTTGCTTATTAAGAGTAAAAAGTCACAGAAGGCTTTACAGAATTACTATGGAAAGAACAGAAAGATATATGTCAAAAAACAGGAGAGTCCTGTTATTAAGCAGATTACAAGGAAAAAAGTCAAATTTAAAAAATATGAGCAGGGTGATGATTTATATATAGTATATTGTTGGGGAGATCCTGAATATTCTTTCGCGAGAAAACTTGACATCAGAGCATGGGCACCTGACAAGAGCGCACTCAAAAAATTGATAAGCGTTCATTGATTGAGTGGGAGGAAGAGTTAGTGGCAAGTGAAAAGGAAATTGATGATATTGTTAATATGTTAGATGGAAAGACAGCTTCCGGAATCTCAAGAATCAGAGTAATAACATCGGATGATTTTCAAAAGGGTGAGATAGCATCGGTATCTCATCATGGAAGATGTGATGTTGGAAGCCCTTGGGCGAAGGGAACGGTTAAAAACGAAAAAGCAATAGATGCAGATGATGCAACATGTTAAAAAACGACAAAAAAGAAAGTCGTTATGGAGAGTACCATAGCGGCTTTCTTTTTTATACATTGGATTTTCGGCAGTGATTACCTTTGTAAAAAAAGTGTCGAAAATTAAGTGTTGAAAATTAGTTTCTTCTGTAGAAGAGTGTTGTGCTATAGCTGTCCTGTGTCAGCATCAGCATTTGTTTGTCGGCCTTCCACCAGTAAGTCTCGGTTCCGTTTGTCGCTCTGTAGAAAGTGGATTCACCGTAAGAGGCTTTTAATGTTCCGATTAGGGAATTGAAAGTGGCTTCGTCAATCAAACCAAACTGAAGTCTTACCTCTTCTAGGGAGTCATTGTTAAAAACATATGTAAGTCCCGGTGCATTCTCGGAACCTACATTTATTTTGTTATAACTTAACGGTTTTTCAGGATTGCTAAGATAATATATGTATGTGTATCCGTCGCCTGATTTTGAGACAGTCGGATCTGCTAAAGTGTCTTCGTTTTTGTCCTCGAGAGCTTTGACATCATCTATAGACATGTCAAAGGCAATATCTCTGAAGGTAATAACTGAATCAATCTTTGCCTCAACATCGCCCTTTGTTGCATCCGGAATATTCTTGGTTGGAGCAGTTGCAGCATTTTGATTAATTGCAGAACTGCCGGAATCTTTCTTTTTTGTATTTAGCATTTTAACTCCGATAGCACCGCATACAAAAATAACAGTTACCAGAATAATTAGAATTGTATTAAGTGAAATTTTGTTTCTTGAGTTTGAGTTGCTCATATATTTACCTCCGTGAATAATTTTTGAATTAATGAAAACTGTTATAAACGTATAACTTTATATACATATTAATATATAATAAGGAAAAACGGTATTAAAAATGTGAAAATGTTAAAAATAATCAATATCATTGTATGATTTGGTTATATTTATCACTTCATAGAATGGGATGCCATGATATAATAGCCTAGTAGTACTTTTTAGATCCTCCATGTAGATGGTGGACATGGGCACTCCTAGGCCCAGAGTATACTAACATATTTTTCAGTCCGGAACGGTTAGAGCAAGGGGGCCCTAACCGTTCTTTACGTATAAGGAATTATATTATAATCAGAAATAGATTTAAAACAAGCAAAAACAAATGAAGTATGCACGAATAATGAAGTATGCACGAATAAATATAATAAGCATATACACGGAATTGAGGTGAAGTGGTTGTACGCATGGTTAGTCGTCAATGAATATTTAAAATCAAAAAAGTTTGATGAGATATATGAATACCTTATTAGTGCGGCAAAGGACAGAGGATGTGTACTTGAAAAGATCACTAATTATGAAGTCCTGACAGACACGGATATTCTGATGGAGAGAAAACCGGATTTTGTTATTTTCTGGGATAAAGATGTGAGAGCGGCTGCTTTGTTGGAGCACAGAGGGCTAAAACTATATAATTCTTCAAGGGCAATAGAAATCTGCGATGACAAGTCATTAACTTATATTTCCCTTGTGGGAACAGATATAAAAATGCCAAAGACAATGGTTAGTCCCCTGACTTTTGGTTTGGAAGAATGCCTTGATGATTTTATAGATGATGCGATAAATACCCTGGGGCTTCCGTTTATAATAAAGGAAAACTGTGGATCCTTTGGAGCGCAGGTGTACAAGGCAGACAGTAGGGAAGAAGCGATAAAAGTGGTTAATCAAATTGGAAAGTCTGATTTTATTGTACAGGAATTTGTATACTGTTCACAGGGGCGTGACGTGAGAATCAACATGGTTGGCGGAAAGCCTGCAGCTTCCATGATGCGCACTAATGAAGCTGATTTCAGAGCCAATATAACAAACGGCGGAAAGATGACAAATTATCAGCCAACAGAGGCGCAGGTTACCATGGCAAAGAAAGTTTGTGATTATTTGAATCTTGATTTTGCAGGAGTTGATATTTTATTTGGGGAGAATGATGAACCAATCCTCTGTGAAGTGAACAGTAATGCTCATTTCAAGAATATTTTGGATTGCACAGGAGTTAATGTTGCCCAATGCATACTGGACTACATAATTGGAGATATTAAAAAAGATGAGCAATAAAAAAGGATTGATTATTTATGCTCCCGAGGATGTGGAAAAGAACAGAACTTTCATCGAAATGTGTAGCGATTATCTGATGGAGAGAAAAAAAGAGTTAGAGCTGGTAGTCCTCGATAATAAGAATCAGGAGCGGCTTGAAAGGGATTTGACTGATGTTGATTTCGTTATAAACAGAAGCAGAAACAGCAGAATAGCAAGGCAGTTTGAGGAACAGGGAATAAGAGTGTTCAACAGTGCATATGTCACAGAAGTGGGAAATGACAAGTGGAAGACTTATGAACTTGCAGTCAGAAATTCAATACCTGTAATGAAAACTGAGAAAGTGCCAATGTTTGAAAAGGAACTTGATTATCCACTGGTCTTAAAAAGTCGAGGCGGTCACGGTGGCAGTGAAGTGTTTTTGGTGCATGACAAGGAAGAATATGACACATATGTCCGAAGAATAGGAAACAGAGGGATTATTCAGCCCGTTGCCGACAGTAAAGGCCGTGATGTGAGAGCTTATGTCATAGGTGGAAAAGTTGTAGTTGCCATTTGCAGGCAGGCCGGAGACGGATTTAAGAGCAACTTCAGTCTTGGCGGGGATGTGTCTGTTTACGAACTGGGAAAAGAGGAGCTTGAGATCGTGAATCAGGTGGTAAGAATTCTCAAACCCGATTACGCGGGAATTGATATTATGTGGGATGGCGACAGGGTTATTTTGAATGAGATTGAAGATGCAGTTGGCGCAAGAATGGTCTACGCTTCAAGTGACATTAATATAGTTGGTCGGTATATCGACTATATCTGCCAACAACTTTAATTGTAAAAGCGTGAAATATGTGATAAAATAAGCACAATGCACAACTATGCATATTAATAAGGTAAGAGATTATTTATGAATGTAATAGCAAGAACAATTGGACATTTCAAAACAATTACAAAGCACAGGCATCAGGTTATAAAACACTGTGTGAAGGCAGGAATTCCTATTCAGGGATTGCAGCATGACCTGTCAAAGTATACTTTTTCTGAATTTTTTCCCGGAGTCAGATATTATTCCGGAGAGAAGAGTCCGAATGAGGGCGAGAGGGAAGAGTATGGTTATTCAAAAGCCTGGCTGCACCACAAGGGCAGAAATAAGCATCACTTTGAATACTGGACAGATTACAACATTAAGACCCGCAAGGTGGAGCCGATAAAGATGCCTAAAAAATATGTTGTTGAAATGTTCTGTGACAGGCTGGCAGCGTGTAAGATTTACAACAAGGATAAATACACTCCGTCAGATGCACTTAATTATTTTAACAAGAGAAAAACGGAAAGATTTATTCACCCCCAGACCTCAGAGGAACTGGAGTATCTCCTTGAGATGGTGGCAGAAAAAGGTGAGGATGAGACGTTCAGATACATAAGAGAATGTTATAATAAATAATTTGGAAATAATTACATGGAGTAAATATAATGCAGACAGATATTAAAGTGTCGGTTATTGTGCCTGTGTACAATGTCGAGAAATATATTAGACGTACGGCGTCCTACATTTCAAAGCAGACTTTGAAAGACATAGAGATAATATATGTGGACGATGGCTCGACAGACAATACGGTAGATGTATTGAAGCAGTTGCAGCAAGAGGATGACCGAATTATTATTTTACAACAGAATAACTCTTATGCCGGAGTGGCAAGAAACAAGGGTATTGAACATGCAACCGGAAGATATCTTGTATTCTGGGATGCAGACGATGTGTTCCATGAGGAAGCCCTTGAGAAGATGTACAACAAGTGTGAGCATGACAGTGCAGATATATGTGTGTGTGGTGCCAATCATTTAGATGAGGCTACAGGCAAGATATTTCCAATGACCAATTATCTTAAGACCGGTATGTTGCCGGACAAGACTCCTTTTGGTCGGGATGACATAAAAGAAAGATTGTTTAACTTTACAACCAACGTACCTTGGAACAAGATGTTTAGAACTGATTTTGTCAAAGATCATAATCTTAAGTTCCAGGAGATTAAGAGGGCAAACGACAATTACTTTGTAATGATGGCATTATTTTATGCCACAGAGTTTACCTACGTTGATGAGACGCTGATAGACTACCGAATCAATTTTGAGAGCAGTCTTACAGGTCAGGCATCGGTTGATCCTCTCTGTGTGTATGAAGCATACACCAAGACATACGAGACACTCAAGGATGAACCGGGATTTGAAACAGTCAAAAACAGTTTCTTAAATAAGGCGCTCAGAGCATTTTTCTATTTTCTGAGCAAGCAGACAAGTACAGCGTCATATGAACTTCTTTATAACACTTACAAAGAAAAGGTGCTTAAAGTCTGGGGATTCAGTGACATGCAGGAAGATTATTACAGCGCGAAGGATTTTGACAGACTGTGCAGGGTAATGGTGTTAGATGCAAATCAGTTTTTACTGTCAGAGTATTCAAAGGATCTTGATCGCATCAGAAAGCTTAAGGCGGCAAAGATAAAGCTCACTACCAAGAATGAGAAACTTACCGTCAAGAACGAAAAACTAAAAGCTAAAAACAGTAAACTTAAGAGGAAAATCGAAGAACTTGAAAACAGTACGAGTTTCAAGATTGGAAAGCTTATTACGGCAATTCCTGGAAAAGTGAAGAGACTTTTCGTGCGATAAAGTACTCAAAAGATTACTGATTTATATATAGATACCCAACAAATTATTATTTACGATTTAAGAGGAGAGAACAATGGCAAAAGTATCAATTATTATTCCAACCTATAATGTTGAACCATATCTGGTAGAGTGTATGGACAGCATTACGAATCAGACATTGAAGGATATAGAGATAATCTGTATCAATGACGGTTCAACTGACAATTCATTGGAAATATTGAAGAGTTATGCAGAGAAGGATTCAAGAATTATTCTTGTTGACAAGGAGAATGGCGGATACGGCATAGGAATGAATATCGGTCTCGACAAGGCTACAGGAGAATATGTAGGTATTCTTGAGCCGGATGATTTTGTGCCAATCAATATGTATGAGGATTTATACAATATCGCAAGTCAGAATGACCTTGATTTTGTTAAAGCTGATTTCTACAGATTTACAAGAGCCGATGATGGCAATATGAACCTTGTATACAACCATCTTTCTAAGAATGAAGAAGACTACAACAAGGTGTTTAACCCAAGTGAGACACCAAGTGCTATCAGATATATCATGAATACATGGAGTGGAATCTACAAGAGATCATTTCTGGAAGAACACGGAATCAGACACAATGAGACTCCGGGTGCTTCATTCCAGGACAACGGTTTCTGGTTCCAGACTTTTGTGTTTGCAAAGAGAGCTATGATTCTCAACAAACCATACTATATGAACAGAAGAGATAATCCAAACTCATCAGTTAAGAACCCACAGAAGGTTTACTGTATGAATGTTGAGTACGATCACATCAGAGATATTCTCATGAAGCATCCTGATCTCTGGGAAAGATTCAAAGGAATGTACTGGGTTAAGAAGTTACACAACTACAATGCTACACTTAACAGAATCAGTGAAGAGTTCAAGGTAGAGTATGTTGACAGAATCAGCGAAGAATTTGCAAGAGCAAAGACTAAAGACGAATTGGATCAGAGTCTTTTTACCGAGAGAGAATGGGATAAGATTACATTGCTTATCAGCTCTCCAAAGGGATTCTATAACACATATGTTGTTGCCGGTGCTTCAAATGAGAAACTAAAAGCTCAGCTTAAGGAGACAAAGAAAGAGTTAAAGGCAACAAAGAAAGAACTTGCAAAGACAAAGAAGCAGCTTAAGAAAATCAAAAGCTCAATGACATACAAGATTGGACGTATATTTACATTTATACCTTCAAAGATTAAAAAATTGTTTAAGTAATAGGAATATTCAGTAGGAGTCGGTTATGAGTGATATCAAAGTATCAGTAATACTTCCATTGTACAATGTAGAAAAGTTTATCGGACAGTGTCTTGACAGTCTGGTAAATCAGACCTTGAAAGAGATAGAAATCATTTGCGTAAATGACGGTTCGCCTGACAATTCCGCAACCATAGCAAAGCAGTATGCTGAAAAGTATTCTAACATTACTGTTATTGATCAGGAAAACAAAGGAGCAGGAGCTGCCAGAAATAACGGACTAAAGCATGCCAAAGGAGAGTATCTGTCTTTCCTTGATTCGGATGATTTCTTTGAGCCTGATATGCTTGAAGTTGCATACAATAAGGCTAAAGAAGACAAGGCGGATATGGTTGTATTCAATTCCAACCAGTATTATGAAGATGATAATACTTACAAGAATATTAATTGGACTTTAAGATATAAAAAGATTCCACCATATATGCCGTTTAAGCACAGACAGATGACGGACAATGTATTTAAGGTTTTTGTTGGCTGGGCATGGGACAAGTTGTTTAGCAGAGAATTTGTTGAGAAGCATAATCTGCTGTTTCAGGAACAGAGAACAAGTAATGATATGCTGTTTGTGTTCTCGGCTACAGTTCTTGCAGAGAGGATTACAGTGGTTCCAAAGGATAAGATTCTTGTACATCAGAGAAGAAATAACAAAGAGTCTTTGTCTAACACGAGAGAACAGTCTTGGCAGTGTTTCTACAATGCATTGACGGCATTGAAAGAACGTTTGGTAAATGAAAACATGTTCAAAGAGTTAGAACAGGATTATATAAACTATGCACTTCATTTCAGTCTGTGGAATTTGAATACTCTTGCAGAGCCGACATATACAACACTCAAAGACAAGCTTACAAAAGAATGGTTTGAAGAACTTGGAATAAAAGGAAAACCTTCAACATACTTTTATGATAAAAAAGAATATGGACAGTATGAAGAACTGATGGGAAATTAGTAAGAGTATATTTTAGACTGGAGAATAAATAATATGAGCGTAGATAGTGTTTTTGAGGGATTTAGGGAATTATTCCGATATAGACATGATAAGAATCATTTCGAGATTGTTTTCAACAGCTTGAGACAGACGTTAGAAAGCTTTGATGAAGGACAATTAGACAGACTGAGTCTTGACGGTAAAGCAGGGATCGTTTCATACATCAAGGATAATAAATGTAATCAGCTCTTTGACATTGTTAATAAAAAGGTGATTGTGTCATTCACATCATATCCGGAAAGAATCGAGTATGCTGCTTTAGTGGCAGAAAACATGGTAAATCAGACATTCCCGGCTGATGAGATTGTTCTTTGGCTTGCAGAAGAACAGTTTGAGGATAAGGAAGCACTTCCTAAACTCATTAAAGAGTTGGTGGCACAGGAGAAGCTGACAATAAAATGGTGTTATGATTTGAAGAGTCACAAAAAGTATTTTTATGCAATGCAGGAATATGTTGACGCTATTATAATTACTATTGATGATGATATTAATTATAGTTCAAGGACGTTAGAGCACCTGTTTTGTGGATATATTTCCTATCCCAACAGTATTAGTTCACTTAGAACCCATCTTATTGTTACGGATGATAAGGAAGTTCGCCCATACTCGTATTGGATAAAAGAATGTGATGGTTATATTCAAACACCGAGTATGAGACTTTTGGCCACAGGGTGTGCGGGCATTTTGTATCCACCGGCGATTTTTGAGACAGAATTCTTTGATGAGTCAGTAATTGAGGAAATATGTTTAAACGCAGATGATTTGTGGTTGAAGGCACTTGAAGTATATTATGATATTCCGACTGTACTTGTTAGATCTCACGATGGAATATCTGTTAGAGAGGGCTCTCAGGAAACATCTCTGTGGAATAGCAATATTACAGAGAATGATGTTCAGTGGAATAAGATCTGTCAGTGGTTTAAAGAAAAGACAGGTAAAGATATTCTGAATGATGTTCTTGCAAAGCATCCAAAAGATGGCAAAGCTATGAATGAGATTCTTGTTGAATCTTATATGAATGAAAAAATGGTAACAAAGAAAAAGCGAAATGAAAGCAATACCAGATTCTTTGAAATAAACGAAAAGTTAAAAATTGCATATGAAGAAAAATCAGAAATAAACGCAAAGTTACAGAAAACATATGAAGAAAAGTCTGAAATAAATGCAAAGTTACAGAAAACATATGAAGAAAAGTCTGAGATAAATGCAAAGCTACAGAAAACATATGAAGAAAAGTCTGAGATAAATGCAAAATTGCAGAAAGCCTATGAAAGTAAGGATGAGGCGAAGGCAAAATTATCAGAAATAAGAGAAAAATACAAGCAGGATAAGCAGACTTACAAGGAAGAAAAGAAGCGTCTGAAAGAAAAGATTCAAAAGCTTCAGGATAAAATAACAAATATGAACGAAAGACTTACGAAAGCAGAAAGCTTTTTCCCATACAGAGTATATAGATTTATACTTAGAAAGATATTGAGAAAACAGTAAAGGAGAGCAAGCATGAGAAAGTACGATTATTTAATAGTTGGAGCAGGATTATTTGGAGCGGTTTTTGCACACGAAGCTACAAAAAAAGGCAAGAAATGTTTAGTGATTGACAAGAGAGATCACATCGCAGGAAACATTTATTGTGAGGAGATTGAGGGAATTAACGTTCACAAGTACGGAGCTCATATTTTCCACACAAGTAACAAAGAAATCTGGAACTACGTAAATCAGTTCGCAGAATTTAACAACTACATCAATTCGCCTGTAGCAGTTTACAAAGATGAATTATACAATTTGCCTTTTAATATGAACACATTCAGCAAGATGTGGAACATAAAGACTCCAAAGGAAGCGAAAGCTATCATTGAAGCTCAGAAGGCAGAATTCAATATTTCAGAGCCAAAGAACCTCGAAGAACAGGGACTTTCACTTGTAGGAAAGGACATCTTTGAGAAGCTTATAAAAGGTTATACAGAGAAACAGTGGGGAAGATCATGTTCAGAACTTCCTGCATTCATTATAAGAAGACTTCCACTCAGATTTACATTTGACAATAACTATTTCAACGACAGATTCCAGGGAATTCCTATGGGCGGATACACACCAATCGTTGAGAAGATGTTAGAGGGAAGTGATGTGATGCTTAACACAGATTACTTTGAATTCATCAAAGATAATGCTGACATTGCAGACAAGACTGTCTATACAGGTATGATTGATGAGTATTACGGATTCAAACTTGGACACCTTGAGTACAGAACAGTAAGATTCGAGACAGAGGTGTTAGACGAAGAAAATTATCAGGGAAATGCTGTTGTAAATTATACAGAAAGGGAAGTGCCTTACACAAGAATTATAGAGCACAAACACTTTGAGTTTGGAACACAGCCTAAGACTGTTATTTCAAGAGAATACTCTTCTGAGTGGAAGCCGGGAATCGAGCCGTACTATCCAATTAATGATGACAGAAACGGTAATCTTTTCCTTCAGTACAAAGAACTTGCTGACAAAGAAGAGAATGTTATATTCGGTGGAAGACTCGGTAACTACAAATATTACGATATGGATAAGGTTATTGAGGCTGCTCTTGAATGTGTTAAAGCAGAATTATAATTATGAATTGGGATAATATCTATTTAAAACTGAACGAAAAAGGGTTTAACCCGGCAGAATCAAATTCAGATATCGTTGATTTCTTCGTAAAGATTACAGATGAAAAGAAGATGTATATATGTGTTCTTCTCAAATGTCTCGAGGGAGTGACAGTAACTGCAGATTCAATTTCTAAATCTGCAAAACGATTGGAAAATAAGTTCCTCATAGGCGGATATAGTGATGTGAAAGTTATGCACATTATATTTGCGGACAGAGACATGAGCGTCAGCGAACTTGTATCTGAGGAGAATAACAATTTCTGGATTGTGGATGTGGTAAATCATCGAGTGATGGTTTATGAGAATCAGCCTGAAGATTACTTTGGGATGAGAGATATTATTGAGAATGAAATCAAAGATGCGACATTGTATGACATAAAGGACGAGAGAAAAGTTAGTCTTACTCTTCCAATGGTTACCGCAGCCATTGCGCTGATAAATATTATCATATTTATTATCGGCGAATTCAATTTATTTGGGGTAACAGGAGATGAGATTTTTGATTGGGGTTGCCTCGATTATAATTCAATATACAATCAAGGTGAGTATTACAGAATTCTTTCTTCAATGTTTATGCATGCAGGTTATGAACATATAGTATCAAACATGTTTATTTTACTGGCTATTGGAATTGGACTAAAGACTGAAAAAGAGATAGGCCATATTCAGTTTTTGCTAATCTATCTGGTTAGTGGAATTGGTGCAGGAGTTGTGTCGTCCACATATCATCTTATGATGAGAGATGAGGTGGTAAGCGTAGGAGCTTCAGGTGCAATATATGGACTGTTTGGTCTTATAATAGTTTCAATGATTATGTCCGGCAAATTCAGAGAAGAGGGAACACGAATTATTATTATGATAGTTCTCCTTGTTGTCGGAAGCATTAATGAGCAGATTGATATGGCCGCACATATGGGTGGTCTATTGGTAGGAACGATAATATCTTTAGGCGTTTTACGCAGAAGGGAGTCAGAAGATGAAGGATGATTGTATTTTTTGCAAATTGGCAAACGGAGTAATTGAGACAAATACATTATATGAAGATGATGATTTCAGAGTTATATTTGATGCGTTTCCTGTAACAAAGGGACACGTTCTCATTCTTGCAAAGGAGCACTACGCAAATATATATGAGCTTCCTGAAGAGCTTGCATCAAAGGTATTTGTACTTGCAAAGAAGATTGCAACATTTATCAAAGAAGTTACAGGTTGTGAGGGAGTGAATGTTCTTCAGAACAACGGAGTAGCTGCTGATCAGACTATTTTCCATTTCCACGTGCATATCATTCCAAGGTATGACGAGAAATTATTTAACCTGAATCAGGGCGAACTTGATCAGAAAGTCGTTGATGAAATAATTGCAAAAGCAAAAGAAGCATTGTAATAGAGTTGAATTATTAATTAGAAGTTTATTACAAAAACATTGTAGTGAAATGATTAAATAAAAAGAAGGTTTGTAAATTAAATACAAACCTTCTTTTTTATACACCATAGGCCTAATAAAATTTATGCTGCAGTCTCAGTTGTTTCATCCTTTTTGAAGATAAATAACTTACTGAAAACGTAGTTGAATATTACAACTAAAACGCTTACGAGAATCTTGCTTAATCCGCCTTCGATACCAAGTGGTGCCTGGTCAAGACCAATCTTTACAAGGAACGGTACACCGAACCATTCAAGGAAGCCGGTTAAGATTCTTGCGCCGACAAACTTACCTAACTCTGCGGCAACAACTGCAAACTTCCATGACTTGCTGTTGAAAACCCAGATTTTGTTGGTTACATAAGCGAATAACACACTGGCAATCCAGGATATGATATTTGCCACAGTTACAACTGCAAGCTTTGGACCAAGTGGTGTGACTTTAGCAAGTAACAGTATAAAGGCACTGTCCTGAGTGAAAACTTTAGTTAAGATTGCGTATGATGCCCAACTGACAACCGTTGTTGCAACACCCATAATCAGATACATAATAATTTCTTTGTACTTCAAAAATAAATTCTTAATTGATTCCATTTCTTATCCTTTTCCTAATATTCTGAGCTTGTATAAACTCAAATGTAATATCAATTAGTTGATGTAATTAACTCAATTATATTGTCAATGCCGTTTCCAAAGTCTGATCTTTTCATGGCATCAACGTACTTTGCACGATTATTATATACTTCATTAATAGCTTTGACAAGTGTTGATGTGGTCATGATGTCCTCATCTATTACAACACTGAGCCCCTGTTTCTCAAATGAATTGGCATTGAGAATCTGGTCGCCTCTGCTGACTTTTGCCGAGAGTGGAATAAGAACGTTAGGTTTTGCAAGAGCCGCAATTTCACAAATTGAGTTAGAACCTGCGCGGGAAACAATGATGTCAGCCATGGCAAAGAAATCTTTCATCTCAGAGCTGATATATTCAAACTGTGCATATCCCTTAGTTCCTTCTAATGACTTGTCATACTTCTCTTTACCGCACAAATGTGCGATCTGATAATCCTTAAGAAGATCAGGAAGAGCCTCTCTTATTGCGTCGTTTACTTTCTTGGCGCCTAAGCTTCCGCCGGTTACAAGAAGAATTGGTTTTGTGCTGTCAAAATCACACATCTTCATGGCAACATTCTTATCGCCTTCATATAATTCAGCACGAATCGGTGAACCGGTGAATACTCCTTTTTTGCCAACGTACTTTCCTGTCTCAGGGAAAGTATGGCAAACCTTGGAAGCAAACTTAATTGCAATCTTATTTGCAAGTCCCGGAGTCATATCAGATTCGTGAATAATAGTTGGAACCTTTGCGGAGTGAGCAGCCATAACAACCGGAACAGAAACGAATCCACCTTTTGAAAACAGAACATCAGGTTGTAATTCTTTCATAAGTTTTTTTGCTTCGAAGTATCCCTTAATTACACGGAAAGGATCAGTGAAATTCTTCATTGAAAAATATCTTCTGAATTTTCCTGAAGATATTCCGTAGTATTTTAAACCGGCATTTTCAACCAATTCCTTTTCCATGCCGTTGTAGGACCCAATATACTCCACTTCATATCCGGCTTCTTTCAGCCTTGGGACTAACGCAATATTTGGAGTTACATGTCCGGCTGTGCCACCACCTGTCAAAATAATCTTCTTCATAATTAAACCTCTATATTTATATAATTGATCCAAAAAGTATTCATTTTGAAACGTTCTTACGCAGTTTTCAGAATACTCTGTCGCATTAAGCAAATGTTTTAGCGAAATCCATTTGCTTAAATGCTCTAAGAGTTATTCTGAAAACTGCTGTAGTTTACGTTTCATAAATCGACTACTTTTGAAATGTGAATTACAGATGCTTTCAAAAATAACAAGGTGAGCAATTATATGAATGGATTTCGAAATAACAATTGAGACATGCTTAGAAGGATTCTGATAAAAGAAGAATGATTCGAAGTTAAATATCGAGGATTT
>JAEEGL017342979.1_pt1 | contig 20329 bp, 17 predicted proteins | sample 9134231 | NCBI WGS metagenome assembly JAEEGL01 (sample SAMN16246548, study PRJNA631951) | gut metagenome | biome: gut microbiome; feature: rumen; material: fiber-attached | host: Bos | place: Iran: Karaj | collected 2018-10 | reverse complement strand
GGCGTGGAAATACGGGTATTTTCTTGGCGTTGAGGACTATGAGGAGCAGCTTAAGCGCATCCCGGAAGCGATGGCTGCGCTCGGTCTCCCGCCCGAGAGCGAGCAGTGGCTGGCGGAGCTGCGGATGCGCAGCGTGCAATCCTCACTTTCATCCTGCAGCCATTCCGACGCGGATTTTATTCCGGCGGAGCGGATCGATCTTTCAAAAACGATGCAGCAGACGGTCATGCTCGAGGACGGCCGCAAGGGCTTGATCGACTGCCGCTTTGGTGAGTTTGTCGAGATCTGCGCCCGTATAGATTCCTATGCTGAAAGGTCATCGCTTGCGGCTGATGGCTGGTGGAATTCATACTATATGGATGATGTGGATGCTGAGTGGCCCTTAACCGAGGAAGAAGCCAAGGTGTGGCTGCAGCCGGAGATCACGCTTGAGGAAGCGATGGCCGGCGCGGAGGATTTCTTTGAAAAAACCGGGTTGGAAGGATACGAGCTTGCATGGTCGGAAGCCGCGCAGCTTAAGGAGTCCGGTACCTGGCACTCGTGGAGCACAGGCTGGCTGCTTGAGTTTGTCAGGACCTTTTCCTACTATCCGATCGATGCGTCGAGAAATGACGCGGGAAAATACGGTAAAACGTTTGTACAGAATCAGGATGATTACAGTCCGGGCTGGCCATGCGAGGTGATCGAGCTTTACGTCAGCAAAAACGGAGTGGAAAACTTCAGATGGAAGTATCCGGTCGAGATCGTGGAGCTGGTAAACGAAAACGTTGAGCTCATGCCGTTTGACGAGCTTACCGCTTCGATGAAAAGAATACTGGTTGCTATGATAAGCTATCCGAATTCTCGTCGGATGTGGAAAAAGATAGACCACATGATACTCACTGTCGCCCCGCAGCAAAAGAAGGACTCCAATGAAGCATACCTAATGCCGATATGGCTTTGCATGGGTTATTCCTATATGGAAGATAAGCCCGATTCCACAGTGAGGGGAGATTGGCATGACGATAAATGGTATATATCATTTAACGCCATAGACGGAACGAGGGTGTATCTGTCGCCCCCGGAGCTCTAATATAGCGGCTTGAGTGACAACGCCTCGGCTTCCGGGAGACCCTGCTCCGAAAGCATTCATACATAAAAATACCGTAAAAAATCCCCGAAAGGGCCGATACGGCCTGTTTCGGGGATATCTTTATTGAGAAGGGAAAGCGGCGATCTATAAGCGCACCGCTTCGTTCACCGAGAGCAGATACACCCAGCTTTCCTTCACGGGGGTACCGGTAAGCTTTTCAAGCGCAAGGGAGTAAAGCTCAAGCTGGCGGCGGTAGCGCTCGGCAACGCTGCGCGGGGTGTGAGCCTTATCCACGCGCGTGGTCTTGTGGTCGATCAGCACCCATGCGCCGTCCTCCATAAAGCAGCAGTCTATCACGCCCTGCAGCATTATGGCCGCTTCGGAGGCCGAATCGGTAAGCGCGCGGGCCGGCATGCGCAGATTGAATTCGCGTTCCCTGAGCACCCTTGGGGAGGCGATAAGCCTGCGTCCCAGATCGGAGGCGAAGAAATCGACTATCGACGTGATGCTGACGGCCCCGGCCTCACGCCCGGTGAAAACGCCCGCCGCGGTCAGCGCCGAAAGCTCGCGCCCGGCGCTCTCCTTGGTGTGCGGAGCGATGGGTATCAGCTGCAGCAGCCTGTGAGTGAGCGTGCCTACCTCGGCGGGGGTGAATTCGCGCTCGGCCTCCATAAAGCGCGGGCGCAGGGATACCTCGGGTATCCGCACGGTCAGCCCCGTGACCGAAAGCTTGGAGGGAAGCTTTGCTTCCTCGGAATAAGGATAGGCCGATTCAAAGCGCGAAGCAGCGTCACCGGGGTCGATAAAGGCGGCGTCCTGCAGCCACGCGGCAAATTCATCCTCGCTCATGCCTATGCGCGCGGCGCCCGCGGCGTCGGTTCCGATGATATTCAGCGGCATTTCGCCCGACGGCAGGCGCAGGGGGATATCCGCGCCCTGCGGGAAATAAGCGCCAAGCATCCAGTCGGCATAGCTCGACGCGTTCATCACGCGCACGCCGTCCATGGGACGCGCAAAGCGCGCGGCAAAGCGCGGGGCGTTTCGCTTGACGCCCACCATGATCAGCTTTTCACGCGCGCGGGTCTGCGCCACGTACAGCATGCGCATCTCCTCGGCGTTCTGGCGGCGAAGCTCGCGGAAGGCGATGGCCCTTTGCAGCAGGGATTTTTCGCCGCGGTCGCCCGAAACGGAGCACAGGCCGATCCCCAGACGCGAATCGAATATGCCCACGGCGGAATTGGAGCTGCGGTTGAAGCCCTTTGTGATATCGCCAAGTATCACCACGGGGAATTCAAGGCCCTTGCTGTGATGTATCGTCATAAGGCGCACCGCGTCGATATTGGGCGAAACGGACGCGCCGGCGGGAGCGGAATCGCGCGAATCGTCGAGAAAGCGTATGAAGCCCGAAAGCGTGGCCTTGCCCGTGTTCGCATAGCGCGAGGCGATATCGCAGAGCGAAGCCAGGTTGCGGGCGCGCGCCTCGCCTCCGAACAGCGCGGAAACCCGTGCCATAAGGCCCGTTTCGTCAAGCACCGCGCCCAAAAGCTCGGTAAGCCCGTAAAGGCGCAGCTTTTCGCGCCACGAGGATATGACGCCGAGCATTCGCCCGGCCTTCACGCTCCACGATGGCGCGCTTCGGTCGGCGGCGGCGGCAAGCACGCGGTCAAGCACGTCTTCGCCCTCGTAATCGGCCTTGATATGTATCAGCTCGTCGTCGGTGAAGCCGAAAACGCTCGAACGCATCACGGCAAGCAGGGGGATATCCTGCCTGCGGTTGTCGATCACGCGAAGCAGATCGATAAACAGCCGCACCTCCAGCGCGTCGAAGAAGCCGGGGCCGCTGTCGCACACGCAGGGAATGCCCGCGTCGGCAAGCGTGCGCAGCCATTCGGAGGCGACGGGGGCAACCGACCGCAAAAGCACCGTGAAATCCGAGAAGCGGTATCTGCGCGGCACGCCGTTTTCATAAAGCTGTTCGCCCGACATTATCTCAAGTATCCGCCGCGCGGCGAATGCGGCTTGCAGGGCGGCATTGGTCTGATCCTCGTCGTCATCCTCGTCATCGTCGTCATAGGGGAAGCGCCTTTTGTCGGGCGGCTCGGGGTCTATAAGCGTCAGCTCCACCGTGCCCCTTGGCGCGCCTTCCGCGGCGGCAAAGCCCGAAACGAGCGAGGCGTTGTCGGAATAATCTATCTCGCCCACCGAGCCGCCGCGCATCAGCTTTGAAAACAGCGCGTTCGCCGCCTCGAGTATGATGGGGCGGCTTCGGAAATTGGCGTTAAGGTCGATGCGGAACCTTCCGCCCTCGCCATTATAGGTGTTGTATTTTTCAAGGAATATCGCGGGCTCGGCCTGGCGGAAGCGGTAAATGGACTGCTTGACGTCGCCCACCATGAAGCGGTTGGAGCTTGAAACGGCGGAAAGTATCGCTTCCTGCGCGGGGTTGATATCCTGATATTCGTCCACGAAAACGGCCTTGAAGCGCCTGCGGTATTCGTCCGCTATGCGCTCGTTTCGCAGTATGCGAAGCGTCAGCTGCTCCATATCGTTAAAGTCGATCAGCCCCTCCTCCTGCTTGAACGCGGCAAAGCGCTCGGTAAAGCGCCCCACAAGCGCGCGCAGCGTGATTATGGGCGGCGCGAGCAGGCGTGAGAATCCCTCCTCCTCGGCAAGGGTATGCGCAAAGCGCTTTTTAAGGTCGCCGTGATATTTTTTAAGCCTTTCGCGGTATTCCTTGACCTCGGCCTTTTCGCCCTCGTCCGTGCTGGGATTCCAGGTAAGGCGCGAGAACGTGTGCGAGCCTATCGAGGCGACCCATTTGTCGTGATCGCGGCCCAGCATCAGGCCCAGCATAAAGCTCATATCGTCGTCGAGCGCCGATGCGATCTTGGGATGATCGGAGGCGGGGCCCTCCCTAAGGCCCTTTGCCGCGTCCATGAACACCTGCAGCTCGCCCGTCACCCGGTCCATCAGCTCGTCATCCGATGCCGCGGCGGCCGCGGCAAAGCCGGTCGTGTATTTTTCCGCCGCCCCGTCAAGCCAGGCCTCGGGATCGGGCTGCGCCTGGGCAAAACGATAAAGCGAGCGCATCAGCTCCTCAAGCCGCCTGTCGCTGCCAACGGCGTTAAGCAGCGCGTTGAAGCCGGGATCCTTATGCTTTTCGTTTTCGGCATACTGCTCCTCAAGCACCTCGTCCAGGGCCTTTTTTGCAAGCAGCTCGCTTTCAAGCTCCTCCGCCACGCGGAACGCGGGATCGAGCCCCACCTCGTGATAATTGCGGTGGAGCACGTTGGTGCAAAAGCTGTGTATCGTGGATATGTTCGCGCTCTCGCAGGCGGCCGCGGCGCGGCGCAGCAAGGCGGCCCTTTCGGGATCGCCGGAATCGAGCGCTTCGTCGGACAGAGCGGATAAGCGCTTGCCTATCCTTTCCTTCATTTCGGCGGCGGCGGCGCGGGTGAAGGTCACCACAAGCAGCTCGTCAACGCCCATGCCGCCGGCTATGAGCCGCGCTATGCGCTCGGTCAAAACGGCGGTCTTGCCCGCTCCCGCCGCGGCGGAAACGAGCAGGTCGCCCTGCTTTTGTATGGCTTCAAGCTGTTTTTCGGTCCAGACGCGGCTCATTCGATCACCTCGCTAAGCTTTAGATCACTTCATACTCATATTTTATCACGCGCGGCACTTGCAAGCAATACGCGGTTCGTGATAGAATAAGCGTCAGGAACAAAAAAAGGAGCAAAACGCTATGCTTATTGTCTGTATAATTATCGCGGTGTTCGCCGCGGCGGCGGATCAGGTCACAAAGGCGCTTATATTCGGGCACGACGGGGCGTTCATACCCGGCCTCATTCGCTTCGAGTCCGTCGAAAACAGGGGCATGGTCTGGGGCCTTGGCAACGGCATGAACGGCTTTACGATCGCGATAAGCGTGTTCACCGTGTTCGTCATAGCCATTCTCATATTCGTAATGATCAAATACCGCGCCCACATGACAAAGCTTATCGGCATATGCCTTGCCGCGATAATTGGCGGCGCGATAGGCAACCTGATCGACCGCATAGTGATGGGCTTCGTGCGCGATTTCATCTGCACCGAATTCATAAGCTTCCCCGTTTTCAACGTGGCGGATTGCTTTGTGACCTGCGGCGCGATACTGCTGGGAGTGCTGCTGATATTCACCAAGTCGGGGCACCGCTTCGTATCCGCCGTTTTCCCCGATGAAAAAAAGAAAAACGCGCCGTCGGAGGTGGAATGATTGCCTGACTGGATCGACTCTGTTGAGCTTAGCGTGGACGCGCAGCACGCCGGGCAGCGCCTTGACGTGTTCGCTTCCGCATGCGCCGGCCTTTCGCGAAACGCAGTGCAAAGGCTTATCGCATCGGGCGACGTGCTTTTAAACGGGCGCGAGGCCGCCGCAAAGACCAGGCTGCGCCAGGGCGATTCCGTTTCCGTGACCCCGCCTCCGCCCGCCGTGACGGACATTGTGCCGCAGGATATCCCCATCGATATCGTCTATCAGGACGAGGATATCGCCGTGATAAACAAGCCCAAGGGCATGGTGGTGCATCCCGCCGCGGGGAACCCCGACGGCACGCTGGTCAACGCGATAATGTTCCATATAAGGGATCTTTCGGGCGTCGGCGGCGAGGTGCGTCCCGGAATCGTGCACCGCATAGACCGCATGACGAGCGGCCTGCTCGTTATCGCCAAGAACGACGAGGCGCATAATTTCCTGTCCGACCAGCTAAAGACGCATTCCGTTTCGCGCATTTATTACGCGCTTGTGGACGGCAACATTCGCGAGGATGAGGGAACGGTCGACGCGCCCATCGCGCGCAGCCGCAGCGACCGCAAGCGCATGGCGGTGGATCCCGAGGGCCGCAGGGCCGTTACGCATTGGCGCGTGCTCGAGCGCTTTGGCGACGTGACTTATTTAAGGCTCGAGCTGGAAACCGGCCGCACGCATCAGATAAGGGTGCATATGGCGCATATCAAGCACCCCATAGTGGGCGACGACGTTTACGGCAGGGGAAAGAACAAGCTTGGCATAGAGGGCCAGGCGCTCCACGCGGGCGAGCTTAGGCTGATCCATCCGCGCACGGGCCGGGAGATGCGCTTTTGCGCCCCGCTGCCGGAGGAGTTTGAAAACGCGCTCGAAAAGCTCAGAAAAAACGCAATGCCGCGTTATTGAAAGGAATAAAAAATGATCATTGGATACTTTGCAAAGATAAGGCCGGTCGACAACGGCTTTGTGATCACTTTCCCCGACGTGCCGGGGTGCTTCACCTGCGCCTTCACGCGTGACGAGATCGAGCCCCTGGCCCGCGAGGTGCTTAGCTTTGCGTTCCACGGACACGTGCCGGAGGATCTTCCCGCGGCTTCCGCCCGTGACGCGCTCGAGCTTGAGGAGGGGCAGGAGGCGCTTTTCGTCGAGGCCGAGATGGCGCTTGAAAACGGAAGGCTCAGGAGCCTGATCGACAACGGACTGCTGTGAGAGCTTCCAAGATCGGGCTTTCAGCTCCGCTGTAAAAAAGAATTCTTATGCCGCCATGGGCCGAAAATTTCACTTATCCACAGTTTCCACAGGGTTTTCCACAGAAAAACTGCTTGCGTCAAGCCAAAAAAACGAGTTTTCCACAATTATCGACACGGGCGGCTGTTGATAACAAAGCAAACGGGAATCCGCGGGGAACGGGTTTTATGCGTATATGATGCTTAAAAGAAGCGCGAGCCGGGGATGAAAATCAGCCCCGGTTCCGTTATTTTACGTGCGGAAGCGTCTTTATTTTTTGGAAAAATCCAAAATGCAACCGCCGGTTGTCAAATTGCAAACCCAAATTGCTTGTGCAACCGCGGGTTCATGGTGTATGATCGGGTCAGCAAAACAGAAAGGAAACTGTGAACATGAACATCGAAACCGCAAACAGACTCATTGAATTGAGAAAGCGCAAGGGACTCTCTCAGGAGGAGCTTGCGAACGCGCTAGGGATCTCACGCCAGGCCGTGAGCAAATGGGAGCGCGCGGAAGCCGGCCCCGACGTGGACAACGCGATACTTCTGAGCCGCCTTTACAACATCTCCCTTGACGAGCTTTTCGGCAACAAGCCCGAATATGAGCGCGCCCTGGAGCGCATGGAGCTTGCGGAGGACGAGCCGGGGGAGGAGCTTTCCGCGGACGATCCTTCGGAGGAGCCCGACGAGGCCGCGTCCTTTGCAGAGAGCGTCGGGGAGAACGCCTTTACGGGCGTCAGGCGCCTGGTGATATTCGCCCGCGCCGACGTGGAGCTTACCGCGTCCGGCGGCGACAAATGCTTCGTTACCATAAGCGGCCCCAGAGTGGAGTGCGAGAAATGCCGCGTGTACTGCGAGGATGACGCGCTGCATATCGAGACCGAGGAAAAGCAGAGGCATTTCTTCTTCGGCGGCAGGACGGTGCTGCACGTTTCGGTCAATCTGCCCTATGGCATGAAGTCGATAGAGGGCAGGCTGATCGGCGGCGACGTGAGCATGAACGGCGTTGAGGCCGAGCGCATCGGCATAAAGACCGGCGGCGGCGATATAGAGGCGGAGGAGCTCTTTTCGGGCGAGCTGAACCTTTCAACCGGCGGCGGCGATATTGAGATAAAGAATTCGAACGCCAAGCGCGCCGAGCTTGCGACCGGCGGCGGCGAGATAGAGTGCGAGGGGATATCCTGCACGGGCGCCTTCAGCGCGGTCACGGGCGGCGGCGATATAAACGCTTCCGGCAAGGCAAAATGCGCTGCGGCAAAGTCCGGCGGCGGCGATATCGTGCTGCGCTTTGAGGCCGAGGGCTTCGAAACCAAATCGGGCGGCGGCGATATCACGATCGAGGCGTCGGGCGCAAGGTCGGTTTCCGCCGCGACAGGCGGCGGCGATATAAAGGCCGTTCTGCACGGCTGCTCGGGTGTTTCCGCCGATCTCGCCTCCATGGGCGGCACCGGCAGGATAAGCGTTTCCGGCCAGAGGATCGCCTCCGGCAGAAAGATCGAAATGACCTCGGGCGATGGCTCCACAAGGCTCGAGATGCGTTCGGGCGGCGGCGATATCACCGTCGACGTCTGATACGAAAACCCGTTATCTTCCCATATTCGAGCGGCGCGCGGCGAATCCCACTGCGCGCCGCTTGATGTTATATCCTTTGAAAATCAAATATTTTCTCTCCCGCTATTGAAACCCTGTGTTGAATTTGTTATAATAAACTATTGTGGGAGTTTTAGGAAGCCCGCGAATACACATTGCAAAAAGGACGAAGCTATGAAAAAGCTGATGAGCATAATGCTTGCCGTGCTCTTCCTGCTCACGCTCTGCGCGTGCGGCGGCGAGGAGCATGAAAACCCCGTGGTCGATATCCAGACCCCGCAGCCCGGGGGAAACACGGTGATAGAGCCCGTTCCCACCGACGTGCCCGATTTCACCGCCGAGCCCACCGAGCAGCTGACCGAGGCGCCCACCGAAGCGCCCACCCAGGCGCCCACCGAGCAGGCGACGGAGCCCGTTGTGACCGATAACACGGCCACCCCCGCGCCCGGTGTGACCGACGCGCCCGCGCAGACGACCGCGCCCGCGCAGACGACCGCGCCCGCGCAGACGACCGCGCCCACCCATTCGAGCGGCACGGAGCCCGATCAGTCGGTGTTTGACGACGCGGTGTTCATAGGCAACTCCATTTTCGAGGGTCTCTATCGCTTTGGCATAATCACTCACGGCAGGTTCTATACCAAGGTCGGCCTCAACGTCAACACCGTTATGACCGATCACGCCGACGGCAGCTCGGTGCCCATAATCGACGAGCTGAAAAAGGGCGACTGCGGCAAGGTGATAATACTTCTCGGCACCAACGAGCTGGGCTGGCCCAGCTATCCGACCTTTATCCAAAGGTATTCGAATCTGCTTGACGCCGTGTGGGAGCGCCAGCCCAACGCCAGGATATATATCTGCGGGCTGCCCCCCGTCACAAAGAAGACGGACGACAAGAACAGCAACGGCATCAACAACGCCAACATCCGCAGGATGAACGGCATGCTCGAGGAGCTTGCGGGCACCCGCGGCGCGAGCTATATCGACCTGCCCGCCGAGCTTTACGACAGCAACAACTGCCTGCCCGCCGAGGCTTCGAGCGACGGCATCCATCTCAATCTCAAGTATGACCGCATCTGGGCGGATCATATAACACTTAAGGTAATGGGCGTCATCTGACGCATCAAACAGGAGGAATTATGAAGAATTTACTTAAAGCCGCCGTCTGCGCCGTGCTCGTGTGCGCAATGGCGTTTGCCCTTGCCGCCTGCGGCGGCAGCGAGCCCGCTCCCGCCGAGACCAAGGATTATGACGTTATCGACATAGCCAAGTCCGTCTCCGAGAACGTCAGCTTCGAGGATGAGTATCTCACCGCCGTTGCGGATATCGCCTTTGAGCTTAACCGCGACGAGATCGCGCTCGATTCCGTTGCCGAGGAAAACGGCGCCAAGCAGGCCGCCGTTTACGTTTCCGGCGCCTATCCCGAAATGATCTTTGCAATCAAGGCCGTTGACGCCAACGCCGCCGATCAGGTCATGAAGGCGATCGAGAAGATACTCGATAATTACGAGAAGAACTACACCAATTACGGCCCCGAGCAGGTCTCCAAGATCACCTCCGCCGTCAAGGTCGTAAGGGGACAGTACGTGTTCGTGATCGTTTCCAATGACAACGCCGCCGCTCAGACCTATCTGAACGGTCTCCTCGGCTGATTTGGAAACCCGGGCAAAAAAGTTCACAGCGGCACAGCTTGCGCTGGTCATCGCGTTCTGCGCGGCGATCGCGGCTGTATTCGTGCTCCTTCTGGTGCTTCCCAAGCACGCGGGGGAGCTTTCGCCGCTTGAGTTCCGCACGCTTGCGGAGCTTCCCTTTGCGGGCAAATCCGCGCAAACGCTTTCCGACGAGCTGGTCAGGGGCGAGCTTTCCGACAACGTCGATTCATTCCTTGAGGATCATTTCCCCGGCAGGAGCTTCTTCATTGCGCTCAATTCGTATTATCTGCGGCTGACGGGCAGGAACGCCAATCAGCCCGTGATATGGGGCAGGGAAGGCAGGCTGTATGACACGCCGCTGCCCGCGCATTCCGAGCAGTTCGATAAGAACAGGTCAAAGCTTTTTGAATTTGCCGAGGCCAACGGGCTTGAGACCTATATAGTCGATATCCCCGCCTCCGCGCTGGCGATCGCGGACAAGCTGCCCGCCGTGCATCCCGATTATTATGACGGCGATTACGTAAAGGCCCTTGCCGAAAGCGGCTTCACCTACGTGCCCGATCTTGCCGCGCTGTATAAGGCGCAGCCCGATCCCGACGCGCTCTATTACCTGACCGACCATCACTGGACCATGCAGGGCGCATACGTCTGCTATGCCGATCTCTGCGAAAAGTTGGGCGCCGAGCCCGTGCCCGAATCCGCCTTTGAAAGGGAAGGCTATGAGTTCTTCGGCAGCTTCTACCGCGAATCCGGCCTGTGGCTGACCAAGCCCGACACGCTTGAGATATGGCGTTCGCCCGTGCTCGATGAGGTCACAACGGCCATCGGTTGGGGCGAAAGGGCGACTGTGCATAAGGGCGTGTATGACGAGGAAAAGCTTAAGGAGGACGAGGTGGATAAATACGCCGCCTATCTTTGGTCGAACAACGCGCTGACCGTGATAGAGAATCCCAACGGCAGCGGAGAGACGGTCATGCTCGTCAAGGACAGCTATGGCAATTCGATCGCGCCGCTGCTTGCGATGAATTACAGCCGCATAGTGATGCTGGATACAAGGTATTACACGTCCACGATGCCCCTGCCCTCGGAGCTGATCGCCGAATACGGGATCGAAAAGCTGATCGTCACGTTCGGCACCGAAAGCATGATCACGGATTCCGGCCTGGCGTTCCTGCGCTGATACAAGGCATAAAACAAAGCAGAATGGGAAATACCCATCCTGCTTTTTTATTCCCTGCGTAATGCGTTACACTACCTTTCCCACCGTGCGCAGCTCGTAAGCGTACTTGATATGGATCGGCGCATAGCGGCTGTTCAGCGCAACCAGCTTCACGCCGTTGGAGCGGTCCATCATACGGCAGTAGGCGTCGCCGTTATAGATGAATATGCCTATATCGCCGTGCTCCAGCTTGGGCGTGCTCTGCACGAAGGCGATGCACCCGTCGCGAAGATCGGGCGCCATGGAGTCGCCGCGGATGCGCACCGCGAAATTAGCCTCGGGCGGTATGTCAAAGCCCTCGTATCTGCTATAGCTGTCGCTGTCCAGGAATATGCCCGTGCCCGAGGATATGCTCATGTCATAAAGCGGCAGCGTGCGCTTGACTGCCATGATCGCGGCGGGCTCCTCCGCGGGCGCCGCCTTGAAGCGGTCGGAAAGGCGCAGCAGCGAGATAAGCTCCTTTGCCATCAGTATCCCGTCGCGGTTCAGGCCCGAATAGGGGCTGTCGGTGCCCGCGCCTATGAATTCCGCGGGAACGTCGGCCACTCCGTAAATGTGGCAGAGCCATATGAACTGCTCCGCGTCGGGCAGCGAAACGTCGGTCTCCCACTTGCTCACCGCGCGGTTGGTGATGGGGGAGACGTGCTTTGAAAGCAGCTCCGCCGCCTCCTGCTGCGAATAACCCGCGGCCTTTCTCAATTCGGTCAGTTTTCTTCCGATATCCATGATAGGGCTCCTTGATTCTTTGCTGATGGAAGCATAGCACAATTCGCGCTTAAAATCAAGTCGAATCTTCGTACGGTCGATAATTGCGCGATTATTTACAGATGATTCTCCTGAAAAGAGATTTAGTACGAACACCCGAATGCGAATCCTGACCGCCGGGACGGCTTTTTCGGGCCGAATGCCGAGAAATTTTACTAATTTATAATTGCTTATTCCCGATAGTGTGTGTTATAATGGAAAGTGGAGGTTTGCGGTCATGCTCTTTGAACTCATTGAGGGAACAAAAACGCTTTCGGTCATAGGTATGTGCAAGAACGCCGGCAAGACCACGGTGCTCAATTCACTTATCGCCGAATGCGAGAGCCGCGGTGAGACCCTGGGACTTACCTCCATAGGGCGCGACGGCGAGCGCAGCGACCTTGTGACCAACACCAAAAAGCCCGAGATATTCGTGCGCTCGGGCGCGGTCATCGCCACCGCCGAGAGCCTGCTTTCCGAATGCGATATCTCGATGGAGATACTTGCCGCAACGGGCATACCCACGCCCATGGGCGATATCATAATAGTCAGGGCGCGCTCCTCGGGCTATGTGCAGATAGGCGGCGCCTCGATCACGACCTATCAGCAGGTCGTGCGGGACGAGCTTTATAAATACGGCTGTGCGCGCGTGTTCATCGACGGCGCGATCAGCCGCAAATCGCTGGGCAACCCCGGCCTTGCCGACGGAGTGATACTCAGCTCCGGCGCGTCATACGATCCGTCGATATCAAAGACGGTGCTTGACACGGCCTATATCGCAAGGCTGTTCAGCCTTGAGGAATGCGCGCTTACGCCCGGCCCCGCGCGGTTCACCGCCATAAGGGGCGATGAAAGCTTTTCCTGCGGGGAGCCCGACGAGCTCGTGCCCTTCCTTAAGGCGGGAGCGGACGCGCTGGTGATCAGGGGCGCGGTGACGGACGGCACGGCGAATCAGCTTACGGCCATCGGCAAGCTGCTCAAAAACACGGTGCTTGCCGCCGAGGACGCCTCAAGGCTGCTCCTAAAGCCCGCCGGCTTTGAAAAGCTCATGCGCTTTTCCGGCGGCTTCCGCGTGCTCAAGGGAACAAGGCTCACGGCGGTCACGGTCAATCCGTTCTCCGCTTACGGGCTGCATTACGATAAAAACGAATTCAAGGAGCGGGTCGAAGCGGCGCTTGCGCAGGCGGGCGTCGGCGTGCCCGTTATGGACGTGAAGGATGCTTGACAACAATCAGCTCAATTCGATAGGCTTCCGCTACGTGTGCGACCGGCTGGAGCTTCTTACCCCCTATGGTGAGGAGCTTGCGCGGCATCCGCATTTTTACGCGGAGCATGAGCTTGCGGCGCTTGCGGGCGAGCAGCGGAACGTGTGCGAGCTTCGGCGCGCGGCAAACGAGCGCACCGCCGAGGTCAACGAGCTTATGCGCCTTTTGATGCCCGTGAAGGACATTCGCCGCTCGATAGAGAGCCTTGATATCCGCACGCTCACCGAGGTGGAGCTGTTCGAGCTGAAGCGCTTCCTTTTGCAGCTGGAGCTGCTTGCGCCAAAGCTTGACGCGCTTGATTTAAGGCTTTTCGATATCTCGATCGCCGCGCTTCCCAAGGCGCTCGATCTGATCGATCCCGAGGGGATGCGTTCGCCTTCGTTTTACGTTTCCGACAGGCTTTCGGATAAGCTTGCCGATATAAGGCGCAGGCGCAGGAAGATCGACGAGTCGATAAAGCGCGAGGGGCTTACCGAGGCGCTCAGCCTGGAGCGCACGCGCCTTGCCGCCGAGGAGGACGAGGAGAATCACGTCGTCCGCACGGCGCTTTCGGAAAAGCTCAGGCGTTACAGGGACGCGCTTTTGCGGAACGCGGAAAGCATCGGCAGGCTTGATTTTGCGCTTGGCAAGGCGCGGCTTGCCAATTCGCTTGGCGCCGTGACTCCCGAGGTGGGAGGCGAAGCGTTTGTGATGCGCGGCATGACAAATCCCCGCATTGCGCAGGCGCTCGAGGCCAAGGGACGCGCTTTCGTGCCCGTCACTATGCGGCTTGAAAAGGGCACGGCCGTTATCACCGGCGCGAATATGGGCGGCAAATCGGTTGCGATAAAAACGCTTGCGCTTAACGCGCAGCTTGCGATGTGCGGCTTTCCCGTGTTCGCCGAGGAGGCAAAGCTGCCCTGCCTTGACGACGTATGCCTTTTAAGCGAGGACCGCGAGGACGCGATGAGCGGCCTTTCAAGCTTCGGAGGCGAGATGAAGGCGTTCGATTCCATTCTTCGGGATACCGGGGAACGCCGCTGCGTGCTGGTGATGCTTGATGAGTTCGCGCGCGGCACCAACCCGCACGAGGGCGCGGCGATAGTCCGCGCGGCGGCGCGCCTGTTCAACGGGCGCAATAACGCCTATGCCGTGATCGCCACTCATTTTGACGGCGTGGCAAGGCTGGCGCGGCTGCACTATCAGGTGGCGGGCCTGCGTAACGCCGATCCCGAAAGGCTGCGCGCAAGCATAAGCGCCGGCGGAGCGGATACGCTTGCGGGGTTCATGGATTACGGCCTCTATCCCGTGGACAGGAACGAGGAGCCCCCGCGCGACGCGGTGACGATAATCCGCGCCCTGGGCGTGACGGCGGAATTCACAGATCAAATAGATATTTAATTACGGAGGGATCCATATGTATAAAATCAAGCTCTACAACACCGCGACGCGCACCGTCGAACCCGTAGAGACCCACGAGCCGGGCAAGCTGACGTTCTACACCTGCGGCCCGACCGTCTATCATTACGCGCACATAGGCAATCTGCGCACCTATATCATGGAGGACGTGCTTGAAAAGCTCTTCACGCTCGCGGGATACGAGGTCAAGCGCGCCATGAACATCACCGACGTGGGCCATCTCACCAGCGACGCCGACACGGGCGCCGACAAGATGCTCGAGGGCGCCAGGCGCGAGGGCAAAACGGCGATGGAGATAGCCGAATTCTATACCAAGGCGTTCTTTGACGACTGCGAAAAGCTGAATATCAAAAAGCCCGGGATCGTCGTTCCGGCAACGAGCTGCATAGACGATTTCATAAAGCTCATAAGCATACTATTCGAAAAGGGATATGCGTATCAGGCGGGCGGCAACGTGTATTTCGACACCTCCAAGGCCAAGGATTATTACCGCCTGACCGGGCATTCCGCCGACGACCTTATGGTGGGCGTGCGCGACGACGTTACCGAGGATTCGAACAAGCGCAATAAATCCGATTTCGTGCTGTGGTTCACCGAATCGAAATTCGGCGAGCAGGAGCTTCGCTGGGATTCCCCCTGGGGCTATGGCTACCCCGGCTGGCATATCGAGTGCTCCGCTATATCGCTTGCGAACCTGGGCGAATATCTTGATATTCACGCGGGCGGCGTGGACAATATCTTCCCGCATCACACCAACGAGATCGCGCAGTCCGAAGCCGCGCTCGGCCACGAATGGTGCGGGCACTGGTTCCATCCCAGGCATCTTAACGATAAATCGGGCAAGATGAGCAAATCCAAGGGCGGCATACTCACCGTCTCCGTGCTCGAGGAAAAGGGCTATAAGCCGCTCGCTTACCGCCTGTTCTGCCTGCAGAGCCATTATCTTAAGCAGCTCGTGTTCTCTTACGAGTCCCTTGACAACGCCGAATCCGCCTATGACAAGCTGCTCTCGAGGATCGCGAATATCAAGGCGCGGGCCGACAGGGAGAACGCCGCGGCCGATCCCGAAAAGGTCAACGAATATAAAGAAAGATTCATCGAGACCGTTGGCGACGACCTTAATACATCCATGGGCCTTACGCTGCTTTACGAGGTGATAAAGGCCGATATGGACGACGCGACCAAGATCGGCATAATCAAGGTGTTCGACAGCGTGCTTTCGCTCGATCTGCTTTCCGGCAAGGCCGAGAAAGAGGAGGAGGCGGGCGATACCGCGCATCTTGAGGAGCTGCTTTTGAAGCGCGCCGAGGCCAAGAAGAACAGGGATTGGGCCACAGCCGACGCGATACGCGACGAGGTCAAGGCCGCGGGCTATATGATAGTCGACACCCCCGAGGGAGCAAAGCTCAAAAAGCTCTGATATAAAAGCAAAATCATTTAAAGGAGAACCTTATGAAACTTTCTTCTAAAATACTCATCGCAGTGCTTGCGCTGCTGCTTATGACCGTATTCACGGGCTCCGCGTTCGCGGACGTGATCGTCACGGCCACCGAGGACGCCGCCACGGAGGCTCCCGCCACGGAGGCCCCCGCCGCCACCGAAAGCACGGGCGTCAATTCCAATTACACCGTCGGCATGACCGTGACCGACAGCGAGGGCAATCCCGTGCAGAGCGGGGGCTTCTTGAGCTGCCTCTCCGCCGGCGCCAGCTTCTATATCAATCACGGCTATATCATCACCGCCAGGTATTATGATTCCAACGGCAAGGCGTATGACACGAGCGACCGCCTTATTCTGGGCGTTGCGACCGACAGCGATTACGTGCACGTTGACGGCAACGTGATCACGCTCGATCCCGCTCCCTCGCCCTACGTGTTCACGATCAGGATCGCCGACGCCAAGTCGGATTCCGGCGAGGTCACCTATCCCCTTGACGTCAAGCAGATCAAGATCGAGTTTGCGGACATACTCCTGCTTGCCGTTGCCGCTTACGTGCTTGTCGAGGCCATAAGGGGCAAGGGCTCGCTCTTCAAGGAGGACTTCATCAAGGAGGATAAGCTCGATCAGTTCAGAAAGCTCATGCGCCTTGTTTGCTTCGTAGTTGCCATAGTGCTCATCGCCGCGGCGGTGCTTTCAATATTCTTCAGCTATATCGACGGCATGACCACCGTCAGGTACGTCCTGTTCGGCATTGGGCTTGCGGGCCTTATCTCCATGGTCGTCATCAACAACGTGTTCACCGACAAGGAAAAGCGCGCAAAGGCGTTCCAGGGCGGCGGCAGCGGCACCCCCACCAACAGCTCCGCGGCGTTTGAATTCGACGGCACCGAGCCCACGCTTGACGAGGTGCTTGCCGATATCGAAAAGGACAAGGGCGAAAGCTCCGACAATAACTGATCCGGAGGCATTCATGGAAACCGTAAAGAAGGAAACGTGGCTCTCGCGCGCCGTTAAAAGGTATTTTATAGACGCGCTCGGCTCCATGGCAAAGGGCCTGTTCGCAACGCTCCTCGTGGGCACCATAATAGGCGCCGTCGCCATGCTGCTGGGCATGGCGCTGCCCGCCGAGGGCGCTCAGCTCACCTTCTGGCAGAAGGCGCTTGCGGCGATCACCAAGTTTCTTAACGCCGTTGCGGGTGTTGCCAAGAACAATTACGTGGTCGGCGCCGCGATAGGCATCGCTATCGCGCAGGGCATGAAGGCTTCGCCCCTGGTGCTGTTCTCCGCCGCTGTCACGGGTGCGATCGGCTATTGTGCGGGCGTGGGCGACAAGGCGATCAGCTTCGTCGCCTCCGAGGTGTCGGTCACTGCCGGCCCCATCGGCGCGTATTTTGCGGCGATAATAGGCGTGGAGCTTGGTCAGCTCGTCGCGGGAAAGACCAAGGTCGATATACTCGTGGTGCCCCTTGTTTCGATACTCACGGGCGGCCTTGTGGGATATCTGCTGGGCGCTCCTCTTGCGCTGTTCATCAAGTGGCTCGCGCACGTGATAGGCCTTGCCACCGCAATGGCGCCCGTTCCCATGGGCATAATAGTTGCGGTGCTGGTGGGCTGGATACTCACCGCGCCCATTTCAAGCGCGGCGATATGCGCAATGATATTCTCCGAATCCATCATAAGCACTCTCGATCCGCAGACGGCGCACGGCCTTATGCTTGCCGCAGGCGCGGCAACGGTGGGCTGCTGCTGTCAAATGGTGGGCTTTGCGGTGGCCTCCTTCCGTGAGAACCGCTGGGGCGGCCTTGTTTCGCAGGGCATAGGCACCTCCATGCTGCAGGTGCCCAACATAATGCGCCATCCCGCCATAATAATCCCGCCCACGCTTGCGGCGGTGATACTCGGGCCCATCTCCACCACCGTGCTTCCCATGTTCAACACCGGCATCAACGCCGGCATGGGCACCTGCGGCCTTGTTGGCCAGATCGGCACCTATATCACCATGCTGGGCATGGAGGGCGAAAACTGGCTGACCGTCACGTTAAAGGTGCTTGCGCTGCATATCGTGCTGCCCGCGCTGATAGCCTTCGGCGCGTCCGAGCTCATGCGCAAGCTCAAGTGGATCAAGCAGGGCGATCAGCTTCTTGACTGATATGAGTGAATTTGTGATCAAATCGGCAAGATTCATAACCAGCTGCGGCTTGGGGAGCGAGCTCCCCGAGCGGCGGCCCTGCGAGATCGCCGTCGTAGGCAAATCGAACGTCGGCAAATCCTCGCTTATAAACTCGCTGTGCGGGCGCAGCAAGCTTGCCAAGACCTCGTCGACCCCGGGCAAGACCAAGCTGATAAACTACTTCCTGCTGAATGAGGAATTCTATCTGGTCGACCTTCCGGGCTATGGCTATGCCGCCGCGCCCAAGGCCGAACAGCAGAAATGGGGCAGGCTGATGGAGGATTATCTTTCCTCCGGGCGCGTCGATCACATCTATATGCTGATCGACATAAGGCACGAGCCCACCGCGCACGATAAGCAGATGTTCGGCTATATACTGTATTACGGCATCCCCTACACGCTCATCGCCACAAAGGCCGATAAGCTTGCCAAAACCAAGCGCAAGCCCGCCGCAAACGCCGCGGCAAAGCTGCTTGGCGCGCCGCCCTATGCCGTGGCCTATTCGTCCGAAACGGGCGACGGCAGGCAGGAGCTGCTTGAAAGGATCAACGCGGTGGCACACCCCGAAGCGGGGATCGAGACCGAATAATATTTTTTCAAACCCTATTGACATATAGGGGGGATATGCGCATAATAATACCGCAAGGCAAAGCCCTGGCATAATGCGTTATTTCGGAGGAATCGTTATGGGTCTTAAAAAATGTCCCAGGTGTGAACTTAACTATATAAGGGATGATGAAAAGCTCTGCAACGTGTGCAGGCGCTCCGCAAAGCTTTCCGATGAAAGCGAAGAAGAGATAATGTGCATAGAATGCGGCGAGCATCCCGCCATCCGCGGCAAGGATCTTTGCCCCGAATGCTACCGCGAAAGCCTGAGGCTGCAGAAACAGCACGCGCCCAAGGCAAGCGGCATGGATTACGGCGACGTGGACGACGTGACGGACGTCACCCTGCCCGACGAGGAGATCCCGATGGGCACCATTCCCGATGAATTCGGCGGCGAATTCGACGAGGAGCGCAAGCCCGCCCCCGTTGAAGAGGGCGAGATCGAATTCACCAAGGGCGCATCCCTCGAGCAGATGGAGGAGGACGAGGAAGCCGCCTTCGCATATGAAGAAGAGGATATCGACGAGGGCGTTACCCCCGCCAGAAAGACTTTGAAGGGATAACATCAGATGAAGCTTTTTGCCATAGCCGATCTTCACATGGACGGCGGCGCGGGCAAGCCCATGGACGTTTTCGGTCCCCACTGGGCGGGTCACTGCGAGCGCATATTCGGCTCATGGCGAGAGAAGGTGGGGGAGGACGACGCTGTCCTCATTCCCGGCGACATATCATGGGCAATGCGCTTTGCCGACGCGCTGCCCGATCTTAACGCGATTTCGGAGCTCCCCGGGGTCAAGGTGCTGCTGCGCGGCAACCATGACTACTGGTGGGGCTCTTTGACTCGTATGCGCGCGGCGCTGCCCGATAACCTGCGCCTTGTGCAGAACGACGCCTGCGATATCGGCCCCGCCGTGATAGCGGGCTCAAGGGGCTGGCTGCTGCCTTCGGATCCCGATTTTACCGCCGACGACAGGAAGATCTATGAACGAGAGCTTATAAGGCTCGAGCTTTCGCTTTCCGCCGCGGCGCGCATCGCGGGGGAAAGGCCTGTGATCGCCATGCTCCATTTCCCGCCCGTCATGCGCGACGGGAACCTTACGGGCTTTACCGCGCTGATGGAGAAATACGGCGTTTCACGCTGCCTCTATGGGCATCTGCACGGCAGCCTTGCATGGGCCGTGGGCTTCCGCGGCGAGCTGAACGGCGTCGAATACGAGCTCTGCTCGGCCGACAGCCTGGGCTTTGAGCCAAAGCTTATAGAGGAATTCGATGCGGATGATAAGGGTGAAGGCGCTTCTTGCCGCCCCTTGCCAACGGAGAGCGGCGAATATGTCTGAGATCGAAAAAAACCTGCTTGACAGCAGCTTTAAATATTATCCGCCCCTGTTCTATCACAACGCGCTTTCGCTCAGGTGCGGGCTTTCGCTCGGCTCATTGCGCTCGGCGCTCAAAAGGGCAAGGGAGATATTCGTAATTCTTTTTGAAGACGGCCCCGACGCGGTGGTTTTCAATTACGCGATCACCGATTATTCCGAGAGCGGCGGGCCGTGCGGAGCCGACTCCATCGCCGCCGAAAGCCTCCGCTTCGAATCGCGCAAGCTCCGATTCCTCATGGAATGCCTGGACGGATACCGGCACGAGGTCGTGAAGGACGCGCCGTGCGCGCTT